>Ga0209536_100006834_pt1 | contig 17371 bp, 16 predicted proteins | sample DeeMarSeWOR28_12_FD_187461 | JGI IMG/M metagenome (GOLD analysis project Ga0209536, IMG submission 187461) | Marine sediment microbial communities from White Oak River estuary, North Carolina - WOR-2-8_12 (SPAdes) (version 2) | ecosystem: Environmental > Aquatic > Marine > Intertidal zone >... | reverse complement strand
AAAATAATTTCCTCCCCATTCACACCCGCTATAACTATTGCCAAAAAATTTACAACCTATGAAATAATGATAATCTGGCACAGATAACTCCCCAGAAAATCCATCGTCACCATTATTGTCAAAATCGCAGTTGATCCACACCCAATAATCGGCATCCGATGCAGATGCGGCTGCTACACCATCCCCGAAGGCATTGGTAAACCGAAAATTCTCTATCCAAATATAATCTGAAGTTATGGCAGCAAGTGGACTACGTGCTCCACCACCATCGAGCACGTATTTCGTCCCATCCGGCGAACCATCTCCCGTATTTGTAGAACACCCAATGAACTTGATATACCCAGAGGTAGTGTTGCCACTTGTACCGTCGAAGTCTATCGTGGCCGCAGGTGTCTCACGGTTCGTGTATCCATTGCTATAGCAAAGTACAACATCTCCCGCAGCTAGCGGCTTGTCTATGGCTGCTTGCAGATCGTTCCAGGCATTGGCCCAGGAGGAACCATCATCAGAGCCGCCGCTGACCGTTGTGTCTACATAGTAAGTCGTCATATCTAACTCCTATAAATTTGAACTCGAAGATGATGAACTAGATACTTTTGGATTTATAAGTAATAGTGAAGAACTGGAAGAACTACTAGAAGAACTAGACCATGAAGAACTGGAAGAACTCCTACTTGAACTAGAAAAGGACAAACTAGAACTTGAACTAGAACTTGAAAGTTTATGTCTACGATAATACACGGTACCCAAAACATCTTGCTCATCAATAAACACAGTATCTGAATCTACTACATGTACACAATTCTCTATACAAGGCGTTAGGCTATGGACTACATCTTTCTCATCTAATAAATGAGTACAGAAGGATTTTTGAATATGCAAACAATCTTCGATAGCCGCATCCTCAGGTAACAAACAGTTTACTAAGTTACAGTTTTGAAATGTAAGTCCTGTAATACCTACAAACAGATTTTCCTGTTTAAATCTACTCAAGTTGCAATTAATAAAAGTATCTCCATTACTAACTGTAACTTCCGCTAAATATTGATTCAAAGCTGTATTTGATAAATTACGATTCTTATGTATCATAGTACTGCTCTCCAAAGAAGTTAGTATCTAAGTAATTGTAAATATCCCATGCAATATCGATAATTGGGTCTTTTTCACTAGTAACCCAAGCTTTACGTTTAGCAAAGGGGAGTTTTTGCCAAATTGTTTTTCGTTGATTCATTAAATTCTTAAGCTTAATAAGTTTAGGCTGAACATCATCCCTTTCTACGCTTTGTCCTGCAAGACGCAAATCGGCCATTTAAACCTCCTTTACTAATCTAAGTTTGATCCAACCAGTACTATCAAATGAACTATCAAAGGCATGCCAAGTATCACTCTCGCAATTAGTTTTGGTTGTTCCCGTTTTATAATAGAGAGTCAAAACATGACCACTTCCTCCGGTACCATATTTATCAATTACAACCTTTCGCATTCCTGCCCCTACACTGAAAGTTTCTGACTCTTCTGCATCACCGAGACTACTAAGAGTTATTATTTCAGAATCTCCACTTCCTGAAATAACCCCATCTCCTGTCCAATTTCCAGAAAAATCTCGTGTATAATCTTCTTCAACACTAGTATCATGACCCCAGCAGACCAATCCAGCGGATTGTGAATAACTAGAACTAGAACTAGAACTATAACTACTACTTGACCTAGAGCTAGAACTGGAACTAGAACTTGATAAACTACTACTTGATGAACTAGAACTAGAACTAGAACTTGATGAAGAAGAGCTAGAACTACTACTCGATTTAGAACTTGAACTGGAACTAGAACTGGAAGAACTACTACTCGATTTAGAACTTGAACTGGAACTAGATGATGATGATAATTCTTCTACGAAACAATTGGTATCTTGTACATAGACTGAATAAGTTTGATTACCGTGGGAGCCTATAAGAGCTTCAATAGAAAGAACTAATAAATCACCAGCACCCCAACTACCACTAGTATCAAGAGTAAGTTGTTCTGTTTTTATTCCCGTAGTAGTATAAACTGCACTATATCCACTACTATTATCTACAGTGCTACAATTAGCATCTCGCTTTTGTATTCTAAAACGCACACTTCCTTCTGGTAGTGCAGAAATATTTACAGAGACGTTATAAACACCGTCTTTACCAGATGCACCGATAGTATAGAAGAAGTTTATTACCTCTCCATAGGTTGATTTATTATCCCATACACCAGATACAGTACTTTGAGGTGAGCTTTGCGTAGTGCTTAAATCGTAGGTACTTGGAGTGCCGGGAGTAGCACTATTACCATTGGCACAGGTTTCTGTAGTGGTATTTCTTGTAAAATATTTTGCCATTTAATTGTTAGTCCGTTATTTAGTAGTTAATAACATGTCCAAACAACTAGATACCATTCTACTTCCACCTACAAAGCCTAATAGTCTATCCCAAGGCTCTTCCAGTTCTATACCAAATTTTACAATGTCTCCTTTTATATGTGCAGGTTTATTCTTAAATGTATGCAGATGTTTCTCTCCATCTTTATCTAATCTGTATTCTCTCCCATAAAAATAGTCTGGATCATAATAGTCATTCCAACCGCCAAAATGATTATTTTTTTCATCGAAGAAATAAAAATCATAACCACTAATTATATGAGTATAAACATTTCCATGTGTTTTATATTGCACATATACATAGAGCACATTACTTATAGGGGCATCTATCCAACTGCCATGATCACATGAAAAGCAATTTATTTCCTCATCCTCAAAGTTCCAATATTCTATGATCCATTTTTTATGGGTTTTCCATGGTTTCATTTTTATTTTCCTATATTTTTTGATTAGTTGCGGTTACATAGTCTTCTCAAACAGTAGAAATTTCTTGTTTGCTTGCAGACTATGTTTTGCAGCTTCGGAATCAAAAGGGGGGTCTAAAAGGAGGACATACTAGGAGGGTTCAGGAAGTTCAAGCTCCATCAACGATCTAAATTATAGACTGCGGGGTTATAGTTCTAGCTCTTTTTGTATTCTAGCACAAAACATCATAGAATAACAGCACTAATTTTATGCTTCCCACCACGCTTCTAAAAATTCTTGTTTCCCCGTTTCCCAGTATTTAGCCATTGTATCCAGTTCATATCTTCTTAAGTATTCTTTATCAAAATATTTCTCTTCTACTGGTATAATTTTCTTTTTTCTTCGAATCTTGTGTTCACCTGCTAAATGCCTGTAACCTAGAACATCTCCCCACGTACCATTATTAATTACCTTACCATTTTCATCATAAGAGTAGGCAAATTGATCTTCACCAGGTAATATTGGTACTTTGACTTCCTTCGCACCAGTCTCTTTGATTGCCAGACCAAACCTGCTTTCCATATTTCCATACTTATAATCCATCGGAACAAAGCCCTTCTGTACGAAGTCAACAATAGTTTTGAAGGCTTCTTTTGTGGCCAGAAGGGATTTAGTATTGCAATATACATCTTTATGCCGTTCAGGGTTTTTAGTTGAGCAAGCTATGATATCCCCATCTCCTAACATTTCTATAATTTCTGGTAATCCTTCAGGGCGTTCCAAAATAGAATCTGCACCAATCACAAAAATATATTTACCTTGCGAGCCCAATAGGAGATCAATACCATGCCTGAAATTCCAGAACTGTGGGTAAGTAGGTCCCGGCATTTCTCGTGTGGGATGTTTCATGAAGAACTGGTCAATCTTCTTGAATATTTCTTCTTTTGGCAATCTTCTCAAATAATCACCATCTGGATTGTCATATACCATAAGTACCCAGCCCAGATCTTTCACACTTTCTATACAAGCATCGAGGAAAAGTCTTTGATCCATATGAGCTGTGACCAAAACATTGACATCATCATTCCACTTTTCAGCTTTTTTATTCACAGCTTCCTCCCTTGAAATTTGTTCCTTCAGTTCCTTTCCACCTTCATGCTCCTCAACAAACTTCAGTACCACTTCTTTTGTTGGCTCTTTTTCCATATGCTCTCCTAAAAACATAAATTCTGTGTCCTTTGGGAGCTTTTTTATATTATCAATGCAATCTCCTATGTACGCTCCAGGTCCCGATTGGCTATGTACATGACCGTGAGCATAAAGGATATTGACTTCTGGTGTAGGAGTACCAATATCCCAGTTCCAGGCATGAATGGGTATACTAATTCCACTTGCGTTGCTCCTATGATGTCCTTCATTATAAACTGCTAACCAAAACCCTTTCTCTTGCAGTACTTTAACCAAGTTAGCATTGTATCGCCAGTTAGGAGCTTTAAATCCTTTTACGATAGGAATTCCCGCATCCATAAATTCCATAAGGCCAAGATTTATTCTGTCTCTACATTCATGATAATCTAATTCCATAAATTCATAGTTATTATGTATCCAGCCGTGAGGAATGTGCTCAATATAGTCGGGAAGCCCAGCCAACCAATCTTTGTAATTTGAAAGATAGTCTCGGTTAAAAGCGGGAATTGTAAACATAGAGACTTTAAAGTTGTCAAAATAACTATTCAAGTCTTCCAAATATTTTGTACAGTCTCTATAAGCAAAACAAAAATCATCTAAAGTGAAAATACATTTCATTTGTCTTTTCTCCTTTCCAATTCTTCTAAGTACTCAGCTGTTAGATATTTATATGGAGCAATAACTTCTGCAGGTATTCGCCAAGATGTAGAGTATAGAAGCTCTAAATAGGCCTCTGCTTCTTTAGGGATTGAAACTTCCATATCATAAAAGGTTGTTGTAGTAAGATTTTCTAGAAGATGCCTAGGCACTTTCATTCCAGTTATCCAGAACCATCTATAGCCCTCCCACCTTCCTTTTGCAAGATAATGAATATATATATCACAGGGCATTCGAACCTTATTTTCTGGGTCATCAACTGCAACACCTATATAGACTACCCACTTCTCCTTATTTACTTCCTTTTGGGGAGGCATAATATTGTTCTTACAAGCTTCTCCGTACCAGAGGGGTTTTAGTACATCAGCAGAAACTCCACTCATACAAACTAACTGTGATCCTGTTGTTCTCTTGAGTTCATCAATAAGTTTTGGTGTATAATTTTCAGCACAAATACCAAAATCAATATCATTATCAACAGCAATGAATTCCTTGTTCCTTACGCATCCTAATAACGTCCCATAATCTAGAAAATACGGAACTCCTGCGGCATCAAACGCCTCCGAAATTAATTTGACAGCTCGTTTACCCGCTGCCTCCCTACTTTTCATCCAAAAACCAGTGCGCTGGTATTTTTTGCTGTGCTCTACCATTTAAGTCCCTTTATAACTATAGCTTTTGTATCTATCATAGCTCGATTTTTATCTACTCGCATATTATAAGCTTCCTTAAACAACTTGCTGGCATTTAGATGGAGATTAAGAATTTTTTTGTACGAATTGGGATCTAATGCACTATTATTTAGCCAATCAATTACATCAATGGTAATTCGTAAGAAGTCGTACTGAATACTCCTGAATTTGGCATTACGAACCAGCTCTAGTATCTCATGCGGAAGAAGTACAATCCTATCATCCTTGAAAGAAAATATAGTAGCAAACTCTTCCTTCAAGTCATCATGGGGTGGGACGGGAAAAACAATAATCAGACTACCCCCCCACTTAAGAATCTTGTAGCATTCTTGTACGATATTTTCAGTGTATCCTTTTGTGTGGTGAAGAAGATAACTTGCAATGATACAATCAAAAGTCTTTTCTAGAAAATGTGCCTTACGGACATCTCCAATTATAGGAATTATATTATCCTTCCAATTTCCACTCCGAAGCCCTGCCCTTAACATGTGCTCTGAGATATCCATGCCAATAATTAGTTTAACATGGGATGAAATTTCTTTGGCTAGCACACCGTCCCCAACACCTATATCCAGTACAATCTCGTGGCCTGAGAATTCACCATAGTTAACAATTGCATCTACAACTGCCTCATTACCTGGTATGATAAGCCGACCGAAATCTCTAGACCGCAACTTCCAGTAATCTGTTCGATCTTTGTAGTTTACGATTTGATTACCCCCTTCCAGGCAATTGAGTTACATCTTCCCAAACATTATCTTTTGGTTTTTCTGCGGTATCAATTAACTCGTAGTAGGTTTGATTCTCTATAGCCTTTACTCCAACCTCGAATATATTATTAGGATTAAAGAATATACCTTGTCCCATATCAAACGCTCTGCCACCAGCGTTTCTAACTCGTCCAATAATAGTTCGGCCATACAAACTTCCGGTAACAATAACCAAATCCCAATCATTAACATTATATTTCTTCATGAAATTATCCATTACCTTATACCTCTCCTCATGATTCCCTGACATTGAAAGTGCATAGTAGTCCATTTGTGCTAATCCCAAATCCTTTCTATCATTAAGATTATGCAATTCAGGGTAAGGTCCAACATAGATTACTTTCTTTCCTCTAATAATATCATACATTGTCAGCTCGAAGTCTTTGGCGAATGTTAGATATCCAGCCAAGGAACAGCATATTCCTCTACCTTTCATCGGATTTCTATGTTGTTTAAGTCCAGCCCTGTCATATACATCATCAGTTCGATTCAGTACTCCTCGCCAACCATAAAGTGCCTGGAATAGTCCTTTGTAGAGTTTAGGGTGGTCTATCCAATTAGCCACTTTCATATTTTCAATGAGCTCTTCAGTAAGCTGTCTGCCAACTTCTGGGGAGGGCATAGCAAGGTCAGGGTGTTCTACTATGAGGCGGTCAAAACTTTCAGAGCTAAAAAAATAGTCAATCATGGCCCTAAGCCCCAAATCTCCAAGCCTTAATGTAGAAAATGGCTCCTTCACATGTATTGCCCATCTCAGTTGGTCGAGTATGGTAAAAGTAAGCCACTCATGATCACCACGGTTCATGCCGTCATCAAAAACATAATCCTCAAAATTAACATTTAGACCCATACTGCTCTTCCACTGCTCAAATCCCTTTTCCCAGATTGGCATGAGTACATAGTAGTGCATTTTACATCCATAACCTAGATGAAAGATAAATTTATCCATTTCAAGATGTACAAGTTCCTGCCCCGCTTCTCGTGCTCCATGGCACATATCAAAAGCTGGGTTTCCAGTGCAATTAAAGGGACGATTATTTCCTAAGTAGAGATCTTTCTTGATCATTATACAACCGGGGAGGATTGTCCACTGACCTATATCGAGGTACTTATAAGGACCACAACAGAATACATTCTTATCCTGCATAGTCTGAATCATTAACTTTTCCAGCTCATTGTTCACTATTAGTATATCATGATCAAGGACGAGAATAAGGTTGTTACGAGCTTCTAGAATACCTTTGTGTACACCCTCCCCATGATGTCCTCCTCCTTTCTTGCTATACATGAAGCGATGGTTTATCACAATAATCTCATCTGGAGTGAGATGCTTTTTAATGGATCTTAACGTAGATTCTATTAAAATATGTGAGCCGGTTCTTACGATAACTATGCTATATTTCATGACTCCTCCCAATCCTAATAACATCTATACCTTTTTGATTTGGAATATAGCCCCATGGATCCAAAACTGTCGAACCTAATGGGAAATGAAATGTCTTAAAGTCCTCATGCTTTGTACCAATTAGATAAATACCCTTGTTAAACTCTGGCTCTTGTTTATCTATATATGGATCCCAACATATAACCTCTTCTCCCCATTCTTCCAGTATATTTTTAAGTAGTATTGATGGACTACCTATATCAAGATTTGTCTCTGGTTTGTACGCCTTTCCAAGAATATATTTTGGTAGGGATTCCCATTTTAAATCCATCATCCACTTAGCTAGCCATTCTGTTTGTTTTTCTCGTGCTATCATAAGAGATTCAAATATATCATAGCTAAGTCCGAGTTCTCGTGCTAACCATGATAAGGCAATATTATCTCTGCAATGACATCCCCCACCGTCTCCCATTCCTCCCGATAAATACTTAGGACTGATTATTCGGTCTGTAGCCAATTTTAAAGCATCTGTAACATCATCTACATCAGCACCGGTAAACTCACAAATTTCCATGAGTGTATTTGCAAATACTATTTTCATGCCGATAAAAGTATTGTAGGCTACTTTGATTAGCTCCGCATTTTCTATGGTAGTCTTATAAAATGGAGAGCCTGGATTTATTGTTCTATAAAATTCCTCTGCTTTTCTTGCTGCCCCTTCATCATCGACACCAAATAAAAAGAACTCAGGGTATAGAAAGTCTCCAACTGTAGTCCCCATTGCAATAAAATATGGATTATAACAAAGTTTAACGTGCTCATTCAGGAGTGGTATTATTTCTCTTCTTATTGTCCCTGGCAATACTGTAGAAATAACAATAACTACTTTATCTCGACTTTGTTTGCCAATTTCATTTGATAGTTCTTGAATCCCTGCTTTAAGATACGTATAATCAAAATCCTTACGAGTTTCTGGTAGCTTTGTTGCTCCCTCGTATTGTGGATCATGGGGAGTCTGAATTGGTACGAATATAATTTCTGAGTGTTCCACTAGTTCTGGAATTCCTACGATTTCAATCTTACTTTTCTCAAGAAGCTTCTGTGCTCCTATTTCTCGATATGGAATTCTTTTTGTTTCAATAATCTTTTGTACTTGCTGACTAATATCATATCCCAGTACTTCATGTCCTCGTGATTCAATAGCCAGAGCACAAGGCAATCCTAATTTACCTAAACCTAGAAACCCAACATTCATATCCTTCTCCTTATAGCTTTATGTTTTGTATCGTATCTTGAATTTTTCTTCTTGGGCACACTTCTTCCAAGGCATGTACGAAATATTCAAGGTTGCTTTGGAATTCTTGCTCGGTCATCGTATCAAGTGTAATGGAAACACTACCAATCCCTGTATTTCCAAACCGATTACATTGTTTGTATCTATTTTTCTTGGCTAAGTCCTGATTATAAGTAATTCCATAGGCCTCGGGACGGTTCCAGATATCTGAACCTGGAATAGGAGTTAGTATAGCCAAGTTCCACTCATCAGGTTGCGTTTCCTTGATTAGCATAAGTGTCTCTTCAATGGTCTTTCTCGTCTCACCAGGATTGCCATACATCAGACTACAACGCACAGGGACATCTAATCTTTTACATAGCAGGAGAGCCTTTCTGTTATCTTCAGCGGTAGCACCTTTCTTTATATTTGTAAGAATTGTATCGCTACCGGATTCAATACCTATTGTGATGCTAGTAAGCCCCGCCTCTTTCATGGCTACCAATTTTTCTTCATCCAAAGTATCGGCTCTGGACCAGCAGCGCCACATGAGCTTACGTAGTTTTAATTCATAGCAGAATTCAAGCACCCTCTCTCTGGAAAGTGTAAAGATATCATCATAAATTACAAAAGCTCGTACACCATATTGACCTACCAGAAGATCGATTTCCTGCATCACATTCTGAATAGATCTATACCTTAAAACTCTTCCAACAGATTCTCGATCACAAAAAGCACAGTTATATGGACATCCTCTTAAAGTAATGAGGTGAATTGCCTGGTATTCATATATTTTTCGTTTGTATTGTGCTAGATTAAAAACATCTCTACCAGGAAATGGAAGAGAATCGAGATCTCTTATGTAACTCCTCGATTTCTCAATGTATTCATCACCATCTATAAAATTTAGCCCTTCAATCAAAGTAGGATCGACATCATTAACAAGATCGACAATTGCTTTATCGCCTTCTCCTCTCATAACATAATCTACTTTAGCTATATCTAAACATTCCTTGGCACGAGTAGTAGCATGAGGTCCTCCAACAATAACCTCACCAGATGTATTCTGTTTAACATATTCAGTTACTTCTACCAACCAATGAAACTGTGGTGTGGTACAGCTAATACAATACAAATCTCCATCTAAAGGAATTTCTTGTAAGTACCTCTTAGATTTGTAATAGTCATATTGTGGAAAGCACGTAAAATCAATTGCCTGTATATCTGAAGTTACCTCCCTCAAATTTGCAGCAATATAAGCGAGCCCCAAAGGAGGATTCATTGCTGGCTCGCTCTCAAATGGTGCAGGTAAGGAGATAAGAACAACTCTCATTAGTTCTTCTCCTTAAAATCTTTTATATACTTTTGTAGTTTTTCAGCCGCTTTTACTTTTTCAAATTTGAGTTCATCTGCTAACCAGCCATTAAGCTCGTTGTATTTATATCGATAACTGCTTGTCTTATCTCTTACTTCCCCAGTAACATGTGACCAGTGTAGATGCTGAATCATAACTTTATCTAGATATACAGCTCTTCCCACTCCTTTGGCTATTTGAAACACATAGATATCCAAGCTAGCAGATAAAAGATATGGACAAGCAAAATATCCTACAGTATCGGCCCAAGCTCTAGATAGAAAAGGATGAGTAGGCAATGCTTCGTTACAAATCCCATCTCCTGCCCAGACCAATGCAATTCGATCTGGATATTTTAAAAATGCCTCTCTCACAGCAGTATCCCAACCCTCTGTCTTGAAAAGTAAATCATCCGCACAAAGCATACAGATCTCGCCAGTAGATATTTCATAGGCTTTATTGAACATCCTCCCAAAATACTCATAGCGTCTACCTATAAAGGCTTTAACTTGATCTGATTTTATCTTTTCGAATTGTGCCAGACCAGCATGATCAGGTGGAAAATCCTCGTCCTGACCATCGATATAATAGACAATTTCTAGATTATCCTTTTCATTGGCAGTATCACATGCAGAATTCCACACACGCTCCATCCAATTAGGTCTCTCTCGGGTAGGGCAAAGAAGAGAAATTTTCATTCAATTATCTCCTGTAGTTTTAATATGTCTGCTTTTCTCTCATCAAGAAGATCCATATAGAGCCTTTTATTAAGGTTGTCAAATTTAAGCCGTTCTTGATAAGCTCTCCTTCTTACGTAATCTTCTTGATCCAGTGGCCAATGATTGTGCTCTATTAATACATCGGGGAGGTATTTGATCCTTCCTATGGTTTGAGCAATTTCAAAATGCCATTTATTTAGAAATCTGGTAACATCAATTAAGAACGGACTAACTACATAACCAAGAGTTTCTACCCAATTTCTATGAATAAAAGGGTATGTCTCTGTTGGTTCTGGATGTCCTTCATCCTTAGCATGTACTAGTAGTATTCTGTCTGGAACTTCCTCAAAAGCAGAAATTACAGCTTCATCCCAGTTATTAGATTTGAAAATAAGATCATCAGCGCATATTAACAGAATATCTCCTGTTGCTTTTGTGTATGCTCTGTTCCACATATTACCACCGAATTTTATGTAGTTCTCGATAATAGCATTAACACGTCCCAGTTTTTTCATTTCTTCAAACTTGTTAATCGAATTCACATCAGAAACTATTCTCGGTGCTTTCTCTGATGGATGTTGTACTATTGCATCTATGTAAAATATAATTTCAAGATTGCTCCCATATTTTGCAGTCTCATTGGCAGTTGCCCACACTCTTTCCATTGCCTTAGGTCTATCTCTCGTAGGGCATAAAAGTGATATCTTCATTAGTTACTTCCTTTGACAGAATTCCTCTATAAAGGTTTTTAGTTTTAAGATGTCGTTGGAATAACCTGGGCTAGGGGGTTTTTGGTGTTTATACTTATTCATATTCGCCACGCACTTATGAAAATGCTTATTTCTGAATCTGGAAGTCTCATCCCCTCCAGCTTTGAATACTTCTTCGTCCTCCTTCGTTTTTTTGAGCGTCCAATGCATATGTTCTATAACAACATGATCAAGGAATACAGCTCGTCCTAAGGATTTTGAGACGTAGGTATAATAATCGTCAACACCATAAAAATAGATAGGAGGTGCGAAGTATCCAATTACATCAATCCAATTCTTATGGACAAATCCGTGTGTACCCCACCTTCTATAAAAGGGACCTTTGTCATTTCCATTTACATAAACTATCCTATCAGATCTTTTTTCAAACTCTCCACGTACAACCGTATCCCACCCTTGCGTTCTGAATAGTACATCATCCGCACAGAGCATAAAGATTTCACCAACAGCTGCCTTATAAGCCTCATTCCACATATTAGCACCGTTTTCAATAGGCATTCTACAACCTATTTTTGATTTTATCTGATCTGACCGCATATCTTTTAATTTGGAAATTCCGTTATCATCATCATTATCCAAGTAGAAAACAACCTCAAGATCATTTGGTGCGTCTGCAGTTGTAAGTGCCGATTTCCAAACAGACTCCATTTTATGTGGCCTACCTCTTGTCGGAGTAAGAAGTGATATCCGCATTATGTACCTCTCCATCAAACCTTTGGATGTTATTTAGTCCCTCCCTTAATAGCCTCCATATGAAAGACTCTAGGGGGTGTACCATGAAATTCCTGAATCAAGGATTTATTTTTATATTTAGTCTCTTCAGGTTCCACGTCATAAACATCAAATTTCATCTTTTCCAACTCTCTACGCATCATTACAGGACCAGTTATGGAGTCTGGATTCCCCCAAGGTAACCCAAACTGATCACAGTCAGGATACTCGCAATTATCCTCAGTAATTCGCATAATACTCCCAGGCTTTAGTACCCGATAACATTCTCGTAAAGCAGTTTCGTACTCATTTACATTTAGATACATTAAGGAGTGCGATTCGGTTATGGCCTCTACGGACTTATCTTCAAATTCCCCTAATCCATCTCGCCAGTTCCATACTTTGAATATATACCACGGGAGTCCTTCCTCAAAATGACGCTTCTCGAAAATCGAATCCAAATCTGTTCTCGTATCCATATTTATGAAGCCCTCTAATGGAAAACCTCCAGCACCAAGATTAAGTTTAGGATTTCTTTCAAGTTCCATAGCCATTCTTGTGTATTCTCTATCTTCTGTCATAGCTATAGCTGGTACAGTTTTTAGTCCAAGAATTAATGAGGCTCTTAACCGGCGATGCCCTTCAAGTACATAATACCTTTTTCCAAGTCTATTGGCTGGTTCATACCCATCAATGAGAAGCAAAGGAATAATTATTCCTTCATTCTGAATTGACTCAACAAGGCCTGGATGTGTATCATGTTCATGTGCAGCACCATCAATATCTCTTGGATCCACATGCTGACAGTACGGAAGAGGATCCATTCTTGTTTCCTTGGGCTCACGTTCCCATGCCTCAACCCCGTCGAAACCAAATATCTTCAACTTTATCTGGTAGTCTCTCATTGGACGCATTGAACCAAAGAGTTCTTTTTGTTCTGGCACTGTAAAATAGTAGCTGCTCATAAAACCTCCTATTATGCCTTTTTAGTGCATCGACAAACAACCTGAGAACCTAGTAATCCACCCCTTAGGTTTTTGTGAAATAGTGTTTGTATCGATTTAGGTACAGATTTTATATATCGATTATTATACCAATACGTTGTTGTCTGTTTTACAACCAACAAATTAGTATAGTACTCAATAAGATTCTTTAGATAAGATGGGGTGAATCGATAGTGAGGAGAGAATTTTTCATGTTCCTCATCATAATTTCCCGCCCTACATCCTTCCACGAGTTTATGAAATGTGGAACGTCTCTTTATAGGGAAGAGTCCATATGGAATATAGCACCATAGATAATAAGCATTCGGCACAGAAATTACGATGGTACCTTCATCTTTTAAAACTCGCCCCAATTCCCACAAGAGCCTGACTTGCTCTGCAGCTACAAAATGTTCTAACACCTCACAGCAAATAATCCGATCAAAAGACTTATCTGGAAAAGGCAATTGCAAAGCATTTCCTACGGCAAATGGTAGGCCACTATCTTGTTTTGCCTTTTCCACATTAGATAGTGATAAATCAATACCTACATAGTTCCAATATCCGAATTTAGATGCAAAACCGCCAGATCCGCAGCCTACATCTAAAACTTTCTCCCCGGCTGCTATATTCGCATATTCCCATACTTTTGAATATAAATATTCCACAGATTTTTGTAATAGAGGTTCGGAGGAGTAGCTGAAAAGGGTGTTACGATAATTCATACCAGATTCCTTATAGAAAGTTTTTGTGCTCTTGAGAAAATTTATCACTAAGAATCAATGCACATTTCTTCGCATAATTCATATATCGGCAAGGAGCACATTCATTGACTTTAGGTACGATATCCTTACGTCGTTTCCAGATAGTATGAAATTGATCCTCGTGTAAATCTCCAAGCACATATTCCTCGTGTCCTCTGTGCTGGCAACAAAAATAGACTTTTCCAGTTGCCGCTACAATACCAACAAGACCGGCTACATTACAAGGAAGAGTGTCTGAAGCTACGAAACGGTTAGTTAAAATAGTTTGTGCTTCCATATTCCCTTTAGTGTCAAAATCAAAGTTATTAAATTTACTTCCATTTGTAAGGGCAGGTTTAAATTGTATGTAATCAACTTTTAACTGTGTAGCTAATTCTTTTGCTGTATCAACATCTTTTTCGTTTCCATTACAAATTACATAACTAATCCCAATGGTAGGTTTTTCTATACCTTTTCTCCTACTAATAAGGTTTTCAATATTTTGCCTCACTCGATCAAAATAATCTACTCCCTTTACAGCTTTATAGACTTCAGAACTAGCAGCATCTAGACTTACTCGAATAAAAATGAATTCACTTAGCAAATCTTCCTTTACTTTATCTAGAGCGACTCCATTCGTTACCAATCCAATATCAAATCCCATATTCCGTGCGATGTAAGCCATACGATTGAAGTTTGGATGTACTAGAGGCTCACCACCACCAGTAAAGGTAACGCTTTTCGTCCCATCTTTTTTTAAGTCAGAAAGAAGTCCAACATAGATCTCAAAATCTAAATCAACTAACTCTTCTTTTCTCCATTTCTGATACATACAAAACGAGCATGCGAGTTGGCACCGGTTGGAGGGGTCAATTTCACAACTTACTGGAGGTACATACTCACCATCCATAATTTTCTCAACATCTTTTATATAGTAATAAATCTTATAGTCCATTATGCCTCCAGAAGAAAATCTATCCAGCGCTCAGGAATAAAATTATCTATAGCTCGTTGTTTGGAGGCTTCACCTTTCTCAGCAAGTTCTTTATTGGTTATGTTTTTAATAACCTCTATATGCTGATCCTTGGTATCACAGAGCCAACCACATTCAGAAGTAACCCTATCTTTAGCTCCTCCCCAGTTATCAGCCAGAATAGGAAGTCCTGCAGCCATCGCCTCTAGAATTACCCTAGGCCCCATATCCATGTATCCAACAGGCAAGGAATACCAAAAGCAATTCCCGAGTCCTAGAAACTCATACACAGGAGGATTGTTTCTTGGGTACTTTATAATATACTCTCCATCAGCTTTTACAGAGCTCGGTCCCGGCATGAAGTGGAATTGAACATCTTTGCGCACTGCTATAATATCTGACACTTCCTCTTTGAAATCCTTGGCGTTGTTTTTATCCTTTTTGGCAAACTTAGTATCTCCTTGACTGCTATGTCGGATCAGTTTGAGTAAGCCATTGTAGTCTGGTTTGGCTTTTAGAAATTCTGTCAGATCTGTACAAGGAGGAAGAACTTTTGTTTTCCCCTTTGCTTCTGGGTATACATTTATAAGTTCTTGTTCCTGTGTAGAGTTCAGGAAAGCATACTTATCCCAACCTTGTGTCCACTCGATCTCCCCAACCTTCCCTCTTCTGTAATTCAACATCATGATTTTCCTATCGGCTTGTACTTTGGAGAAAACTTCATGCATCTGTGGTTTGTTGAACTCCCATATAAAGTCATCTCCGTATACAAACATTACATTAGTTGGTCGCATAATGGCTGAATAATCGCATACTTTTACATCTTTGAGTGTGGTATTCAAACAGTTAGCGAATTCCGAACCTATACGATCTAAACCATGAAATGGAACAAAAGTGACGCTCTTTTCACGATCAAGTAAGAATCGCATAATAGTAGTAATACTTCTTGCACAACCTCCCCATCCTCTAGCTGTACTTACTAGAGTGACATCTGACTTTTCTAGATCCGATGTCTCAGTAGGTTTAATTTTTATAACAGGGGGTTTTGCAGCTCGTTCAGGACTTATCGTCACAGCTGTAGGAATATGTTTCGCTTCAAGTCCTGGTTTCACCCACAGATGGCACCGATGACCGCCTTTACTCGCAAACTGGAATTTATCCTTTAAATATTTTTCTTGCCACATCTTTTCTGGAGCTCTACCTGCATCATGAACCACAATCACTCCTGCATGCTCTGAGGCGATCTTTGTGGAAAATTCTCTGGTTCCTCCTCCAGCTGGCCCATCTACAAAAGCCATATCAAATTGGGGAAGTTCTTCTTCAACTGCTTTTCCATCCCACTTTCGTATTTCGGAATTATCAGCAGACATCTCTTTTATTTTCTTGATCCACCCGTCGTGTGTCTCATAAGTTATTGAACTCTCGACGACATCACTGAACAGCAACGTCGATAGTCCTGCTCCAAATTCAAGAAGGGTTTTTACTTTGTATTTCTCTGCCACCTTCTTCAGGAAATCCCAGTCCCGATCTGTGATACTGCCCCCACCCCATTCCATATCATATTGTTTGGCAGGGGCATGATCGATTACAACAGGTTTCGGTACTTGGACAGTTTTTGCTTCTTTTACTATATTTTTAAAGAACTTGTTTTTTATTTTCTTGCCGTACTGTAACCTACCACCATCATAATATTTCTTTATAGCTTCTACGACCTCATGTGCCTTTATTAGATTTACACAAGGAGGGACGTCTTCTTTTGGATCCATACCGTGCCGTTTCTGAACATCTGTGCATCCTTCAACTTTACATTTCCAACAAGCCGCAGTTTCCGCACAAGGTAAGCAGCCATTAGTCTGTAGATACTGATGTCCCATGTAATGAGTAAACCACATCGGCTCTCTGGCCCCTGCGACAATCACCGCTGGGTTATTGAATGCTGCGGATAGATGCATGTGCATAGATACGAGCCCTAAAGATCCTTGTGCGTGTAAGAAAAGATTGAAGAGATCCCTTAATCCAGTGTCACGATCCTCTGTCTTTCCAATATAATCAATCACATTTTTAAGATGAGGCCACGGATGTTTGCTCACACCAATCTGTACGAATTGTATGTCTGGTAAAGAATCAACTACTTCTTGCCATCTTTCTTCAGGATACATCTTCACAGGCCATCCCGGTTCGCCACCAACAACAATAACCCAGTACGGGCCGTCAATAATGGGTGGACGGTTATATTCATCCTCTGTCATCCATATATCAGGACGTATATCTCCCTGTGGAATCGATAGGCCTGTTTTATTTTCTATGTCGACCCTAAAAGCATTTGTCATATGAAGATTACT
>Ga0209536_100006831_pt1 | contig 17377 bp, 16 predicted proteins | sample DeeMarSeWOR28_12_FD_187461 | JGI IMG/M metagenome (GOLD analysis project Ga0209536, IMG submission 187461) | Marine sediment microbial communities from White Oak River estuary, North Carolina - WOR-2-8_12 (SPAdes) (version 2) | ecosystem: Environmental > Aquatic > Marine > Intertidal zone >... | reverse complement strand
AGATTTTGAGATCGAGGATCCCTATATCATTGCAGACCTGGATGAAAAATGCCGTATGCAGCAAGTTGGCGAAGGTTGGTTTAATGGCCTTGAAGATGTCCCAACACAAGCCATCAGCATGACCATCAAACAGATCATGAAGAGTAAAAGTATTATCTGCTCTGTACCTGATGAACGTAAAGCACAGGCTGTAAAAGATTGCGTGTTAGGTAAGGTAAGCAATATGCACCCGGCTTCGATACTTCAAAAACATAATAATTGCACCATTTACCTGGATAAGGGATCAGCAAAGTTAATCTAGACTTAGCATTCCTTCTTCTGTCCATGTATTGCTTTGAATTCCTCCTTTTGTCCCAGCTCATAAATCCGTTCCATAAGCTGCCATTTTTCATCTGCTGAAGCACCTTCCGGAGTCTTTTGGAACTGAGCCATTAGCACTTCCCACTCCTTCTGTTTAGGTTTTTTGGCTAACTCTTTGAATGCTCTGTCATGGTCAAAGTCAGGGACAGTATCCATGATCATAAACAGGGTAGTTCCATGGATATAAATCTCCATATCCAGGATCCCAACTTCATTCATCCCCTGCTCAATCTCAGGCCACACCTGGTCTTTTGCGTGTGCTTTTATATACCTCTCAATCAGAACTGGATCATTATACAATTGAAGTGTCTTGCAGTATCGTTTGAATTTCATGATTTTTTAACGTGTGGTTATCGGATATACCCTGTAGGATCTGAATCCATAAATTGCTATTATAACAAAGCATACAAAAGGAAGTATAAATGAGAAATTGACTGCCGGTAAAAATCCAACAGTTCCTAGATCAATTATGGTACCCTGTAGCGGTGGCATCAAGGCACCCCCCACAATGGCCATAACCAGACCTGCGGCTCCAAGTTTTGCATCTTCTCCAATATCATCCAATGCAATGCCATAAATTGTGGGGAACATCAGCGACATGAATGCCGAAGTGGCTATCAAACAGTATAAGCCAAACATCCCCTGAATAAAAATCACCCCAGTGGTAGTAATCATACCCCCAATAGCAAAAAACATCAGCAACCTGGCGGAATTGACATACTTCATCAAGAATGTGCTTATAAATCTACTTGAAATAAATATGGCCATGGCAATGATGTTGTACCGTTGAGCGGTCGCCTTGGTAACGCCCAGGTTTTCGGCATATTGAATGATAAACGTCCAGCACATGATCTGTACACCCACATAAAACACCTGGGCGATCACCCCTTCCATATACCTTTTATTTTTAAATAATCTGATAAATGATTGGCCGACATGTACTTTGCCGCTATGCTCCGTTTTAGGAAGTTTTGCCAATAGAATAATGAAAAACATGACCAGGACAACAAGACCAAGTATGATATAGGGATCCCTGATCACTGCCAAATCATTGGTCCGGATGACTGCTTTTTCAGCTTCGCTCAACGTCGGAAAAATCAATTTTCCAGCAGCATCTCTTTTGTCAGATTGAAGATATGCCAGGATCACATTGGAAGCCACAAACATCCCCAAGATAGATCCCATTGGATTGAATGACTGGGCCAGGTTCAGTCTCCTTGTAGCAGTAGCTTCCTCGCCCATAGAAAGGATGTAGGGATTGGCAATGGTTTCAAGAAAAGCAAGGCCAAAGGTCAGGATATATAATGATACAAGGAAAAATCCAAACATTTCATATTGAGCTGCGGGGAAAAACAACAAGGCGCCTATTGCATAAAGGAGTAGTCCTAATAATATCCCCTTTTTATAGGAGTACTTCATGGCAAATAAGGCTGCCGGGATGGCCATGGTCCCATAACCGCCATAAAATGCCAATTGCACCATAGCTGCTTTAGCCACAGATATTTCCATGATGGTCTGAAACGCCGCAACCATAGGATTTGTAATGTCATTGGCAAAACCCCATAGCGAAAATAAACATGTAATTAATATGAATGGAACCGTATATTTTTTTTCAAGAAGAACTCCCTTGACTTTGCTCATAATTTTGGATTTACTTAATTCCCTTATTTAAAAAAATCGCGCTGTAAAAATATCAAATACTCCCAATAAAAAAATAGAAGTTCAACTTTAGATTTCAGCACTTATAAATAATTGTAGCTGTTTTCAATAAGTCCGCTCTCACGCATTTCACCCCAAAAGCCGGCAGGTATTTTTTTGTACATCAATTGGACATTTTGTTTAATTGCATCAGGACGACTGGTATTCAGTGCAATACTAATAATACCGGGATGTGACAAACCAAATAAAATACATGCATCCGCAGGCTTGATGTTATATTTATCACAAATACGATAAAAAAGAGCTCTCCATTCATACAATGGCTTAGCTTCATCGGAATCTCTGTCTAATTTTCGGTAATTGTAGTAATCGCTACCTGTCAAAAATCCGCCATGAAAAACTGCTGAATTTATCACGGAAATATTTCTTTGCTGTAATTCGTTGATAAAATCGATCAACTCCGTGGGATGTTCCTTGATAGTAAAAGAAGTGGCCAACATAACCCAGTCCAGGTCCATCTTGTCTGTTATGGATTTTATGATCCTCCAATTCTTCGCCCCGATTCCTATCGCCCTGGTTTTACCCTGTTGTTTAAGGTCATGAAGTGCCCGGTATCCATCGCGTACGTCTTGTTCGCGTTGTTCCCTGTCCTGAATTAAAGATGTCTGTTCAAGATATTCATCCGGGTCATGCACAGATAAAATCTCAGTTTGGTATTCTCCACCCAAAAGCTCCAGTCCCTGTTCATAACAGGCCATAATGCCTTCATAATTTATTTTCTGAACAGCATCATATTTCAAATCTACCCATACTCCCGGCTCAAAGGTAGGTTCAGGCGTTTTCAATGCTGTCCTGTACCAGCCAAGTTTATTGGATATTAAAATATCTTTTGGATTGATCTTTAATTTTCTTAATCCATCGCCAATCACTTCCAACGCTAAACCAGCTCCATACTTTCCTGCTGTATCAATAACCACCGGTGCTTCGACCCATTTAAACCAGTTCCTGATAATGTCCACTTTGATATCGTCATCCAGGGCTTTGTATAAATTCCCCAGCGCGCTTGTCCCGAAAGTGATAGGGGGTACAAAAATCCCTGTTTTGCCTAATTCAGCTTTACTACTCTGTTTTTCCATGGAATCAAATTCTAAAAAACATGGAGATTAGTGGTTATAAGTTATAAAAACCAATTGCATTCTCACCCAATACTTTGTTTCTGGTCATCTCATCCATCGGGTTCAGATATGTTTCTACAATTCCCATCACCTCTCCATAACCGCCAGCCAAAGTGCACACCGGCCAGTCCGACCCAATCATTAGACGATCAGGACCGAAGGCCTCAAAAACAACGTCCAGGTAAGGAATAAAATCCTCCTTTTCCCAGTATTGCCAGTTGGCTTCAGTAACCATCCCCGATAATTTGCAATACACATTTTTATGAAGTGCGAGTCGCTTTATATCTTCCTTCCATGGAGATAATGCCTTGTTTTTAATATCGGGCTTTGCTATATGATCCAGCACAAATTTCTGTGATGGAAATCGGCTGACAAATTCATATGCCACCTTTAAATGCTTTGGAAAGATTAGGATATCATAGGCCAGGTTATATTTGGATAGTACTGAAATTCCATACACAAAGTCCTTTCCCAACAAAAAATTATCATCCGGTTCGTCCTGCACCACATGTCTTAGCCCTTTCAATAGATCAAAGCGGGTAAAATGTTCCAGCTTCTCTTCAATCGCCGGGTGCTGAAGATCCAGCCAGCCTACCACCCCTTTTATAAATGGATATTGCGCTGCCTGTTCCAGCAAAAATTTTGTTTCATCTTCAGATTGGCTTGCCTGTACTGCGACACTACCTTGATATGACTTCGATATCAATTCCTGTTGCAACTCCTCAGGCAGGAAATCTCTCTTCAGTACACGCATTTCATCGTTGATCCAGCCATGCGTAACTGGTGAGTATTTCCATAAATGATGATGGGCATCGATCTTAACCATTATCTTTCAATCGGGCCATTCCAGTAGTTTCCAGTTTAAACACAACTGCACGCTCATCAACAACCTGATTGGGCAGTATAATTTTTAATCCGGCATCATTCATTTCCCAGTTAATCTCACCATCATATCCCAGCAGTGAGATCTCGTTTATTTCCAGATCTCCTACCAAATTGTCCCTGGCAAAGGACTCAAGCACCGCAGATTCTCCATCCGGCCAACCGAAAAAAGTGGCATACACAGTATTCCCCTTTTTAGTATACCGTATATCCTTGTTGGAGTAAACCAGTTTCTGGAATTCATTGTGATTTTGAAAATGTCCTTCAGGCTCCTTGGTTGGTCCTTCCCCAAAAGTGATCCATGGTCGTGTTTCATAAATGGATTCTCCATTCATATCAAGCCATTCGCCTATCTCCAAAAGTACCTGTTTTTGCTGCTCTGGAATTGTACCATCAGCCATGGGCGATATGTTCAATAGTAATACTCCATTTTTACTTACAATATCCACCAGAACATGGATCAGGTCTTTTGCTGGCTTAATTTTTAGGTTTTCTGTATAACACCAGCTACCGTAGCTGATGGTCTCATCAGTCATCCAGCTTTGTTCACCCATCCGGTTCATCCTGGATTTTTCAAGGTCATTCAGACTGAAATCCAGCGGTAGATCTTCCTGTTTTCGCACAATAACCACTTCTTTCCCAAACTTATCTGCTTCATTCAGATAATACGCAACATAATTTAATCTTTTCTCTTCCGGGATTTTGTCCAACCAGGAATCAAACCACATAATATCCGGATGATAATTATCGATGACTTCTTTGAGTTTACCAAACCACACTTCTTCGAGCCATTGCTCTTCCGGGATATTTCCGTACAAATACTTTAATTTTTCATCATTGGATCGAGGCGGCATTCCGACAAAATATGGATAATGACTATTCCGATACCCCTGGGTGCTGCCTTCTGGCGGGATGGAGTCGAATCGCTGCAGGTTTTTTGCATGATGGAATGTAGTGATCAATTTCATATCATTTGCCCGAATAGCTTTTTCCAACTCGCCTAAAATATCGCGGTGTGGTCCGGTATCCAGCGTATTCCATGGTGTTATTTTACTGGCCCACATCGAGTATCCATCATGGTGTTCAGCTACAGGTCCGGCAAACCTTGCCCCCGCTTTTTTAAATAGAGCTACCCATTCTTCAGCATTGAACTGCTCTGCTTTGAACATCGGTACAAAATCATGATACCCAAATTCCGATGGATGGCCATATGTATTGAGATGATGTTGATACGTGATATCGTCCTGAAAATGCATTCTTCTCGGATACCATTCATTACCAAACGCGGGTACCGAATACACACCCCAATGAAAATATATCCCCAGTTTGGCGTCCTGGAACCAGTCGGGCTGCTGGTTGTGTTTTGACAGGGATGTATAGTCAGCTGTATATTTGGGAGTTGTTTCTTCCTGTTTTTTTTCAGGATTACAAGTCCAAATTAAAAGTAAACTTATAATGATTAATCCTTGTATTTTTTTCATAATGGTAATGATCTTTATCTAAAAAATTGAAAATAAAACCTGAATACAAAGTAAACTTATTGGTTTGGAAACATAATTACAATCATGTGAATATGAAAACCAAATAAAACATTGGAAAGGCAGGTTTTAATATTCATTGACATTCACATTACAAAATCCAGTTTTTTTTTATTTCAGGCATGTATTTTGCTTGTTTCCTGGTTATATAACATCCTGAAGAAGGATATAACCATAAAACCCTAACCAATGAAAATAGCTATCCTATTTCTTTGGATTTGCCTTTTTGCCATACAGGTATTTGCAGATAAAAATAATGGCCAGATTAAACAGCAAAGACCAGGCTTTTATTTAATATCCTATCCTGGACAGACAATCAATGTATATTTCAATTCTTTACCTACCAATGGACTTGAGCACTTTTTTGTGGAGACGGATTTGCCTGAGATAGAAAAATATGAAATCGTCAATATTTTAAAAGAGCAAATTGACCTGTTACCCACATCAATTATAGAGGATTACCTGGATATTGATCTGTACCTATTGAATATACAGAACCGTCATGAATTTGGTTATACCTTCGATAAGCAAATGGTGGTTGAGATAAGCAAGATCAAAGATGGTATGTCCTATGTGAATAGCATACAATCATCGCTGGTTCATGAAATCGGTCATCTGATCGTAGTATCCCCCGAATGCTACAGCGCAGTACAAGATCTAGAAAATTACCTGACTACCATGCACCAAACATATAGCTCATTTGATGAGAATGATGGGAATAATGTATTTCAATCGGGATATGTTTCTATGTATGCAAGCGGAGAATTGACAAACCATTACGACGCAAGTGACGAATTTTCTGAAATATTCGCCCACTTGGTTTGCACAGGTAGTAGATCAGAATTACTTAACTATGTAGAAAACCATCCGGAAACCATATTGAGCATAAAAGTTGATCGCTTCCTTAGTTTTTTGGATGGTAATATACCTGCATTGGGTACTGATTATATTTTTGATGACATTGAACATCCTGAACGTACCAGAGCGCCTTTTAATCCACTAAGTGGTGAACAATTGCTGGCTGCCCATGAACTAAGATCTTATAAATCCATTAATTTTAACGTAATGGGAGATCGTGAAGAACCATTCCTTGCATGGCAGGAAGAAGATATTGATTCCGGCAGTGAACCTTTTAATGATTGGGAAAAGCTCGAACAAGACATGGAAAATACGGTTTACGAATATGATAATCCTTCTGAATCGTACATACAGCGCGAATCAACTCCATACTCTCCGAATAAAAAAAAGAAAAAAACAAAAAAAAGAAACGGCACCGGTCTATTAATCACAGGTGCTGCCCTGTATGTTTTGTTACAGTTACTTAAGTGATTTCAAGTGAATACCATAGATTACTTACGAGCATAATCCTGACACCCGTAATTACAAATACACTAATAAAAAAATTAGTGGAATCAACGTGCCAGCCAGCACAAACCAGATGCCGCGTTTGCGAAAGCTATTCTTTCCTTTTAGCACGAATAACCCTGTAATGGCCAACAGGACCAGTCCAACAGCATAAAGATCCGAAAACCAGGTCCATAGAAATTTGGTGTGGTTGTAATGCAGGTAATTCACTTCATACAGAAACGGTCTGCGGTCAACGGTTTCTAAGAATCCAAGTCCGGTCCGTACATTCAAGGTTAGCGCCCCTCCTTCTAAAAATACCTTTAGGGTTGAAGGATTGGGGTAGTAATGCTTTTTTATCTTTTTACTAATGTTGAGCTGATCGATAAGGTCAATGATCTGCCTGGCATTCATTGATGGAGTTAAGGAAGCCTTATCGACCTGCACATTCCGATTCTCAATGATATAGTTCGGGTCCCAATCCGTGATATGGTTGAGCGCTATCCCGGATACTGCATAAATGATCGTCATCCCAAAAAAGAAATATCCCACATCTCGATGCAGGATATTGTTTAATTTCCACCAGCTTATTTTCATCGGAGAGTTTAAAAAATTATGTGATGAGCACGAAAATTATATCTCTTCTTCGTTATCCACGGTTTGGAAACTGATCCCGTCAACCCAGAAATTTTGTAAATGACCATCCTCCGTTTCCTGCATCATCTCACGATATTGTTGGATTTGCCCTTGCTGTTGTGTTTGTTCTTCATGTGTCTTGTGCTGCTCACTGCCATCATTTTCCAATTCTGTCGCCCACTTCGCCAAATACGCCTCATCGATCACTTCCCTGCGAAAAATACCTTTTGCCACTATTTCACTCCCTTCAAGTTCTCTTCCGAATTGCCCTATTTCACCAGCTTCTATCCTGAGCCTGGTTTTTTGATCACTTCCCAAAAGATGCAATCGTTTCCCGCTGTGTTTGCATACGTGGACTACTGTGCCTTTTAAGGCAACCTCCTTACCATCATATGCAACAGGATCAGCCAGTACTGTTGCTACATCAATCACGTCGATAGGTGTTGAGGCAATCTCTTGCGATGCAGTTTGTTCAGTATTTTTTTGGTTTGAATTGGAACATCCAAGAAAAAAAATCAAAGAGATGGATAAAAAATACAACGCTTTCATACTTTTAAATTTAAAGTCAATACTTACAATCAATGAATACTATTTATTAACACGATTTTCATGCATAAAATTCAATGAATTAATAAAAACTGATTGTGAGGGTTGTTACAGAATAAAGACTATTGAAGGCACACACTCAGGCAACCAACTCCACAAATATAATTTAAGGTGATTAGATGAACCTTCCAGTGTTGAAAACTAATTTTTCAAAACCATCTTAACGAGATAACCTATAGGTCGGGTGTAAAATTTAAGCGAATATTTTAGTGTGGTAAATGCTAATTTAATTTTACTTTTATGCTATAAGTTCGGCAAAAAACAATAAATACATGAAAAGGGCTCCACTTCCCTTCGATATAAAACATTTTGAAAAACTCAAAAAATCCGGAAGGGGACTTACCACAGAGGAGATCTTTAAGGAAATTTACAGTTCCAATCACTGGCAAGGGGAGGCATCTCTCTCGGGACAGGGTTCTGGAGTTGATCAGACCAGAGAAATTTCCATCCAAATACCAAAACTTATCCACGAACTAGGTGTAAAACGGGTTCTCGACGTGCCATGTGGTGATTTCAATTGGTTCAGTAAAATGGATATGGAATTGAATTTTTATATCGGTGGTGATATTATCGATGAAATCGTGGAACGAAATCATTCAATCTATCAAAACCAATTTAGATATTTCCAAAAAATTGACCTGATCAAAGATCCTCTTCCGGAATCAGACATACTGCTTTGCCGGGATTGCCTTGTACATTTTTCAAACAATGACATACTGGAAGCATTGAAAAATATTAAGAAATCCAACATCACTTTTTTACTCACCACCACCTTTACAGATTGTCTTAAAAATAAAGATATTGTAACAGGCGACTGGCGCATCATCAACCTGGGAAAACCACCCTTTAATCTCCCCACTCCCCTGAAATTGATAAATGAAAAATGTACGGAGGGAAATGGAACTTATGCGGACAAATGTCTTGGTTTATGGAATATTCGCGATTTATAAATTTTTCAATTATCCCATAATATTTACTTTAATCCCATAATCCGAAAAAACTGATCTTACTCATATATCTACTAAAAATTGTTTTGTAAATCGTAAATTGGATTATTAAGTAACTTGTGGTTTTAAACCCTAGTATATGTCCTTTTTATTTTTTCAATGCTAAATGGTGAAGAAGTGGCTTACCCGAATGTAAACTATAGCAGGTATAAAAAAATCTTCTCCGGGAAAAAATATCCATTAGCCTTTGTTGATATGGATCTACTGGATGATAATATCCGACAAATCCTCAACAGAAGTGGGAAATTTCCGATTCGAATTGCTTCAAAATCCATTAGATGCACTTATTTGCTCAACTACATCCTAGCATTTGATCCAAAATTTCAGGGTATCATGTCCTTCTCAGGTGCTGAGGCAGTTTTTCTAAGTAAAATAGGATATGACAATATTCTGATCGCCTATCCGGTTATCAATGCGGAGGTCATTTCAGATATTAGTTTGGAAATTAAAAATGGTAAGTACATCAACCTGATGACTGATAAGCTGGATCACATCAGGCTCATTAATGAGGTTGGTGAAAAAAACAAGGTGAAAATCCCGATAAGTGTCGATATAGATATGTCTGTTGATTTTCCTGGACTTCATTTTGGCGTCTGGAGGTCTTCCATCAGGAAACCTATAAACCTAAGGACGATTTTAGACGAGATAAAGCAAATGGATTTTGTTAGCCTTGAAGGTGTTATGGGATACGAAGCACAAATTGCCGGAGTAACAGATAAAGTAAAGGGCAAATGGATGATGAACAATTTGATTCGCTCGCTTAAAAAATTCTCTATAAAAAAGATTGCCTCCAAGAGAAAAAGAGCTGTAGATATGATCAGAAACATGGGTTTTGATCTAAAAATAGTAAATGGTGGAGGCACAGGGAGTTTGGAATCAACGATCAAAGAAGAAGTAATCACTGAAGTGACAGTGGGCTCGGGATTCTTTAGCTCTCATCTTTTTGACAATTACCGAAAGTTCAGGCATCAGCCTGCGGCAGGGTACGCCTGTGCGATCAACCGACATCCGAGTAAATATATCTATACCTGTATGGGAGGAGGCTATGTGGCTTCAGGATCTACTGAAACATTAAAGCAACCACTGCCATTTCTCCCTCCAGGTGCAGTTTTACTTAAAAACGAAGGTGCTGGTGAAGTACAAACGCCAATACTTTACAAAGGAATGGAGTTGTTAAACATTGGTGATCCGGTTTTTTTCAGGCATAGCAAAGCCGGCGAATTATGTGAACGATTTAACAAACTCTACCTGATTAGAGATAATGAAATTGAAATGACTGTACCTACCTACCGGGGTGAAGGACAGTGTTTTCTGTAAGTGTTATGGAAAAGTGGTGCAGAATGAACCGAAGGAAAGTTTTAACTAAACAATAATTAACATGAAGATACAAGTGGTCAACCCATTAACGGAAGAAGCATTATATGAACTGGATGAAATGGGTGCGCAGGAAATACATGACGTTTTTAGCAGGGCACACAACATTCAGAAGAGGATTGGTGCACTCACCATAAAAGAACGGATTCGGGAGGTAGTGAAGGTCAGCAAATACCTGATCACAAATTATAAATCTATCACTGAACGACTGGTAAGCGAAACCGGAAAAACAAAATTTGAAGCACTAAGTAATGAGATCTTTGAAATCTGCGACAATATTGATTATTACCGTGACCATGCAGAGAAAATATTAAAACCTCAAAAAGTACATACCCCATTGGTATTGATGGGTAAAAATTCAAAAATCCAATTTGAACCCATGGGCGTGGTCCTGATCATCGCACCATGGAACTATCCGTTGATCCAGTGTTTCCTCCCTTCCATACTTGCTTTCCTTGCCGGAAATGCAGTGGTCTACAAACCATCCGAGATTACCCCGTTGAAAGGCTTATATGAGGAAATTCTCAATGGTTCAGGATTTATGAACGACGCCATCCAGATTGTGTATGGAGGCAAAGAAACCGGAGCTGCCTTGATCGAACAAAAACCTGATAAAATCCATTTCACAGGCAGCACCCGAGCTGGAAAACAAATTATGGCAGCAGCCGCAAAATACCTTATTCCGGTAGACCTGGAGCTTGGAGGTAAAGATCCGGCCATTGTGTTTGAAGATGTAAATATTGAAAAGACAGCTAACGGACTGGTTTGGGCTGCCTTTACAAATGCCGGGCAATCGTGTACATCCATTGAACGGTGCTATGTACATGAGTCAATTTTTGATGAAATGACTGAGAAGATCGTTTCAATTACTAAAAAACTACGTCTTGCCAATCATGAATGTGAAGATTGTGAAGCTGATGTTGGCTGCATGACGGCGGAATTTCAATTGAAAAAAGTGGAAGAACAATTGAAGGAAGCCAAAGAAAAAGGGGCTCAAATTCATTGTGGTGGCTCAACCATCAAAGGTACCCGGATCATGCCACCGACTGTTGTTACCAATGTAACGAATGACATGGAACTGATCCGGGAAGAAACATTCGGACCTGTACTTCCATTGATCAAATTTTCCAGTGAGGAAGAAGTAATCAGGATGGCTAATGACAGCGAATATGGCCTCAGCGCAAGCGTCTGGTCCAAGGATCTGAAACGAGCAGAACGCGTTGCTTCCGCCCTAAAAGTGGGCAATGTAGCCATTAACAACCACATGCTGACGGAAGCCAATCCTGCCCTCCCATTTGGCGGAGTAAAAAACAGTGGATTTGGAAGGTATAAAGGAGATTTCGGATTACATACCTTTTCCAACGTAAAATCAATTATTTCAGGGCCGAATAATAAAGTGATCGAGCCACATTGGTACCCGTTCACGAAAATGAAATTCGATACATTCCCAAAACTAATGGAAGCCTTTTTTTCCAGACCCAGAAAATGGATCCGGTTCGCACTGGTAGGAATGAAACTGGACAGTATGGGGAATAAGGAAAAGATCAACTTAAAAGAATAACTGTTTAACACTACTAAGATGACAGAAATATATGATTATATCATCGTAGGCGCGGGGACTGCAGGAGGAGTGCTTTCGTACAATCTCACAAAATCGGGTGCAAAGTGCTTATTGATCGAAGCAGGAAAATATATGACGAAAGAAACCTTTCCGATTACAGAAGCCGATGCTTCTGCGCAAATGTATTGGGGGGGAGGAATTGAACTCAGTCAGGACGCACAGATGGCGTTTTTGAGGGGCAAGCTGGTCGGCGGTGGATCTGTGGTGAACCAGGCATTGATGGACCGATTTGATGATATTGCCATCAATGACTGGCGGGATGAAAGTGGCATCGACTATTTTAATGAGGGTGAAATGAACCCGCTTTATGAAAAAGCCGAAAACATGATCGCCCTGCATACATTCAAAGCTGAAGAACGCACCAGGAATGCAGAATTATTTTCTGAAGGATGCGATGCCTGTGAATATACATGGCATTTTCTCCGAAGGGCTCAAAAAGATTGCGCCTTTTCCAAATATAATGATTGCATCGCTTGCCTGGGGGGCTGTCATCGCGACTCTAAGCAAAGTACTCTGGTGACATATATCCGGGATGCGGAAAAGGAAGGCTTATCCATATCGCCAAATACATTAATCGAGCTGATTGAAAGTGTAAAGGATGGGATTAAACTTTTCGGTATCGCCAATGGGAAAGTGGTAACTTTTGAAGCTAAAAATGTGATCCTATCCGGTGGCGCATTTGGCACTACCTCCCTCCTGTTGAAATCAGGATTCAAAAAACAACTGCCATCCATCGGACGGTACTTTGCAACACATCCGCAATTCATGTTTTTCGGTTTGTATGATGAACTGATCAATGCCCACAAAGGCATGTTTCAATCAGTAGCCTCCAAAGATCCTCGGTTTAGGAAGAAAGGATTCAAACTGGAAAACGTCTTCGCCGGACCTGCTTCTGTGGCGATGCTCTTTTCAGGATATGGAACCGATCACCTGGACTTTATGCAACATTACAATCGAATGACGTGCGCAGAAGTAGCCATTAGGGATGAAAATGCCGGAGAAATCATGGTTGATAAAAAAGGTAAATTGATTATAAAAAAGGAATTAACGGAGCAGGATAAACAAAGAAAACATAACGGGGAAGCGGTACTGAAAGAGATCCTGGCCGCTAGCGGTGCCAAACGTGTAATTGATTCACCAATGTATTTTGGTTTGCACCTGATGGGTGGAGCACGAATTGGTGTAGACCCTGTTACGGCTGCAGTCGATCCCGATTTTAAATTGAAGGGATACAACAATGTATACATCTGTGATTCCAGCATTTTTCCAAATGCTCCCGGCATCAATCCCGCCTTGACCATCATGGCACTCGCCCATAAACTCAGTCAACAATTAACAGTCTAAATGAATTCACCATGACTTCAAAATATTTAAATCAAAATGCATTAAAAGGTCTGACCAGGATTGGAGACATATTAATCCCCGGGAATGAAGAATTTCCTTCATTCTCTGTGTATAGGTGCCTGGATCATGTTGATGATCTGATCGAATATGTCCCGAAAGGAGATGTGAAAGATCTAAACATGGTGCTGGTGATTCTTTCTTTTTTACCCGGGAATGTATTGCGTTGGCTGGTAAAGCAAATGGCAAATGCACATAACAATCAAAGTGCCACTGGTCCATTGCTCCGGGAACTGAATATCGGGATACGTGGGATCGTCTTTTCCTTATATTATTCGGAAAAACCTGGACATAACTATACGGCAAAAAATCCGACCGAGTTGATCGGATTCACATTGAACAAGGTAATGTAGGCTTTTTTGTAGTATCAACAGAATTGGATTTACAATTCCATTTAGCCTGATCGAACCTTTTATCTAAGTTTAGTGTCCTGTGATAGACAAGATAAAACCTTGAATGAAGAAATTTATAATTTACGTTTGTACGCTGGTGCTTTTTCTATCTATTGGTACATCATGTAACAAAGAAGACGAAGCCTGTATTGAGAATATTAAAGAAGATTGCATGTGCATTACGATCTATCAACCAGTCTGCGGTTGTAATGGTAACACCTATGGTAACGCTTGTGTCGCTGAATGTTCCGGGATCACTGAATTTACTTTGGGTGCATGTGAAGAATTGAATACCCAATGAAAAAATTCTTTTCAAATACCTGCTTATGTATTATCCTAACCATCACGCTTTCATGTCACGAAGAAGATAGTGAATGCATTGAAAATTCGGATCCTTCCTGTGCATGCACAAAAGAGTATAACCCAGTCTGCGGATGTAATGGAAAAACCTATGGCAATCCCTGCATGGCCCAGTGCGCCGGTATAACAGAATATACATCTGGAACATGCAAATGATCGTAAGTTTTTCCCTGGATTTTACTTTTGGAAATAAATCCTAAAGCCAACAATTTTTCCTATATCCCACTTTACCATTACACTGCTGGAATTTGCCAACCATTGTTATAGGATGCCTTGATCATGCTGTTGGCCTCATCATCATTTTTAAATAGACCAGCTGAAGCGTCCCAATAGACTTTTCTGCCTGTCCTGAAGGCAATGTTGCCCATTTGCGCATTGATGGCAGCTATACTACCTGACTTGATAGGTGTATTCAGCAAGGATGCATCATTGCTTTTTATCGCCTCAATAAAATTCTGTGTATGCAGATCCAGGTGATTAGGGCCGTCGCTATTGGTGAATGCTTCAATTGGTTCCATTTTGTTTGCTCCCCAATTGCTATAACCCTGAGCCTCACGCTCAACAATCACTTCATAGCCATCCCGGTTTACAACCAGTGTGCCATTGTTCCCGATAAATGCAATCCCTTCCCGACGTCCGTAAGGTCCGGCATCGATACCGGTAGCATGTTCCCAAAGCATATTAAATCCATCATACTGAAACACCGTTTGCAACGTATCGGGGGTTTCAGAAGCATCATCAGGATAAGCCAGTTTACCTCCTGTAGCCATCACAGAAACAGGTGCTGTTGCATTCATGGCATATAAGGCAATATCAATTTCATGAACGCCCCAATCTGTCATTAATCCCCCCGCATAATCCCAGAACCACCTGAAATTAAAATGAAAACGGTTTGGATTGAATGGCCGTTGAGGTGCCGGACCCAACCAGAAATCATAATCCACTCCCGCCGGAGGATTACCATCCGGAAGCACAGGAACCGGTTTCATCCACCCCTGGTAGGCCCATACTTTCACCAACCTGATATTGCCGAGCACGCCCGAACGCACAATTTCGATGGCCTTTTTATAATGCGGCCCACTGCGTTGCCATTGTCCTGCCTGCACAATCTTACCGGTTTTCTCAGCTGCCTTGACCATAAGATTACATTCTTCGATAGAGTTGGCAACCGGTTTTTCAACATACACATGTTTACCTGATTTGACAGCATCCACCATAATTTTACAATGCCAATGATCCGGGGTACCTATAATGACGGCATCTACTCCGCTATCATTCAGCAACTCGCGGTAATCATTGTATGTCCTGGGCTTATTCTGTCTCATTTCTCCATAATTAGCCAAGCGTCTTTCTACCACATTATTGTCCACATCGCAAATGGCAACCAGGTCTATGTCTTGCATTTTAAGCATGGATGCAGTATTCGACCAACCCATCCCATTACAGCCAATGACGCCAATTTGCAATTTATCGTTTGGAGATAATTTTCTGCCATGTGCTTTGTTTTGCATTATACCAGTGCCGAATAACATTCCTCCTGCCATTAATGCGGAAGCATTTTTTGTGAAATTTCGTCGTTTCATTTGTTCAACATATAATGAGTGTCAATAGATTTATTTCTTTATCCACGATTTCCTAACAAAGTCAATTTTTGTTCGGATTTCGGGATTTTAACTTTCTTTTTCAATTAATTATTTCTAAAACTGCAATACAAAACGGACTTGAAATATCAGGATCTATGGAAAAAGTCTTCCAGGTCCCATCATCAAAGCTTAGCACCTCATTCCCATGAAATTGTCCGGTAAACGGATCAAACCATTTAATCTTTACATTTTTGTCTTTGAGCTCACCAAAATCTCCCTGAAGTGCGATCATGTCACGTGGAATATAAAATAGATACACTCGCTCGTGATCCGTAAGACATGCGGTATTTGAAATAGAAATATCAGGCACCAGTAGATTAAAATCAAAGGCCGTAAACAACCCTGCCATATTTTTATAATACGCCATTTTAGGCTGGTTTTCTTTTGGTAATTCCTGTGGTTCATAAATAACTTCATACCAGGAGGTATTCTGCCAGTAATAAGTCGAATAACTACCGGCAAAAGCACACTGATAATTTCTATCCAGACATGCGACAGCGTCATCATATGCTCCCCTAAAAATTTGGTGGATGCTTTTTTCATATCCGCCATGCTCGATATTGAAAATTGGTTTATCGGGATGCTTATGCTTTACGTTGAGCATTATATCATAAATATTGGGTCGCCAATTCTGAATGGATATAAAATCAACCTTCCCCGGGAAAGCGTTGCAATAGGTGTAATCATGAACGGTTAAAAGCCTGCTATGTCCAGCCAGTTTGCGCAATCGATTAATTCTTTCCGATATATAGGTCATGTCCTCCCTGCCATAGGCAAGTGCTTCCTTGGAAATATCCCAGATCAAATTGGGAAAAGCCTGATAGCGTTTAACTACATAATCAAAATACATATTGTCTGCTTTGGAAGCCGGTTCCGGTTCCGATCAAACGCCGCCGACAGTCTTATCGGTTTTTCCAGCAGACGGCGCTTCGGGGGTCGGCATAACGACCTCTGTGAGCGCAGCCTTCAGCGAGGCGATGGATCCGGCGACGATCGACGGCAGCAGCTTTGAGCTGCGGGATGCGGCGGGTGTTCGGGTACCCGCTGCGGTCACCTATGACAGCGGTTCGCACTCGGCCATCCTCGATCCGGCGGCATCTCTGGAGGAAGGTGCAACCTATACGGCGACAATTGACGGTGTAACCGACGTTGCCGGCAATCCCCTGGCCGCCGCTTACAGCTGGTCGTTTACCAACGCGGCAGCGGGCCCATCCGGGTCCTACAGCTTGTGGGATGATACCTTCGTTCCGTCGATTTTATCCGCTTCGGACACCAGTGCAGTAGAGCTGGGGGTCAAGTTTCAGAGCGCTGTCGACGGTTTTATTACGGGGCTGAGATTTTACAAATCTTCGACGAATACCGGCACGCACGTGGGCAAC
>Ga0209536_100006830_pt1 | contig 17377 bp, 14 predicted proteins | sample DeeMarSeWOR28_12_FD_187461 | JGI IMG/M metagenome (GOLD analysis project Ga0209536, IMG submission 187461) | Marine sediment microbial communities from White Oak River estuary, North Carolina - WOR-2-8_12 (SPAdes) (version 2) | ecosystem: Environmental > Aquatic > Marine > Intertidal zone >... | reverse complement strand
GGTGAAGCTCCGTCGCGAGCAGTTCAACCTGCGCATGGCGGCGGCGGCGGGCCAGCCCGCGCGCCCGGACCAGTGGGGCAAGGTTCGCAAGAACGTGGCCCGCGTCAAGACGGTGCTCAACGAGCTCGAGCGCGCGAAGAGCGCCGGGAGTGAAGGCTAATGGCCGAGAATCAGGAAGTCGCGCAGGAGGCCGTGGGGGCCGCGCGCACGCTGACGGGAACGGTCCTCAGCAACAAGATGGACAAGACCATCACGGTCGTGGTCGTGCGCTTGATCAAGCACTTGACCCGCTAACGAGCCTGCCGTGGCACGCCCGCGATCCTCTCCAGCCTACGATAGTTTCTTCGAGCACACTACGCTGTTCGAGTTCAGCAAGGTCATCAATTCCTCGACGGACCTGCATTTCGTGCTCGGCCATGTCCTCCTGACCATCATGGGGAAACCCCTCTCCACCCGGGGAATGGCGCTCCTGGGGGAGGGAAAGGCTGTCTTTCGCGTGGAAACGGTGAAGGGGTTCCCTGCCTCCCTGATGGGACGCGAGGTCACGCTCCGGGGTCTCCCGCGCTCGGTGTGTACGATTCAGTCTAACGGCACGCGTCGCGCTGCCTGGTCACGCTTCTTCCGTGAACAAGGTGTGGAGCTTATCCTTCCACTGTGCGTGGACAACCGACCGATCGGAGTGCTCGCCTTCGGGCCCCGCCTGCGAAAGCGCAAGCTCCAGCGGAAAGAGCTTACCTATCTCCACGCCCTTGCCAATCTCTCGGCCACCGCCATTTTGAAGGCCCACAGCATCGAAGAGCTGCGGGGTGTGAATCGCCAGCTCGATCACCGGGTGCAAGAGCTGAACACGCTCTTCGAGCTGAGCAAGGAGTTCAGTCGGCTGCTCGATGCTGACAAGCTTGTCCGCCTGCTGGTCTTCTCCCTGCTCGGCCAGATCGGGGTGAGTCGCTATCTGATCTGCCTGCGCGACGGAGCGGATCTGAGAGTGATGGCTTCCCGAATCGACGGTCCCGCTCCGCAGAGTGAGCTCCTGAAGCATTTGCTGAGGCAGAAAAGTGCCGTCACCCTCTCGGAACTCCCCGTGATGGGAAAGGTTGATCCTCGAGAGACGCTGACGCGCCTGGGCCTCCAGGTCCTCGTTCCGATGGAAATCCAGGGGGAAACGCGCGGCCTCATCCTGCTGGGCGAGAAGCTCAGCAAGGCGTCCTTCACCGCGGGGGACCTTTCATTCCTCAGTTCGCTGGGGAACCTTGCCGTGATTGCCTTGGAGAACGCACGGCTGTTCCGCGAGGCGATCGAGAAGCAGAAGATGGAGGATGATCTGCTCCTGGCCAGGGAGATCCAGAAAGGACTCCTCCCGAGCGTCCTTCCAGAGGTGCCCGGGGTCGAGCTTGCGGCCGCCAATGTTTCCTCCAGGCAGGTGGGGGGGGACTACTACGACGTCATTGCGCTCGGGGGGGATCGCTACGTCATCGCTATCGGGGATGTCTCGGGAAAAGGATCTCCTGCCTCTCTGCTGATGGCGAACCTGCAAGCGACCATTCGCGCCCTGGTACCGCTGAACCTAAAGTTGGGGGAACTTACCGGACGTGTCAACGATCTGATGTGTGAGAATACAGGCGGAGACAAATTCGTCACGTTCTTCTGGGGGATCCTGGATGCCCGCACCAGGAGCTTTGTCTATGTCAACGCCGGGCATAACCCGCCGTATCACCAGAGGGCAAATGGGCTGCTGCACCGACTGGACCGTGGTGGGATGATCCTCGGAGTGCTTAAGACCTCCATTCCGTACGAGCAAGGCGAGATTCACTTCGGCGATGGTGATCTCCTTGTGCTCTTCACCGATGGTGTCAGCGAAGCGATGAACAGTGCCGGCGTAGAATACGGTGAAGATCGACTTGAGCGCATCCTGGCCGAGGCCGGTGCCGTACCGGCCCAGGGTGTCATGCTCCAAATCCAGGAAGACGTCCGCCGCTACGCCGGCAGCGCTGCACAGTCCGACGATATCACACTGATGGTCGTCCGATCGGTCCCGATGCGGCAAGATCACTCCTAGGGCACCCCCCCGGTAGCTCGGTGGCGGAGGCGCCACCGCTCCCGGGACCTCCCGACCGGGGCACCCAGGCAGGGGCCCTTGCGCCGACACTTCCGTTTTTGTATCTTCCTCGACAGTCCGCACGCGGGAACAGGTCTGCACGGTTCGTCGCGGCCCGCGCAGGGAACGCCAAGGCGGGAGACATCCGCGCGGCGGGGCAGCACGCTGATCGCACCAAGCCACCTCCGTAACCTCCGATGAGGTATCCAAAGAATTCCCACCTGTCTGCGTCCTTTCGGCCCGTTCGCCTCTCACAGCAGGCCCTCACAACCCGTTTTCACGGGTTCATACGCTCCCTGCACCATCGCAAACCCGAGACTCGCGGGACCTATGAGCGCGCCCTGCGGCCGTTTCTCCAGTGGTTCGGGGAAGACCGGCGGTGCTCGTTTCGAGTGGAAGACCTGGAGCGGTACAAGACCTACCTCACGCGACAGCGGCACCTGAGCGCGGTGTCGGTCTCCACCTACCTGACCGCGCTGCGACGATTCTGCCACTACCTTGTGCAGAGGAAGGTCCTCTCTGAAGACCCCTCTCGCTTCGTGCGCGGGAACAAGAGGCCGTCTCGACACTCGCGACGGGCGCTTGGCCGGCAGCAGGTCGAGCGACTGCTCGGTGTCCTGGGGGGGAACGGCGAGCGGGCTGCCCGCGATGCTGCGATCGTGCTGTTGATGCTCCGCTGTGGCCTTTCGGAGATCGAGATCGTCCGCGCCGATCGGGCCGATGTTTCAGAGCGCAATGGTCAGACCACACTCGCAGTTCAGGGAAAGGGAGCAACGCGAAAAACCCAGACGGTCCTGCTGCCTGATGATGTGCGCGAGTCGCTGGGGGCATACTTCGGGATTCGAGGCAGAATCCGTCCGTCGGAGCCGCTTGTGGTCAGCGCCGGAAAGAACCGACGGGGGAAGCGGATGAGCACACGCGCGGTGCGAGATAGCGTCAATGATCTTCTGGAGCGTGCGGGACTCAGGAGCGATGCTGGACCCATTACGCCATTCTCGCTCCGCCATACGGCGGCGCTCCTTCTTGCACGAGGTGGCGCCACGGCGGAAGAGATCCGGTCCTCGATGCGACTGGGCACCGTCGCGACCGCCAGGCTGTATCTCGAACAGATAAATGACGACGTACCAGAACGACGAAGGCACCCAACGCATGGCGTATCCGTTTCAAATCATTGAGCCGAAGTGGCAACGGTACTGGGACAAACACGCGACGTTCCAGACCGGCAACGATTCCTCCCGCCCGAAACTGTACGTGCTCGACATGTTCCCCTATCCCTCCGGAGCAGGTCTCCATGTGGGACATCCGGAAGGCTATACGGCAACGGATATCTTCTGCCGATTCAAACGGATGAACGGGTTCAATGTCCTCCATCCGATCGGATGGGACGCCTTCGGCCTGCCGGCCGAGCGGTTCGCCATGCAGACAAACATCCACCCCAGGGAAACGACGAGTCAGAACATCGCCACGTTCCGCCGCCAGATAAAGATGCTTGGACTGGGCTATGACTGGACGCGCGAGATCGACACCACCGACCCCGCCTACTATCGCTGGACGCAATGGATCTTCCTCCAGGTGTACAACGCCTGGGTCGATCCGCGCTCCGGTCGCGCCAGGCCGATCGCTGAACTGGAAGCAGAACTCACCGCCCACGGGACGTCCAGGCTGGGAGGGGAAGCGACAATCTCGCCCGAGCAGTGGAAGGCAATGGACCGGAAGGCGCGCCACGATTTCCTGGCCCGCTATCGCCTCGCCTATGTCGCCGAGGTCCCGGTCAATTGGTGCGAAGGACTGGGGACGGTGTTGGCGAACGAGGAGGTCCCTGAGTGGACGGAGAAAGGCTATGCGGTAGAACGGCGCCCGATGCGCCAGTGGATGATGCGCATCACGGCCTACGCCGAGCGCCTCCTGAGCGATGCAGCGACCCTGGATTGGCCTTCATCGACCCTGGACCAGCAGCGGAACTGGATCGGTCGATCCGAGGGAGCAGACATCGAATTTCCCCTGCGAGGGGACCGACGGACGCTCCGCGTATTCACAACGCGGCCGGATACACTCTTCGGCGCGACCTATATGGTGCTCGCGCCCGAACACCCCTTCGTTCCCTCGCTGACGACGCCGGAACGTCGCGCAGAGGTTGAAGCGTATGTCGCGGAGGCATCGACCAAAAGTGAACTGCAGCGGGGAGCGACCGAGGCGAAGACTGGGGTCTTTACCGGTGGGTTTGCCATCAACCCGGCGACGGGGGGTGAGATCCCCGTCTGGATTGCCGACTACGTCCTGATGGGGTACGGCACCGGCGCCATTATGGCTGTCCCGGCACACGATGAACGAGACTATGCCTTCGCGAAGGCCTTCGGGCTCCCGATCGTGGAGGTCGTGATGGGCGGGGACATCGAGCGCGAAGCATATATCGGCGACGGTCGGGGGACTAACTCTTCCAACGCCGAGGTGTCGCTCAATGGCCTCGAAACGCCGGAAGCAAAGCAAACCATCATCCAGTGGCTCGAGCAGAGCAGCCACGGAAAGGCCACGGTCCAGTACAAGCTCCGTGACTGGCTTTTCTCCCGGCAGCGATACTGGGGAGAGCCAATCCCCATCTTGCACCTGCAGGACGGGACGATGGAGGCACTGGCCGAGGATCAGCTCCCGCTCCTGCTGCCGAAGTTATCGAAATTCCAGCCGAGCGGGACAACCGAGTCACCACTTGTGCTCGCAGAAGACTGGGTTAACGTCACAGACCCGGTCACAGGGCAACAGGCGCGGCGCGAGACCAACACCATGCCGCAATGGGCGGGCTCGTGCTGGTACTACCTTCGGTTTATCGACCCCGCCAATAGCGAGCGCTTGTGCGATGCTGAGTGTGAACGCTACTGGATGCCGATCGATCTCTACGTCGGAGGCTCCGAGCACGCTGTCCTGCACCTGCTCTATGCCCGGTTCTGGCACAAGGTTCTCTATGACCTCGAGTATGTCAGTACCCCCGAGCCGTTTATGAAGCTCCGCCATCAGGGGATCATCCTAGGGGAGGACTCGCGGAAGATGTCCAAGTCGCGCGGCAATGTCGTCAACCCGGACGAGGTCATTCGAGAGTATGGCGCCGACGCCACGCGTCTCTTCGAAATGTTCATGGGCCCACTTGAAGAAATGAAGCCCTGGAGTACGCGGGGAGTTGAAGGAGTGTTCCGTTTCCTGAACCGCGTCTGGCGTCTCTTCACTGACGAGGATGGTAGTCTCCATCCCGATCTCCGCACTGTCCCTGTCCCGGAGGGGATCGAGCAGGTCTACCACGCCACGATCAAGAAGGTCTCCGAAGACATCGAGAACCTCCGATTCAACACGGCGGTGGCCCAGCTCATGATCCTCGTCAATGAGCTCACCCGCTCTGAGCTCAGGCCACGACAGGTGCTCGAACCCTTTGTGCTTCTGCTCTCCCCATTCGCGCCCCATCTGGCCGAGGAGCTGTGGGAAAAACTCGGCCACTCGCAGACCCTCGCCGAAGAACCCTGGCCGCGCTATGATCCGGTAAAACTCCATCGCTCCACGGTGGAAGTCGTTCTCCAGGTCAACGGCAGGATCCGGTCAAAGATCGAGGTGGAGGTGGATCTCACGGACAAGGAGCTTGAGGCACTCTGCCTCGCAGATGAGCAGGTGAAACGGCACCTCGAGGGGAAACAGGTGCGCAAGGCCATCGTTGTGAGAAACAAGCTCGTGAATATCGTCGCTGCTTGATGGATACCCTGACTGTCATCCTCACGACGCTCAACGAGGAGCGCAATATCGAGCGATGCCTCGACAGCGTGCGCTGGGCGGATGAAATCGTTGTGGTGGATTCATTCAGCACCGATCGCACACCCGAGCTCGCCCGGCGCTACACCCATAGATTTTATCAGCACCCCTATGCGGGATCCAGCAGACAGGTGGAGCGAGGGATCAGCTACGCCCGCTCGACCTGGGTCTTCATCATCGACGCCGATGAAGTAATGTCCGAGGAACTCGCCCTGGAGATCCGCGGCGTGCTGACTGATTCCCGGGAGATGGCAGGGTTCGAAATCCTTCGGAAGGCCTATGCCTTCGGCAAGTGGATACAGCACGGCGGATGGTTCCCGGACCTCCAGACGCGGTTTTTCCGCAGGGATAGCTACACGGCCAACCACCAGGAGGTGCATGGGGGATTTCGTGTGCAGGGGAAATGCGGCCGCCTCGAAGGTGTGCTCCACCACTACACCTACGATACGATCTTCTCGTATATCGCCAAAATGAATGACTATACCTCGCTGGAGATAGCCAATCGCCTTGCTCGGGATGCCGGGGCCACCTCGCGGTGGTACAACCTGCTGCTCAATCCGCTCTCACATTTCCTCCGGATGTTCATCAGCCTGAAAGGATACCGGGACGGATTCCATGGATTCGTCCTGGCCGTCCTGGACGCCGTCTATTCGCTGCTCCTCTATGCTAAGCTGTGGGAATTCCGGATGCGCCAGGCAGAAGGAGAGGGGTTCCTCCCTCCCATCACCAACGAAGACCTGAACCAGGCCAAGCGAAGTCGATGAGCATCTATCGAAGGATCATCCAGTACGTACGACCCTACTGGAAATGGCTCGCGCTCTCGATGGCGTGCTCGGTGGTCTTCTCCGTGTTCAGCGGTGTCTCGATCTATCTGACTATTCCGCTTCTGGAAACCCTCTTCCACGGCTCCGCTGCGGCCGCATCGGCTTCGGCCGCCTCTGGCTCGGCATCCCTGGCACTGCTGCCCAGCTGGCTGACCGATGGGATCCAGAGTCTTGCGGCCAGCTTCAGATCGATGCTCTTCAGCGACGACCCGACTGCTTCCCTGCTGAACATCTGCATCCTCGTGGTCATCGCGTTTCTCGTCAAGAACCTCTTTGGATATCTACAGTCAAATCTGATGACGTATGTGGAGCAGGCCCTGATCCGTGACCTCCGAAACGCGCTCTACCGCCACATGCATAAACTACCCCTGGGATACTTTACCAACGAACGCACGGGAAACCTCATCTCACGGGTTATGAACGATGTACCGGTGATCAACACCGGGATTTCCGCGACATTCTACACGATGATCCGCGAGCCCCTCTTGATCATCGTCTACCTAACGATCACGCTGGTGATTAGTTGGAAACTCACCCTTATCGCATTTGTCGTCTTTCCATTGGTGTTGCTGCTCATTGCCACCGTCGGCCGGCGGGTACATAAGGAAAGCGGCCTCGTCCAGGAAGGGCTCTCGGACCTCACCTCAGTGCTGCACGAAACCATCTCCGGAGTGAAAGTGGTCAAGGCCTTCGGCATGGAGGAATTCGAGAACAGAAAGTTTGAGCGGTCAAGCATGGGTTTTTTCCGGACCATCTTCCGCGTGACCCGCATCCGCAATCTCGCCTCCCCGACGACCGAATTCCTGAGCGCCGTGGCCGGAGCCGTCATCATCTGGTACGGAGGCAATCAGGTGTTGGGTGAACAGGCCCTGTCAGCGAGCCAGTTTCTCGGTTTTCTCTTCGCAATGTTCCAGCTCATGCCACCCATCAAAGAACTGAGCGGGGTCAATAACCGGATCCAGGAGGCCAGTGCTGCAGGCAGAAGGGTATTCGAGATTCTCGATACCGAGCCGAATATCCGGAATGCACCCGATGCCATCACTATCCCGGAGTTCCGTGAGAGTATCGAATTCCGCAATGTGAACTTCCGTTATGCTGATGGCGAAATGGTTCTGGCGGACATCTCCACGACGATTCGGAAGGGAGAGGTTGTGGCGATCGTTGGACCTAGCGGGGCGGGGAAGTCGACGCTGGTGGATCTTGTCCCGCGATTCTATGACCCAGCAAGTGGGGCCGTGCTTCTCGATGGTGTAGACCTGCGGGTCATCGACCTGAAGTCGCTCAGGGACAAGATCGGCATTGTCACCCAGGAGACCATACTGTTCAATGACACGGTCCGGAACAATATCGCCTATGGCCTCGAGGAGAGCTCCCTGGACTCCATTGCGGCCGCGGCCCGGGCGGCCAATGCGCACGATTTCATCATGGAGATGCCCCGGGGGTATGACTCGATCATCGGCGAACGTGGGGTGAAAATCTCGGGCGGTGAACGACAGCGACTGGCTCTCGCCAGGGCGATCTTAAAAAATCCGCCGATCCTGATTCTCGATGAAGCTACCTCGGCGCTGGATACCGAATCGGAAATCCTCGTGCAGCAGGCAATCGAGCACCTGATGACCGGCCGCACGTCGATCGTCATTGCCCACCGGCTCTCGACGGTTCAGCACGCCGATCGGATTCTCGTCCTGGAAGCGGGAAGAATCGTTGAGACGGGGACGCACACCGATCTGCTGCGGAACGAACGAGGCTTGTACAAGAAGCTCTACGAACTCCAGTTTCGGGTCTGAGGATGGATCCCTCGAAGGAACAATCCGGGGTCTCCACACCTCTGCGCGAACAGGAGGGGGGAGGGATGCGCCTTGCACTCATCGGGATTCTGTATCTGTTCCTCGCCTCGTCCTACTTCTCCATCGCGGTGAACTCTATCAGCCTTGGGCTGATGGCGCTCGCATGGATCCTTGAGATGATCCGCCTGCGACGCCTGGTCCTCCTTCCCACCGGTCTCGAATGGGTCTTTCTCGCGTACCTGATCGCGCAGGCGGTGGTGACGGTATTCTCTCTCGATCCGGGACAATCCCTTGTGAATTCCAAGCGTGTCCTGCTCATCGGCATTGTCTACTTCCTCGTTGCACATCTCGGAACACGGCGGGCAGTGCAGTCGGCGATCGTCGTCTTCCACGCGGCGGCGACGCTTGTGGCCATGATCGGTGTCGTCAAATTGCTCTTCGGGGATCCGCAGGATGTGATCCGCCTCGGTGTGTTCCAGTTCTATATGACGACCTCAGGTATGATGATGATCGCGGGTCTCCTTGTGCTCCCGTTCGCTCTTCACCGGGAGACCCCCCGCCGGCTCCGCTGGGCAGTCGTGGCGTCGCTCGTGCCGATCCTGGTCGTTCTCTATGCCACTGTCACCAGGGGAGCCTATCTTGCATTTCTGGTTGGAGCGCTTCTCGTTCTTCTAACACGAAACTGGCGACTGATCTTCCCACTGGGCGCGATTCTCCTGGCGGCAATCATTATCGCACCCCCCTATGTGACGGGGCGCCTGCAGAGCCTTCTGGACCTGAGCCATCCGGAGAATGTCACGCGGCTGATGATGTGGACATCCGGTATCCGGATTGTTGCTGACTACCCGCTGCTTGGTGTTGGAGATATCGATCTGGGAGACCTTATGCGCGCCCACGCAGACCCGGGCTACCCTGGGGTGTGGGGACATATGCACAACGTCCCGCTCCAGTTCTTGGTGACTCATGGGATCATCGGGTTTGCGGTGGTTGCCATGATGTTTGCTCGGATCATTGCAGTGCAGTGGAGCGCGGAGCGCCGGACAGCACGTGACTGGTTCGCGGGCTCAGTGACGCTCGGTGCACTGGCCGTCACCCTGGGCCTCCTGCTCCACGGCCTTACCGAGTGGACCTTCGGCGACCAGGAGGTCGTCACCCTCTTCTGGATCTCGCTGGGCCTCTCCCTTGCCGCTGCCAGGCTGCATGGGGCGGACGGAAACGCGGAGGCGTCATGAGTCGATTGGCCGTTATTACACTTACCAAGAATGAGGAACGCAACATCGGTCCGTGCCTGGAAAGCGTCCGCTGGGCCGACGAGCTCATCGTGGTGGATTCCGGGAGCACGGATCGAACGCATGACATTGCACGGAAATACACCGAACGTATCCTGACGATTCCATGGGAGGGCTACGGGGCGGCCCGAAACAGAGGGATCGAAGAGACGACTGCGGAATGGATTCTCTGGCTTGATGCTGACGAACGGGTCACTCCCGAGCTGGCCGAAGAAATTCAGCAGATTGTCACCAGAGACGACCCTTCGATCGATGGCTACGGGATCGCCCGACGGGCGTACTTTCTGGGCCGCTGGATCCGTCACTCGGGATGGTATCCCTCGCGCGTTGTCCGTCTCTTTCGCCGCTCCCGGGGGCGCTTCTCCCCCCATCGGGTCCACGAACGGCTTGAGTTCTCCGGAACGGTGCGACCGACACGGTTCGACCTGCTGCACTTCACCGACCCGAACCTAGCGCACTACTTCATGAAATTCAATCGCTACACGAGCCTCGCCGCTGCGGATCTCCAAGCGGCAGGCCACCGCTTCTCGCTGGCTGATCTTCTTCTGCGCCCGCCGTTTCAATTCTTCAAGATGTATATCCTCCGAGGTGGGCTGCTCGACGGGATGCAGGGCTTTGTCCTGTGCGTGCTCTCGGCCGCCTATGTGTTTACGAAGTATGCCAAACTCTGGGAACTCCAGTACGGAACCACGAAGGAGACCTGACCATGGGAATGAACGACCGTGATCAACAGCTGTTTGCGTCGCTGGTGGCGATGTTCCATCTGGCGGCAATGCAGCAGATGGGAAAGATCAAGAACCCGCTGACCGATGCCATCGAGCGCAACCTGGACGCCGCCCGTGAATCAATCGATATGCTGGACATGCTCAAATCGAAGACCCGGGGCAATCTCTCCGGTGAAGAAGATCAGCTGCTCGGGCAGGTCCTCCAGGACCTGAAGCTGAACTACGTGGATGAAACCTCCAAGCCCGAGCCCTCTCCGGAGGCCACGCGGCCACCGAAAGAACCCACAGACCAAGACGAGACAACGCCATGACATTCGGTCTGGTTGGTAACCTTGAGAAGGATCGGCTTGCGGAAACCGTCCGGGACCTGATGGACCGCCTCCATGGATCCCAGGCATCATATGTCGTCGACGAGCGCATTCTCGATCTTATCGGGGCGGCAGCCGAGCCCCTGCATCGGGAGCATGGTCGGTCGCTCGAGGCGTGCCTGCGCGAAGCGGATATGCTGGTTGCCTTTGGCGGAGACGGGACTATGCTCAGCATTGCCCGCGCGGTCGCTGGACGGAACCTTCCGATTCTCGGGGTGAACCTCGGGAAGCTGGGGTTCCTGGCGGAATTTGCACCCGAAGAGCTTGCGCGAGCAATCGGGGACATCATCGCCGGCCGCTATGTGGTGGAGGACCGGCTCGTGCTGGAGGCCGTGTCACCAGTGCTGGAGGGAAAGACGGTCCGTGCAGTGAACGATGTTGTGGTAGAGAAATCACGCTCGCCTCGAATTATTGACTTTGAGGCACACATCGACGGGGCCTATGCGGTAACCTACCGGGGAGATGGGCTGATTATCTCATCACCGACCGGTTCCACTGCCTATGCGCTCTCCAACGGCGGGCCGATCGTTACGCCAACAAGTGCCGTCATCGGGATTACACCCATCGCTCCGCACACCTTGAGCGGCCGTCCACTAATCGTTCCCGATAGCAGCAAGATTCGTGTGGTGGTGCAGTCGGAGAGTAATGAGGTACTCCTCTCTGCGGACGGTCAGATCGAAGCGTTCCTACAGCCCCCCGTTGAGGTGACGGTTCGTCGGTCGCCCTCGACGATCAAGCTGGTAAAACGCACCGACCGGTCGTACTTCGATGTGCTCCGGGCAAAGCTCTTGTGGGGGCAGGATCCCCGCACTAGCATGGGGTGAGTTGTATCAGTTATTGAGGGCGCCCTCCGCAATCCACGTGCGGAGGCCATTGATCTGATTCTGGTTGAGCGCGTTCCGGCTCAGCGGCATTCGGGGGGCGATCCTCCCCTCGACACGGAGAATCAGGACGCTTTGGTCGGGCTCGCCACGGACGACGACCTGGAGCGAGTTGAACATCAGGTTTTCGTACGAGGTGAGACTCAGGGGGTTTGGGCGGGGGCCGTCGGCGTGACACCCCGAGAGGGCGCAGGTCTGGTTGAACAGCGGCTGGACGTGGGCGGCGTAACTCACGTCAGTGGCTGGGAAGACGATATTCGAGGGACTTTCATCCGGTCCGGTCGGAGAGGTGTCCTTACACCCGACTGCCCACAGCAGCACGCTCCACGCCACCGCACCCACCGCCAGCCTCCAGCCACGGCTCATGACAACGAGTGCTCCTCCGGCCGTTCACGGTACAGTACCCCTGCCAGAAAGGCCGAGACAAGGTATGCGTACCAGATGGTGAAGAGCATGCCAACAAGCAGCACGATGGCACCCACGGAGGCGAAGGACTGCAGCCCTAGTGAGATCAGGGCGACGACCAGAGCGTTCTGCCAGTTGTGGCGGAACTCGCGAATCACCGTGCGGACATCGAGCGCATCACTGATGCGGCCACGATCGGCAAAACGATAGAGAATGATCGGTGTTGCCAGGGTCAGCGCGAGGCTGTAGGGGATGACCGCGAGCGTGTACCCGAAGGAGTAAATGACCGTCATCAGGGCCAGCACATCAGAATCGCCGGAAATCTCAGCCGCCGCCGCGAGCACAAGCAGGGGGATCAGAAGCAGCAGCACGGGAGCCAGATAAAGACCGTACACTACGCAGAAGCGCAGCCCCAGCCAGAACTTCTCCCCGAGCCCACTCCAGGTGGGCATCGGGGGCTCCTCACGCCGCATCACGCGCTGCGTGACCTGGACGAAATATCCTGCAACGAACGGAATACCGATCAGGAGGAAGGAAAGGGCGGTAAAGAGCGCGCCAAGAAGGGTCTTGGCAACCCAGTCCGGGTCCTTGAAGGGAAAAGCGAAGGCCCTGCCGAGGTCCTTCATCGAGAGCTGCTGACCGAGGACATGACACGACCATGGTACGAATTCACAATCCCATTTTCAAGGAACCAACCCGCCACCTTTACCCGGGCCGGCCACACGCGGCGCAAACGCAATTCGATCATTGACAAACTCGGGTGGGATGGGTATATTGATCGGCCAAGGGCCACCGTCGCAAAGCATAAGACGCCTTCGAGGGAGGGTCCTCCGATCTAGCCGGGGCTGTAGCTCAGCTGGGAGAGCGCGTGAATGGCATTCACGAGGTCAGGGGTTCGATCCCCCTCAGCTCCACATGGGTGAGTCCCCACGGGCATGCGCCTGTGGACCACAGAGTCTCCGAGGGGCGAACGTAGCGTCGCCCCTCGTTGTTTCTTTTTGTTCCTTTGCATGCAGACGCTCCTTTCCTATCTTCGACGGCACACGGGTCTCGTGGGGCTCGCTCTTCTCCTGGCGGCGATCAACCAGGTGTTCTCCCTGCTTGATCCGCTCATCTTCCGCTATGTGATCGACAGCTACGCTCTCCAGTACGACCAGTATTCCTTCACCGAGTTCTTCCGGGGGGTAGGTCTGCTCCTTGCAGCGGCCGTCGGCGTTGCGTTCGTCTCCCGGGTCGCAAAGAACTTCCAGGACTACTATATCAATGTTATCACCCAGCGACTTGGAGCGGAGCTCTACTCGGACGGTCTCCGCCACTCGCTCTCATTACCCTATGAGCTCTTCGAAGATCAGCGGAGCGGGGAGACACTCGGAAAACTCCAGAAGGTTCGACTGGACGTCGAGCGGTTTGTCGCGATAACGATTAACACGCTTTTCACGACACTGGTCGGCATCGTGTTTGTCATGATTTACGCCTTCACTGTCCACTGGCTCATCGCGCCAGTCTACTTCCTGACTATCCCGATTCTGGGCTTTCTGAGCTCCGCGCTGGGCAAGCGCATCAAGGCCGTCCAGAAGACTATCGTGGCGGAAACCACCGCCCTTGCAGGGGCAACGACCGAATCGCTCCGGAATATCGAGCTGGTCAAGAGCCTGGGGCTCGGTCCCCAGGAGGTGCGACGCCTCAACAGCACGACTGAGCGCATCCTCGGCCTTGAGCTGAAGAAGGTCCGCTATCTGCGGAGCCTCAGCTTCATCCAGGGAACCTCGGTGAATTTCCTGAGGACGTCGATTCTCTTTCTCATGCTCTACCTAATCTTCGCACGTGAAATCACCTTCGGACAGTTCTTCTCACTCTGGATCTACTCGTTTTTCATCTTCGGCCCCCTTCAGGAGCTTGGCTCTGTCCTCAACGTCTACCGCGAAACGGAAGCCTCCCTCCACAACTTCGAGGAGATACTGAAAACTGCGCCCGAGGTTCGCCCGGCAGCGCCGGTTTCGGTTCCCTCGATCGGCACGTTGACCTTCGAGCACGTGAGCTTCCGACACCGTGCCTCGGCCAATCATGCTCTCCACGAAGTGTCGTTCCACGCCGAGAAGGGAGAATCCGTCGCCTTTGTCGGACCTTCCGGGGCGGGCAAGACCACACTGGTCAAGCTCCTGGTTGGCCTCTACCGTCCCCGGGGCGGAAGGATCCTCTACAACGGCATCGATGCAGGGATGGTCGATCTCGACAATGTTCGTGAACGGATCGGGTACGTCACTCAGGACACGCAGCTTTTTTCGGGGACAATTCGCGACAACCTGCTGTTTGTAAACCCGCGTGCGACGGATACGGAATGCCTCCAGGTACTGGAACAGGCTGCATGTCAGTCCCTGCTGGGCCGTGCTGTGGAAGGCCTCGATACTCTCATCGGGGAGGGAGGGGTCAAGGTCTCCGGCGGCGAGCGACAGAGGCTTTCCATCGCCCGTGCCCTTCTCCGCGCCCCTGACCTCCTGGTGTTCGATGAAGCGACTTCGTCCCTCGATTCCCTGACCGAGGAGGGGATTACCGCCACGATCCGCGAAGTGTCTACTCGCCGGGATCTCATTACCATTCTGATTGCTCACCGACTCTCCACGGTTCTTCATGCCGACCGCATCATAGTCCTAGAACGGGGGAGGGTCGTTGAGTCGGGAACGCATTCCTCGCTTGTCGGTGCACGCGGGCTCTACTACGCAATGTGGCGCCAACAGATCGGCGAGCTGCCCTCCGACCCCCAGGCCGCGATCGCGGTGACATCATTGCCGGGTGTGGAGCCGGTGGTCTGAGGGCTGTACGCCCGATCGCTGTCCAGTGCCATGCCCCGGGGACCGCTTCACCCTTGACGAAAAAGAAGGCTGATGATGGCACGATCACCCAATCGCCTGCAACACGAACAAAGTCCCTATCTCCAGCAGCACGCGCTCAATCCCGTGGACTGGTACCCCTGGGGCGAGGAGGCATTCACGCGTGCGCGTCAAGACATGAAGCCCGTATTTCTCTCGGTGGGCTATTCGACTTGCCACTGGTGCCATGTCATGGAGCGAGAGTCATTCCAAAACAACGAGATCGCTTCCCTGCTCAACACACACTTCGTGAGTATCAAAGTCGACCGCGAAGAACGACCAGATGTTGATCGCATCTACATGACTGCGCTGCAAGCCATGGGGCAGCATGGCGGCTGGCCCATGTCCATGTTCCTCACGCCGGATCGCCGGCCATTCTATGGGGGAACATACTACCCACCGGAGACCCTGTACGGAAGGGCTGGGTTCCCGGATGTTCTCCGGCGTATCCACCAGGTCTGGACGGAAGAGCGTGATACGGTGATGGATTCGGCGGGACGGATCACCCGGTTCCTCGAGGACCTCAGCAGAGGAGGGGACAGGGGGAGGGTCCCCGACACGACAGTTCTGGATCGCTGCTGCCGGGAGTTCACCGAGATGTTTGATCCGCAGACCGGGGGGTTCGGAGGAGCGCCGAAGTTTCCGCGCCCGTCGGTCTTTGAGTTCCTCCTCCGGCACCACGCGCGTACTGGCAACGCCCGCGCGCTCGAGATGGTGGAGAGCACCATCTGGCATCTCGCACACGGTGGCGTGACCGATCAGGTGGGGGGAGGGTTCCATCGCTATGCGGTGGACGCAGAATGGCGTGTCCCGCATTTTGAGAAAATGCTCTATGACCAGGCCCAGCTCGCCCGTACCCTGGCGGACCTCTATCAGATCACCAAGAATGAGTTCTACGCCGAGCTCCTGCGGAAGACGCTCGACTACGTGAGGCGGGATCTGACTGGACCTGCCGGGGGCTTCTTCTCGGCTGAAGATGCCGACAGCCCACGACCGGAAGACCCCGCCGAGCAGGGAGAAGGGGCGTTCTACGTCTGGACGGCGAAGGAGATCAACCAGTCGGCTGGGAAGGATGCAGAGCTTTTTTCGTACGTCTACGGTGTGGAGCAATCGGGCAATGTTCCCGTCGATCCGCAGCACGAATTCACCGGGAGGAACATCCTCTATGTCGCACAGTCGGTGGATGAGGCGGCAGCGCATTTCGGTCGCGATCGGGTTGAAATCCGGTCCGCGCTTGAGGCTTCTCTGCGAACCCTGCGCGAGGCTCGGAAGACACGCCCCCGGCCCCGCCTTGACGATAAGATCATCGCTTCCTGGAATGGTCTGATGATTGAAGCCTTCTCGCGGGCATCTTGGGTCCTGCGCGATAGCGACCTGCTGGATCACGCCCGGCGGGCGGGAGAGTTTGTCCTGACAGCCCTGGTGGACCAGGCATCCTGGACGGTGCACCGGCGCTACCGCGGGGGGGATGCACGCTTTGAGGGACAGCTGGATGATTACATGGCCCTTGCTGCGGGGCTGCTCGCACTGTTTGAGATTTCTCGCGAGGCTCGATGGCTGATCGCCTCGATCAAGCTGACAGAAAAGGCCATCACGATATTCAACGACCCTGCCACCGGAGCCCTCTTCGACAGCCCAGGAACGGATCCCTCAGTTCTGGTGCGTATGAAGGAGCATTACGATGGGGCCGAGCCCACCGGGAACTCCCTGGCGGCCTTGCACATGCTCCGCCTCTCACAGCTCACCGGCAACGTGCGCTGGAGGGAGCATGCCAGACAAATCCTCGAAGCATACGCCCCCGCGCTGGAGCGGCAGCCCGCTGCCCTCCCGTATATGCTCGCAGCCCTGGATCTCTACCACTGTAGCGGCCAGCAGATTGTCATAGCGGGCAACGCGGACGATCCGCGCACCTTTCGCCTCCTCGATGCTGTCTCCGCAACCTACCTCCCCTCTGCTGCGATTCTGATGCTCGACGGCAGCGTGGATGCGCAAGAGCTCATTGTGCACATCCCGTGGGCGAAAGAGTACACTCGGCGCACCATGACGGCACAGGCCTACGTCTGCAGGGACTACCGGTGTGAATTGCCAACAGCCGATCCGGAAGTCCTGGCAGGCTTGTTACGAACGAGGGGAGGTGCAGAATGACAGCGGGGCCAGTTGGTGACCGGCCCCGCCGATAGATTGGTTGACCGACTCGCTCAGGCCGGGACGATAACGCCGGTAATCAGATTGACCGTGAAGCTCTTTGCATTGACACTGATCGTGGCGGTCTCGTCGTTGTTGAATGTGACGACCGCAACGAAGGTGACGCTGGCCCCGCCGCTGTGAGCGATGGTCACGTTGAATGTGA
>Ga0209536_100006829_pt1 | contig 17378 bp, 17 predicted proteins | sample DeeMarSeWOR28_12_FD_187461 | JGI IMG/M metagenome (GOLD analysis project Ga0209536, IMG submission 187461) | Marine sediment microbial communities from White Oak River estuary, North Carolina - WOR-2-8_12 (SPAdes) (version 2) | ecosystem: Environmental > Aquatic > Marine > Intertidal zone >... | reverse complement strand
CGTGGAGCCGGGTGATATCTTCAGAATGTGTCAGGCGAAAGATGCCCCTATCCGGGATTGGGTCAGGCTGGCTGCAGCAAGAGCGAGAGCAACCGGTGCGCCGGCGGTTTTCTGGCTTGACAAGAAACGCGGTCATGATGCCGAGATTATCAGGAAGGTCAACAAGTATTTGCAGGAATATGACACGACCGGCCTGGACATACGCATTCTGGCCCCGGTTGATGCCATGCGGTTTACGCTTGATAGAGTGCGCAAAGGTCAGGATACAATTTCTGTAACTGGAAATGTGCTCCGCGATTACCTGACCGATCTCTTTCCGATTCTCGAGCTGGGAACCAGTGCCAGAATGTTGTCGATTGTGCATCTCCTGAACGGCGGTGGTTTGTTCGAAACCGGTGCCGGAGGATCTGCTCCAAAGCACGTACAACAATTTCTGAAAGAGGGGCATCTGCGCTGGGATTCCCTCGGTGAATATTGTGCCCTTGCTGCTTCACTTGAAATGATCGCCGAGAAAACCGGTGATGCAAAAATTGCAATTCTGGCTGAAACGCTTGATCAGGCGATCAGCAAATACCTGGAAAATGCAAAGACCCCGTCCCGTGTGGTCAATGAGATCGATAATCGCGGGAGCAGTTTCTATCTTGCCCTGTACTGGGCTGAGGCCCTTGCAGAACAGGATAAAGATCTGTCGATGAAGAACCGGTTCACTAACGTCGCGAGAGATCTCCGACAGAATGAATCAAAAATTACGCAAGAACTCCTGGCTGCCCAGGGCAGACCGGTTGATATCGGGGGCTATTATTATCCAGATAAGGTTAAGGCTGCCCGGGCCATGCGACCAAGTGCAGCATTCAACAGCATTATCGATGCCATGTAAATTACCGGCAGGTGAACCAGAGCAGTCCGGGAAAATATAAATTTGCAAATGGCACGCTTCTTTACAATAATAGGGTAGTTTCCGGAGAATCTCCGGGAGCAATTCTCCGTATTATCCGAGCCGGAAATTCCGGATTGTACATGAATGATCCTATATAAATCCGGTCTATTGTGTTTCCGAACGGAAAAAAAATCCTGAAACCAGGGGGGAAATTTTACAGTCATAAAAGGATTGGCTGGACGCTGGTGAAAAGTTTGTATATATCACAGGTTGATACGGTTTTCGCGAATGGCGCTTATCCGATCCAATTTCTGCTGTATTATAAATCCAGATTAAACACAAAACACATCAGGCTGGCCTTAAAAAAACTCGCCGCCGATTTCTGGCCGGCATTTGGCGAATATCGAACAGGTGCGATTCGCTTTAACAGCTATTCTGAGATCGACCACTTTGAGGAATCAAGTTCCGGTCAGGAATTTGATCCCGGTGATTCAAGTGCAGTGATCCACCGGGTGTATTATCAGTCAATTCCAGCCGACATGAATACTCTGTTCTTCCTGAAGGTGATACAATATGAAAACGGGACGGTATTGTTACCTAACATGAGTCATCTGGCCGGCGATGGATATAGTTATTTCTTTTTGTTATCGGTTCTGGCTGCTTTATCACGGAGTGCCGGTATTCCCTTCAAAGGAATGATGATCCGACGGATGTTTAAACCCCATCATAACAGAACAGAATTGAAAGATTTCCGGTTCAACCTGGATTTACCCAGCCGGCCAGCCAATAACGGGGGATTAACCATAGAATTTGAAGAAGTACCGAGAAACCATGTGCGGGAGTTAATAAAAAACATATCATCCGATTTTAACCGCCAGGTCACCCCGAACGATATTCTGTCGGCCATAACCTGCAAAAAATTGATCGCTCTGCAGACAAACCACTTTAGTCATGATTTTCAACTGACAATTCCAATCGATGTCCGCAGTCTGGTTGCGGAATATGGTGCAAAGTTTTTTGGCAATGGAATCATGTTCGGGAAAATCAATTTCGAAGCCGACTTGATCCGGAAATTACCTGTTCAGGAACTGGCGATTAAAATAAGAGAGGGGATGCCGGCTGTCAGCAGAACCAGTTTTATGAACTTTCTTGAGCAGCTGGAAACCATTATTGCGCAGCAACGCCTGCATGATCTGAAACCCTTCGATCCAAAACGTGGTGTTCTGGTAACAAATTTATCGAAACTACCGGTCAAAAAGCTGAATTTTGGGACCGGAAATCCCGATTATATTTTTCCGTTAACTATTGCGAAAAATTCAACGGCCATTATCGGGGATAAGGATAAATTCATTTTGAGGATAGCATATTAAATACAGTATACCGGTGTCAGAATCAATAATTTTTGTATTAGCATGACCTATTCACAGACCAAGGATCAACACAGATAACAACTTGAATTTATTTAGGTTATCAATGATCAAAATGATATTTTATGTTGGTTTAGAAATATTGGTTAAGTCTCTTATTTTCAATATATTATATTCTTCCGTGAAATGACGACGGCCCCTGCTCGCCGGCCCGCCTGGCAGTCGGACAGGCAGGCCCGGCACCGAAGGCGTGGTGGTGCATAATTCAGCATGGTCAATGTCACGAAAAAGAATGGTTCACTCTGAATAAGTTACAGGCCAAAGTGTAATATGTAAAAAAGGATTAAACGCATAAATTCCTTGACCAGACTTGCAGCAAAAAGTAGTTTGTATGATATAACAAATATTACCCGGAGGATATTATGGAAAAATCAATTAAGCCGGACAAAAAGTATTTCATCAAGGTTGTCTGGATCCTGGTCACCATCACGGTTTTTATAGTATTGATCGCCGGTGTCGTACACTTTATAATTAATATGAGCCAGGGAAACCAGGAAGCCATCTTTATAATATGGTTTGCATCTGTTGCGGCATTATTTCTGATGTGGTTGCTCACTATCCCCATCGCGCATCTCTGGATAAAAAACCTCGGGTATACCATCCGTGAAGACGGAATAAGAATACAGAAAGGCATTATAACCAAGCTGCAACAAAATATACCATACCGTGCTGTTACGGACTTTGCCCTGGAAAGAACGCTGTATGATCGTATTCTGGGAATAGGTTCGGTTAAAATTCAGACTGCCGGCCAGTCACATTCCCCGACCGGCTATGAAGGAAAGCTGGCCGGACTCACCGATTACGAACAATGGCATGCCGATCTGAGAGAACGGGTGAGATCACTGCAACCCGTCTCGGAATCGATCACGACCGCCGAAACCACCCGGTTGTCAGAGAAAGACCTTCTGATGCAGATCCTAGCTGAACTAAAAGAGATTAAGAAGAACACCGGAAAGAAATAGGTTTGTACAGCCGGGAACCGCTGATGGAAATTATCCTGACTTTTAAAAATGGTTTAGGGGTGCCTGGGAAGTTCAGAAATATACTATTTTTATGTCGGCAGAATGCATGCTCCCGACCGAAATAAAAAAGTGTACTTTTACTCCGGGATTCAGAAAAAAAAACTATGTTGCGCTGAAAAATCAGCTTATTTTTTGCAGATAATAATGCAGGTGCACTTACGCCAATACAGGTTTTTCAGAAATTAAAGATAACTGCGGGATGATCAGGATCATATTCACCACACTCATCGGGATCCATGGCCTGATCCACATACTGGGCTTTGTGAAGGCTTTCAAATATGCCGCCATAAAAGAGCTTACTCTGCCCATTTCAAGATCACAGGGGCTACTATGGCTCCTGTCCTGTCTTCTTTTCATCTCCATCTCAATTCTGTTTATGGCCGGAAACGAGCTATGGTGGCTCACAGCTGGCATCGCCGTTTTGATCTCACAGGTGCTGGTGATCGTCTTCTGGCGGGATGCCAAATTCGGCACGATCCCAAATGCTGTAATTTTACTGGTTTCTGTCGTCGCGCTGGCAGAATTCGGCTTTGAGCGCGGTGTATCGAATGAAGTTGAACAGATACTATCACGATCCGTGGGGAAGGATACATCCCCATTGAGCACGGAAATGATAACCTCATTGCCGGAGCCGGTGGAGCACTGGCTAAAGAATACCGGTGTTGTCGGCAAGGAAAGGGTACTTACTGTCCGGCTGGAACAGCATGTTCAAATGAAAATGCAACCAGATCAGCAGGACTGGACCGAAGCATTTGCACTGCAATATTTCACAACCGATCCACCGGCTTTTATCTGGAAGGTCGATATGCAGCTAATACCGCTGGTGAATATCTCAGGACGCGACAGATTCATGGGCGGCAAAGGGGGCATGCTGATCAAACTGCTCTGGCTGGTTCCGGTTGTAAATTCCAGTGATAATGAAAAGATAAATAAGGGAACGTTGCAACGTTACCTGGGTGAGATTGTCTGGTTTCCCTCTGCGGCCGTGAGCCCTTTTATCACCTGGGAAAAGATCGATGCATTATCTGCGAAAGCGTCAATGACCTATATGGGGACAACCGGATCGGGTATTTATCAATTTGATGAGCATGGAAATTTTCTCAGCTTCCGTGCAGAAAGATATATGGGTGGTGAGGATGATGCGCAACTCAGGGAATGGGTCATTGCGGTAAAAGAGAATAAAATTATGAACGGCATAAAAATTCCTGCAAAAATGGAAGTCACCTGGAAACTTGATAGTGGCGCCTGGACATGGTTGAAACTTGAGATCACCCGGATAGAATATAATGAGACTTTCGAGAAATAAAACTTTTTACTGTAATTGTGATCCCGACTAATTCGGGGCAAAGATTGAACCGGATGACGAGGCAATCTTTTGGAAGGATTGAAGTTTAGCAATTCCCTCTCCCGATTAAACCGGCATCGTGGCGAAGCCACTCCCTCGGAGGAATGACAATAAAAGCAATTTTTCAGAAGTTTCTATATTATAAACAGAAATATCCGGCGCCAGCCATTGATGCCAGAGATCGGATAAAGGTGTTTGTTCATGGTTAAGACAAAAAGCTATGGAGGGAATCTGAAGCAGCCGCGGGTGCTGTTGATCGGTAATTCTGACGGAATCGGTTTGGCTGCAACGAAACGGTTCCTTACAGCAGAGTGGGAGATCACTGGTATTTCAAGAAGTGAATCAACGATCTCGCACAAGGCCTATGATCATTACAGCGCAGATGTCAGTTCAGAGAATTTTCTGCCATTGATCAACAAAGTTGTGCAAATGCAACCACCTGAATTGTGTATTTATTTCGTGGGCATCGGTGCATTGCTGGATCCATTAAATATGGAAGACGAACCGAAAATCATTGATGTAAATCTGACGGGTATGGTCAGGACCGCATCGGTTGTGATCCCGGAAATGGTCAGGCAGGGGAAAGGTCACTTTATCGGTATTTCCAGCCTTGCCGATGAGCTTATTTCTGCTGAAGCCCCGTCCTATCATGCTTCGAAAGCGGGATTTTCAAACTATCTGATTGGTCTGGCGGTGGCATTGAAGCCAAGTGGCGTTTATGTTACCAATCTACGTTTTGGATTTGTCGACACAAAAATGGCAAAGGGAAATGCCAGACCATTCATGATGAGCGTCGAAAAAGCGGTCGATCACCTGGAGGTCTGTATCCGTAAACGACCTGTGCGCTATACGGCTCCTAAAATAGCCGTACCGCTGGTCAAATTCCGTAAGCTGATGCTGCGTCTGAACAGCTGTTGAACACCCCATGTAATCTGAATGCAGATCAGATAGGGATGTAAGCAACTAAATTTTATGATAAATGGTTAAACAAAAAGTGAAAAAAATCGTAAGTTTATTCAGGATCAGGAAGTTCAGGGTTTTCCGGACAATTTACAGCATCAACACAAGAAGAACAGTCTAAATAACCTAAAATTAAATCAGGTTAGGCATGCTAGATGGTATTGCAGGTCTTGCTGGTAATACGGGTGTCTAAATTCTTTCGGGGCGGGTAAGCATGAAGATTGGTATAAATCGGGCACTTATTGTGCTTGTTTTGATCCCATATCTGATCGCCTGCGAAAAGAAATCCAATCCGGTTAATGCCGAACCGGATGAACAGGTGCAGGGTTTCACCCATGTAAACCTGGTTACGATGAGGGATCAGTCGGTTTTAACCGATCAGACAGTTCTGATCGATGGTACCAGAATATCAACGGTCGGACCAAGTGCAGATGTCGCCATACCGGAGGGTATCAGGTGCCTGGACGGAACAGGGTATTTCCTGATGCCAGGGTTGGCTGATATGCACATGCACACCCGGCAGGACTGGATGACCGATCGATGGCCGGTAATCCCGCTGCTTCTTTATCTTGCCAATGGAATAACCACTGTCCGGGATTTCGGTCCCAATGGGGATGATCTCACCTATCCGCTTGTCTGGAAAGCTGACATTGATGCCGGTGATATGGCCGGACCTTATCTTTATACATCAGGCATGCAGGTGCGCTATGATACCGGCACCAGTCTCAGTCCACAACAGATTGTTACCTGGAATCACACGCAGGGTTTTGATTTTCTCAAGATATATTCATATGTATCGTATACTGATTTTCAGGAAGCCATGGCTGCTGCAACGCAGCTGGGTATGTATACAGCCGGCCACATTCCCTATCCGGTAGGTTTTGAGTACCTCGTAACCGAAGGCTATAGTGAGATCGCTCATATCGAAGAGCTGGATTGGGAGTTTATCGAGTTAGACCGCGATACGGTTCTCGCATGGGGGGAATGGCTGCCTTACCTGATCGGTATTGTTCTTCAAGAATATGATATCCAGTCGGGATTCAATCAGAGTGATTTTCAAGAGCGATACGGCGCAAAATATAATTTAATAAAAAATCGATTGATCGCGAATAATATACCGATCTGTACTACCATGATGGTCGATCAGATAATCGTTGAAAAACTTTTCAATCCGGCGGCCTTCCTGTCACGCCCGGAGCTTAGGTTCCTGCCGCAGGATTACCTGACCGCATTTAACCAGGGTGTTGAAAAACACCAGGTTCAGTTCCGGGGTATAGAAGATCTGGCGATCTTCAAATATGAATTTGACCGGTTTTTACTAAAAGATCTTCACCTGTCCGGAATAATGTTACTCCTGTCAACCGATTCGGGGACCGGAACCATGGGTATCGTACCAGGCTATTCCATTCATGATGAATTGCACATTCTGACCGATAACGGTTTCACGCCTTATGAAGCAATTGCAACGGGAACGGTAAATGCCTCCAGAGTGGTTGAAAGAATGACCGGTATTGATGAATTCGGAACGATCGAAACCGGCAAGCGGGCAGATCTTCTCCTGATCGAAGGGAATCCTCTAGAGGCTGTGAATAATATTAAAAATATAAAAGGGGTTATGGCAAACGGAACCTGGTATTCGCGGAAAACCCTGGATGTGATGACCGGTTCGTAAGATTTGCCTCTGCTTAAGCTTAACCGGTTACGGTTTTACCGGTCGTAGTCAACAGCAGAATTTACCTGTGCTGTAGCAATGTATATAACTTTGAATATGTGAAAAATTATCCTGATAAAATAACAATAATGTCTGAAACAATTCAACTCCTACTTGGCCTGATCACAGGATAAATACGATATAAAATAAACAGTATTAGCTTGATCTCGCGGCAATTATATTAAAATAATTATCAGTTTTATTCGGCTTGACGCATGTCATCCTGTCCACCTGAGGAAGGCCGGATTTTCATAAAATCAAAACACTGGATTCTAGAAAAGACATTTCTGCCAAGCTGTTGGCAGTGAAGCAATTTTTTTAGAGGATATGATATTTATGCATATATTGATATATCCGGATAACTGTCAAGGAGATACTGAAAATCCTGAATTGTCACAAAATTAAACATCGATAATAGAAAAAGGAATATCATGGAAGCACGAAAAATTATTTGGACAAATATCGCTGTCGGCCTGCTCGGCGTATTTGTCGGTATCGACAATCTGCTCCGCTGGTCATCCGATGCCAATGATACTAAAAGTCTGATCATTGGCGCTGTCTGTATAATTCTGGCGGCCGGCTGGCTGCTGGCGTCACTGACCGGCAAGATAAAGCAATCATGAAACACTCATCAGTGGCAGGAATCTTAATTGCTCTGATATTTTCACTATTTATATCCTGTCAAAGTTATTCCCAACATACGACACAATTGGAGCACACAGAGGTACAGCGTATTATCGATACCTGCCTGTCAGCTTTCCGGATCCATTATATCTATCCCGAGGTGGCAGATAAAATGGCAAGGTATATACAGAAAAGGCTGGCAGATGGGGAATATAATAACCTGTCTGCCCTGGAAGAATTAACAGGACAGATCAAAACTGATCTGCGCCAGATATCCAATGACCGCCATATCTGGGTGGATATCATGGAAAATCTGCCGGTCACAGAAACCGCATCCAAGGAAAAGATCATCAACGAGAAAAAGCAGAATAATTTTGGATTTGTCAAGCTGGAAATTTTTCCGGGTAATATCGGCTATATTCGCCTTGACGGTTTCAATGATCTCCAATATGCCCGTGATACTGCCATCCATGCCATGGGTATGCTGGCAAACAGCAGGGCAATAATACTGGATCTGCGGGAAAATCATGGTGGCCACGAGAATATGGTACACTTCATCGCCAGTTATTTTTTTGAGGAAAAAACCCAGTTGAATTCACTTTACTTCCGGGAAGCAGACTCCCTGGTAGAGGGATGGACCGACCCTGCGGTTCCCGGGTTGAAACTGATCCGGCAGCGATTATATTTACTAACCAGTCAAAACACGGCATCCGGCGCCGAATCTTTTGCCTATACCATGCAAAATTATCACCGCGCGACCATAGTTGGTGAGCGTACACGCGGTGCTGCTCACTGGACAGAATCCTTCCAATTTCCCGATCTGGGCATATTCCTTGAGATTCCCGTCGCCCGCCCGATCAATCCGATCACACAAAAAGGGTGGGAAGGTGACGGGGTGATACCTGACATCGAAGTTAACTCTGAAGCGGCCCTGGACAAAGCTCATAAATTGGCTCTTGAGCAGCTATAATCTGCGTCGGGAAATGTATAAAGTTCTCATTGAATATAGAATCAATTCCGGTGTATAAAAAGATGTGCCTGTCAATCAATGTGAACTGTTCATATACTCCAGAATAACCAGGATAAATCATTAGATGGTATCAGTTTATTTAGCAGCCTTTAACTTTATAGTGTCTGAATAATCAATATAAAATGCTGAAACTCAGCAAAGGTCGAAAAAATGGACAAAAAACCAATTCAAATGATACCGGTATTTATTATTGCTGGTACGACCGCCAGTATTATGGCTGGTCTGATATTTTTTGGCTTAGATATTTTTAATACACAATCCCCCTTATTTCAGATCCTTGTATACGGATTAGTCGGATCGATATCGTTTATATTATTTTACTTGAAAAGATACCGGGATAGCATTTTTATTCTGCTGATAATTTTTCTGTTGGATATGTTTATTTTCAATTTCCAGAATCCACTGAACCGGATCCTTTATTTTCTGAGTGCGGTTACCGGAGCATTCCTCTACGCCAGATACCTGTTTTCCGGTGCCGGACATATGAAGATTGCCAGACCACTGCTTCTTGCCGGTATATATGCGATCCTGTCCGTATTTGTTGTGCTGATTCTATCACTGGTTCATCACACCGGTCAGGAACGTGTATTTCCGTTCATAAATATGCCAATCGGCTTTCTTATCGGCCTAGGGCTGGGCGCCGGATTTGAACTGGCTGAATATCTGCTGATCAGGATGGAACAACGGAACTGATGGTGTGGTTTTAGGCAGCCTGGTTGGAGGTCTGATATAGCTCCAAAAAAATGACCAATTACATATAAGTTGTTTTGAAGCTTCTTTGCTGTATCAACGGTGCCCGAATCTCCAGACCAATCAAGAAAAGCTGGAAATGAAATCGATCAAGATGTTTAAAATCGATATGCGCTATAATTGCTGTTCAGATCATTGTGCCGGTTCGGGCTGAAGTTTGATTTTTGCCGGATAGATGATAAATTGGAATGAAAAAACCGAATTGCGCTCATGAAACATTTTGATCTGTGTATTGCTTGGAATTGGGAATACGACGCTGAATTTATGCAGCTGCTGAATCAGTTCTGCCTATCGCATCATCTTTCCATATTGCATATTACGCCGGAAAACCTTGATTCCATGCTGGAGGCGCTGAACCGGCAGGAAATTTCGTTCGGGGTATTCTTTGATCGTGCTTCAGAAGACGATGAATGTTTTATGCCTTTTGTCAGATGGGCACTTGAACACAGTTTCTTTTACATCAACCGGCACGAACGGGCATCGCGCAGCTGGAATAAGGCTGCAATGCATTATGAACTGATCAATGCAGGCATCTATACGCCGTACACCATTGTCCTTCCTTCATATGAAGAGCAGCCACTGATATCAGAAATAAACACGGAACCTTTGGGGGAATCATTTATCCTCAAGCCAGTGCACGGAAGCGGCGGAGAGGACGTGTTTATGGATGTTACTTCGTCTGACCAAGTAGGTGAACTACGTAAAAAATATCCAGACCGGAGTTTTCTGGTTCAGAAATATATTGTCCCACTGGAATTAGATAACCGCCCGGCATGGTTCCGTGTACTGTATTGCAAGGAAAGCGTGTACACCTGCTGGTGGCACCCGGAAACCCATATTTATATTCCGGTTGATCCAGCGGATGAAATCCGGTTTGGTCTGATGCCATTAAACTCGATAACGAAGACGATCGCCGAAATAACCGGACTTGATGTGTTCTCTACCGAGATCGCTTATACCGCTGAAAATCTGTTCGTTGCGGTTGATTATGTCAATGATCAGCCTGATTTGCGCATGCAGGCAAGCGCACAAGACGGTGTCCCCGATTTTATTGTGCACGATATCGCTGAGCGTCTGGGAGGGTTGGTTTTGGACCAGGTAAACAGTCTGAATGGTAAAAATCATTAACTACCGGTTCGTTTGGTCGATTGATCGTTGAATCGGAATTAAAGCAATCCTGCTCCGGAAGATAATAGTAAAGATTCAGATCACCAACAACGGTATAATTTGCTGGTTATCATGTTAACCTTTCAAAAAAGGAAAAGGTTGTGACTATATTGATTTAAAGATCATTGTCATGATGTTCCTTCCCTGAATCTCGCTCAAACCAGCCGATAATAATAAATACTGCAGAACAGACTGCCGGCGCAGAACCGGAACAACCACAACTAATATTCTAAAATGTACCCTGAACGAATTTTTTAATAGTGAATTTACTGGCTGGTTTTAATCGTGAATTATGGAATTTATTTATTCGTAAGACGTTTTAAATTTAAGTGGCATAATTATATAAACCATTGCGGAAAGTTTTTATATGAACATGCAGAATAAGCGCTGGAAAAAACTTACCCTCCCTTATGATGTCAATATTGATGACGCAGTCCGCCAGCAGCACCACGCAGCACAGTTCATTGCACTGGTGGGAAGACATTTGATACCCCGAAAACCGGATGACAGCAATACCAACATGGATTTCATTGCGGAACTGAATGCCCTGGTCGGCAATCCGATGGCTGGCGGTCTCAGGGTCGGACTGCAACTGACTGATATGGTTCTTCTCATTGTGGATGAAAATTTCCGCAGGTTGCATGCAATGACATTGACCGGAAAGACAAAGAATGAGGTTCTTACGAAACTTAAAGCAGAACTCAGACAGCAGGGTGCAAAGGTCGATGGTCTGAACAGAAAGCTGCACTATGAGCTACCCGAGCATCTGCTTGACAAAGGGGCCGCATTTAGCATAAGTGATCGCATTTTTTTTGAGGAAATGACGGCTCACCGCTATAATGCACAACTTGTACTCGATCAACTGGTACAACCATATGAACATGCGGCACCGGTAAAGGTCTGGCCGCACCATTTTGACACGGGAACGATTATCCCGGTGGATTATGATGAAAAGGGTGAAATTGCTCAATCAATGGGGCTGGGCTGGGCCATTCCGGATAGGATGGTGGCGGAACCGTATTATTATCTGAACTTCTGGTCCTCAGAACCGGTTAAATATTTTGATCATCTGCCGCCACTGAAGCAGGGTGAATGGATAACTTCCGGCTGGCAGGGCGGGATCCTTAAACTTTCGGATATGTTAACATATACCTCAGCTGAAGAACAACATGGTGCGGTCAGACTTTTCTTTGAATCAGGAATAAATATTCTTCAGCACCATCTGAACGTCTGATTTATCAATTACAGGATCAGCGATAAAATTCAGGGGAAACAATTTTCCGATGGTTGACTTCCTGGGATCAAAGAACGGCATATTCGCTCATTGCGTTGTCCGCGGTATCACCTCGCTTAATTCAGAACAGATACATGGCAGACCTGTCTCGCAAATATGTATTCTGAGCCTTGGCATCCTTTATTGATAATTTCAACTCTGAAACATAAATTTCAGTACTGCGTAGTTAAACCTATCATATTTCTTATTGTCTGGAGGACTATCATGGATTATCATCGCTTATTGCTGCTTTTATTAATTGGTTTTAGCCTGGTTGTTTGTGGATGCACAACCGGCGGATCATTTGTCGCGTTAAATCTCACCAATGTGGAACTTTCCGATGCAGAAACAGAAATCGTTGCCAGAGACATCGCAGGCACTTCATCGGCAGGGTATCTGTTCGGTGTAAGTTACTCCACCGGCAATATGGCCAATACGCTGGCACTGGTCCGGGTTGATGGTACGGCCACTTTATATGACAGTGCCATCCGGGATATCTGGAAAAATTATGAGGCAAATTATGGTCCGGTTGAAGGGAAGAAACTGGCCCTGGTGAATATCCGCTATGATGCAGATATATTGAATCTTTTTGTCTACACCAAGACCGACCTGTTTATTCACGCTGATGTTGTGGAATTTAAGTGATGCGATAAAAACCAAGTTGTATATAATACCGTAAAATAAATTCTGCGAACGGCACTCTGGTGCCTTTCAGCGGGAATTTATGTACAAGCATTAAGAAGAAAGACACAATCAGCCGGACCGGTCCTTGTCTTCAGGTTATTTCCGGAATTCAGTAGACAGAAATCCTCAGGCATGGACTTATTTATTTTTCAGAAAATCCAGAATAGTCTGATTGGTTGAAGCAGGTTTTTCAAGCTGCACGAAATGCCCGCAATCCGGCACCATAACCAGCTTATTATTCGGGATCTCCCGGGTTCCGATATCAGCTACCTCCTGTGTTCTCCCGCCCTGCAGGCAGGGATTTGGGATCAGACCATCCTCCTCCCCGCATATGATCAGCGTGGGCTGCGTGATCTTGTTCAGCCGGTCACAGACGATCCCGTCGAGCATAGCCGCCACATTTTTTGAAACGGCGTAGCAATACCGGTAAAATTAAAGCATTTATTTGATCATTTAATAATTATTATTATATTTCGCTAAATGACGAAATGAATGAAACATCTTATCAAAATATTTAAGGCGCTGTCCGATGCCAATCGTCTGCGGATCCTGAAAATGCTGGAGGTCAGACCGCTCTGCGTCTGCGAGATCCGGGAGGTCCTGAATCTGGCCAACTCAACGGTCTCCAAACACCTGTCTGTATTGCGTGAGGCAGACCTCATCACTGATCAAAAAGATGCCAGGTGGGTCAACTACCGGCTGAACACCGGAATGCGCAACGGATATGTCGATGTGCTGCTGCCGCTGATCAGCAAATGGCTGCCGGATGACACGACTGTCCTGATTGACCGGCAAAAGGTGATCCATGTCGACCGCAACCGGATCTGTGGGATTTAACATAGGGCAATATGTTTTTAAACATACAACCTGTCAAAAGAAGGAAAAAATTTGAAAATACTGATATTATGTACCGGGAATTCCTGCCGGAGTCAGATGGCGGAGGGATTCCTCAAATCCTTTGATCCGAAGCTGGAGGTGCACTCCGCCGGGACGCATCCGTCCCCTCAGGTGCACCCGAAAGCGGTCCAGGTAATGCGTGAAATTGGGATAGAAATCGATGGAAATTCTCCGAAAAGTGTGGACCGGTTTCTGGAAACCCCGATCGATTATGTAATTACCGTATGCGATCATGCGCGCGAAACCTGCCCGGTATTTACGGGAGAAGTGCGCCATCAGGTCCATATCGGTTTTGATGATCCGGCTGAAGCTGCCGGAACAGAAGAAGAGGTTATTGCAGTCTTCCGCCGCGTGCGGGATGAGATACACCGGGATTTTTACAAATTTTATACGGATAATCTGAAAAAATAGCTCATGCTCCCCGAGCATGTGGATCATATACCGAATTTCAGTCAGATTCGCTGAAATTATATACTCACGATCGAGACTTTGGCATAAAAAACGGGTACGTCCGATATCTGTATATTGACAGAGAAGGGTGGTGAATAGAAAATGACGCATATATCAAGGAAATTGAGCTTTCTGGATCGTTATCTGACATTATGGATCTTCCTGGCCATGTTTGTCGGCGTTTTTTCCGGGTATCTTTTCCCTGACATTGTTCACTTCTGGAATCATTTTCAGGCCGGTACGACGAATATACCAATCGCCATCGGTCTGATCCTGATGATGTACCCCCCATTGGCAAAGGTGCGCTATGAAGAACTGGGGGAAGTTTTCAGGAACTGGCGGGTTCTTGCCCTGTCGCTGGTGCAGAACTGGATTGTCGGGCCGATACTGATGTTTGCTTTGGCTATCCTATTTTTAAGCGATTATCCTGCATACATGTACGGTCTGATCATGATCGGCCTGGCCCGGTGTATTGCCATGGTTATCGTGTGGAATGAACTGGCCCGCGGCGATACGGAATATGCGGCCGGTCTCGTGGCCTTTAATTCCATCTTTCAGGTGCTGTTTTTCTCCGTTTATGCCTATGTCTTCATCACCATTCTGCCCACCTGGTTTGGCCTGGAAGGTACGGCGGTCGAAGTCACCATTGGTCAGATTGCCGAAAGTGTTTTTATCTATCTGGGTATCCCGTTTATTGCCGGGATAATAACCCGCTTTTCGCTTATCCGCATAAAGGACAAGGAATGGTATCATTCAAAATTTATCCCGAAAATCAGCCCGGTCACGCTGATCGCCCTGTTGTTCACCATTCTGGTGATGTTCTCCCTTAAAGGGGAATATATTGTTGAACTGCCGTTGGATGTCATCAGAATTGCCGTGCCGCTCCTGGTCTATTTTGTTGTCATGTTTCTGGTTTCCTTTTATCTGGGCCGCAAAGTCGGCGCCGATTATTCAAAATCCGCGACCCTCTCCTTCACGGCCGCCAGTAACAATTTTGAACTGGCCATTGCCGTTGCCGTGGCCGTGTTCGGGATCAATTCAGGTGAGGCGTTCGCCGCCGTGATCGGACCCCTGGTGGAAGTGCCCGCTCTGATCGGACTGGTAAACGTGGCGCTGTGGTTCAGGGAAAAATACTTTGGCCGTGGTGCAGAAGATCCCGCTGTCAATACCCCAGATATTTGCCCTTAGAAGGACTTTTCAGATATATCCAGATAAGGCAGACCATTCAAAGGGATTGAGATTGCCTTTTTCCATATTTTAAAGAATTGTTATCCACTCGTGATACTTCTGTGATATTGATTGGGTAAATAGGGTCACAATTCACGCAACACTATCATAATTCACAGGAGGTTGTCATGAAGAAGCTGTTTTTTTTAGTATTCGTAGTTGGTGCACTCGCGATCGTACTTGTCTCGTGTCAGGAGAATGCGCCGATGGAAGCGCCCATGCAACAGGAGATGGGGATGGAGTCGCTCAGTAAAACCAGTCGTACCATGATCTGGGCTGACGGTGCGCTTTACCGGAGTGTCGTTACCCCTGCTACATTCAAAGGTAATGGTGATGCTTATGATCAGCTGTATCTGGGAAGTTTTAAGGACGACATTGCGCTGATTTCCGAAGCGAAGCCCGGTGACAGGGATTACAACGGAGGCAGATGGCATCTCAATGTTTTGAAAGAAGGGCTTGGGGCAAAATATGTGAATGCCTCCTCCGATGCTGAACTCGATCTCTCTGATTTTGAAGCCACAGGTAATTACTTTGAGTGCCCGCTGCAGCCGATAAACTGAATTCTGAAAAAGCCGCTTAGAGGTGCAATAAGGTAAAAGGGTGCTAAGCAGGCACCCTTTTCTTAATAATGGTTATCCTGTTAATCCTGTCATAAAATGAAAGTAATGGATAGCAACTAATGCTATTTGATCAGGATCAGTTTTTTTGTACCGCTAACATGACCATTCATTTTGAGCTGATAAAAATAAATGCCGCTGGCAAAACCTGAAGCATCCCATTCCACTTTATGAAGACCAGCCGGTTGACTTTGGGAGACCAGGGTGGCCACTTTCTGCCCGATGAGATTGTAAATACTCAGTTCAACCCTGCTTTTGACCGGCAACCGATAGCTGATAACCGTCCCCGGATTGAACGGATTCGGATAATTTTGAAATAATTCGAATTCGCCGGGCAGATGACTCGGTTCCTCCGGTTCCAGCATTGTGGTAATATCGCTGCGGAGCACCAGACCATAATCCCCGACTGCCCAGAGATAATTATCATACCCTGTGATTGCCCGCAGTTGGCCTGCTAATCCTGATACATCCACGGTCCAGTGATCTCCGCCATCGTTTGTCGTTAAAATAATTCCACCGGAATTCCTGTCGGTGCCAACTGCCCAGCCATTCCGGTGGTCATAAAAATATATGTCATAAATGAGGTACGGAAGATTGGGTATGACCTGCCAGGTTTCCCCGCCGTCAATTGTCCTGAACAAAATCTTTTGATAACCATCCCAGTTCAGGTAGCCGCCGGAAAGCCAGCCATAATTCTCGTCAATAAAATAGATCTTGTTTAACGGCAGATCGGTGAGCTTCGGTCTGATTTCCCATTGAACGCCGTCACTGCATTTGACCAGCAGACCTTCGTCACCGGCGGCCCAACAGGCGAACGTATCTACCGCACAGACCGAATGAAACCTGCTATTATTATCGTGCTGCGGTTGCTTCCACACGATGTCCCAGGTATCACCGCTATTACCGGTGGCAATAACGGCAGCGCCTTCAAAAATTCCCGCCTGTAAATTTCCGGCAGCCCATCCTTTACGGTCATTTATAAAACAAAAATCAAATCCTGAAAAACGGGTATAAGATGAATCGGAAACGGTGAGATTAATCGTGTCCGTTGCCCAGGTTTCACCTCCGGTAAAGGTTTTGCCAATTGACCCACCGGCCAATACCATTCCAACGGTATCACCGATAAACTGACACGCATTCACCTCATTGTACGTGTTAAGCCTTACATTCCATGTCCTGCCTCCATCATGGGTGACGAATACATTACCCGCATCAAAATGTACTTCATCCAGGCCACCGCAGGCTATACCAACTTCCTTATTGATAAAATATACATCATGAAACGGGTAAGACATAAACAATTGATCCCAATTATCA
>Ga0209536_100006828_pt1 | contig 17379 bp, 12 predicted proteins | sample DeeMarSeWOR28_12_FD_187461 | JGI IMG/M metagenome (GOLD analysis project Ga0209536, IMG submission 187461) | Marine sediment microbial communities from White Oak River estuary, North Carolina - WOR-2-8_12 (SPAdes) (version 2) | ecosystem: Environmental > Aquatic > Marine > Intertidal zone >... | reverse complement strand
CAGCACAATGGGTCTGTCGGCAGACCGTCTCTTTGCCGACTATGATCTTGAGAAACTATCTGTCGTTGATCCTGCTCTGATTAAATACAAGGAAGCAGGTGCTATAAATCCGGGGCTTCGATCCCTCAAGGCGGTGGCTGTCTCAGCCACGGTGTTGATGACCGCGGCAAAGGCCGTGGCAGGATTACCTACCTGCACCGAGCGGCTGGTGGGCAGGACGGCGGCCATGACCGTCGGCATGACGCCTTGTGTCGTGGTGAGACAAAGCTCGTCGCTGCGGGATCGGTTGCTGTTGTCGGCCCTGTCCCGTGCCTGTATGCGCAGACAGTACTGGCCATTGGGCTCCAGGATGTTCGCCGCAAGCGTAATGGTGCACTTCCCGGTCAGCGGATCCGGGCAGCTGATGCCGCCGTCATCGCTCTGGAAATACAGGAGCTGGTCGGCGTCGGCGAAATTGATCCGGCCGCCATCGGATCGGGACAGCCGGATCTGATAGGTGCCCGCCCCGGTACCGGTGCTCCCGCCAGTTGTTACGGCATCCCATGACAGCACATGGTCGGTCGCCGGATCGACGCCCGGCAACGGGGTCGGCGACAAGGGCGTCGCGTCGAGGGCCGCATTGACGACGGCTGGCAAGCTGTCGCCGACGGCGGTTGCCACGTAGCTGGTGAGCAGGGCGGGGTTGCTGCCTGCATCACCGCTGAAGCTGAAGGTGTAGTCTCCGTTGACCAGCACTTGCCCCACCGCGCTGTCGAAGGAAACCTGGGTGATCTGGATGTTGCTCCCGATTCCCACCGCCGGATCCTCGGTCAATCCGGGGATCAGATTACGTGCGACCGCGAGGTCCTGCATGGCCTGACCGGGCACCGTGTTGTCGACGACGACCACTGAGCCGAAGCTCGAGGCGGAACCGCTGCCGGTCAAAGTGAGGGAATCCGCTGAGGTCGGCACATTCTGCACAAACAGACGTGACAGTTGTTGGCCCGACGGCTGTACCTCGGTAAAGAATCCCACCCGGGGCAGGGCTGCGACGCCATAGATCTCGAGATTCCGCGTCTCGACCAGATCGATGCCCGCTGCGGTTTGAACATCGAGGTCCACGGTTTCGCGACGGGTTAAGACACCGCGAACCAGTCCACCGACGCGCGCCACAGGCGCCTGGGTAAACAGTGTTCTGCTGACGGTGTCTTCGACGACCGAGTCATCATCCAGGCCGTCGCCGTCACGATCCTCCAGGCGGACCAGCCGGGTGGCGGAGAACAGCGCGGCTACCGAGGGTACGTAGTACGCGGCGCTCGGGGATCCGTCATCATCGTAGAGAATCGCGGTGACGGCATCGACGTCGTTGACTGTCAGTTGCACGCCGAAACTGGCGGGATTGCGCGGATCGTCGATGACCTGTCCAGCGGCTGTCAGTGCTTTCGCCTGAAACCCGTAGACAGCTGGGACCTCCGTGTCTTCGTTGCCGGTCAGCCGGCTGTTGCGCCTGGACCTCAGCGTCTGAGTTACGCCGTTCGCGGTATAGCTGCCGTCAAGGCGATCATCATCGATCTCGGGCGTGCCGTTGTCGCTGTAGGTGCCGGCAATGGTGACACTCTCCGTATTCCAGATGGCCGAGAAGGCGCCACCCGCAAAACTGGTGGTATCGGCGAAACCAAAGCGGGGGTGAAAGACCGTCAAGCTCGCAGGGCCGGTATGACAGATGGATACTGCGCTCAGAGACTGGATCAGGAAGTTTACGGGTGGAGGCGGCTGATCAGAGACCCGCAGGCCCCATTGGCCCGTCAGGTCGGCGGCACCGTCTCCGCCACCGACGCAGACCAGCGTGTCATCCTGCCCAACCACCGTGCCGGTGAGGTTCGCCTCTATGATATCGGGAAGACCGTCATTGTCGGTGTCGTTGTAGGTGTTCACTGCCGCGCCCGGGCTGATGGCGGCACCTGAGTCGTCGTTGTTCACCCCGATGCTCAGCAACCAGTTTTCCGTTGCGTCGGGGATCCCGTCCAGGTCCAGATTGTCGGGAACAGCGGCTCCCCATGCCGCAGCGCCACCCAGTATCAGCACCGAAACCAACGCGCCGCCCGCAGCCGTTTTCATCATCAACCTCCCAGTCTGACGCCGTCTTGAGTATGGGTACCGTTACTTACTCAAAGCGACTTGCTGACTCCGCGGACGATCGGGGATCACCTAAAACGCGGCCGCCTTGAATATCCTGTCCGAATCAGTCTGAGTCATCTTCGAGCATCTGGTTAACGAGTACCTTCGAGACTTGAATACACCCGGGGAGCCTGAACGACCTTGATGCCGATCAAAATGTTATGGGTAAAGTCGATGATCATTTTTTTGAGCGAATGTCTGTCTCTGCCGTTCAATGGAGATCAGGCATGGGAAGCCCGCGAGATCGAGCAGGGTCGGACCCACGTACCGCATGGATTTTTCTTCAAACCCTGTCAGAATTGCGCGCGAACCTGCGTTAAAAGGCCGTTTTCACGGATGAGAACCACGCTCTAAGGAGCGAGTATCATGCGCAGCGCCAACGGCTGCTTCTTGCCCAATCGTGTCTGGCACATGATATTTCGGGTCGGAGTAAAAACTCTTTGGTGTGTTGCGCTAGAGCTGGAGATATTACTGACCCTTAACTCTCCCGTATTGGCCGCTCATTAGGTGGTTGTCATGACCCTGAAGATTGAGACCCTCGCCATCGGCGACGAGCTGCTCGACGGGCGGCTCGCCGACACCAACAGCCAGATGCTCGCGCGCGACCTGGTCGATCTCGGTATTACCCTCTCGAGGCAGACGGTGGTCGGCGACGCTGTCGAGGAAATCGCCGAAGCGGTGCGGCGAGCGGCCGAGCGAGCCGACATCGTCGTGACGAGCGGCGGCCTTGGGCCCACGACCGACGACCTCACGGCCGAGGGCGTCGCCCAGGCCGCGGGCGTTTCGATTCGCCTCGACGAGCCATCCTGGGAACGGATTCAGTCGCTCTTTGCGGCGCGTGGCCTGGAGCTGCCCGAGAACAATCGACGGCAGGCGGAGGTTCCGGAGTCGGCACGCATTCTAGAGAACCAAAAGGGGGTCGCGCCCGGCTTCGTGACGGAGGTGGGCTCCGCCGAGGTGTGGAGCTTTCCGGGCGTGCCGCGCGAGTTTCAGCATCTCCAAACGGCCCACCTCATCCCGCATCTCAAGGGGCGGCTGTCGGCGACGAGCCTCTTCACCGAAACACTGCGCTGCTTGGGTGCCACCGAGTCGAAGGTGGGCTCGGTGATCGAGCCGATCGAGGGGCGCTATCCAAATTTGCGCTTTCAATACCGCGCGCACTTTCCTGAGATTTTGCTGCGCCTCGTCGGCAGCGAGCGCGCCGAGGTCGAGCGCGCTGCCGACGAGGCGGAGGAAGCGATCGGTCGCTCCGTGTACGGCCGCGGCGAGGCGTCGCTGGCCGAGCGTGTTCTTCACGCACTCGAGGCCGCAGGCCAGACCCTCGCCACGGCTGAGTCCTGCACCGGAGGGCTGATCGCCAAGACCTTGACCGATGTGCCCGGCGCGTCGAGGGTGTACCGAGGCTCGGTGGTTGCCTACGAGGACGACGTCAAGGTTGCGCTTCTCGATGTGGAAGAAGCCACGTTGAAGGCGCACGGCGCGGTGAGCCAAGCCGTGGCCACGCAAATGGCCGAGGGGGCGAGGACAAGGCTCCGCGCCGATTGGGCGGTCTCCACGACGGGGATCGCAGGTCCTGGCGGCGGCACCTTGGAAAAACCCGTCGGCACGGTCTGCATCGCGCTCGCCGGGCCGAGGGGAACGAAGGCCCGCACGCTTCACCTGCCCATTCCTGAGCGGGAACGCATCCGGTCGATGAGCGCCGCGGTGGCGCTGCGCGAGCTCTTGTCTGCTTTCCGATAGTTCGGGTCGGAGTAAAAACACTTTGGTGTATTGCGCAAGAGATATTGCTCTGATCCTTGACCAAAGCTGTGACGCCTGCCGGGCGGTGACTGATGACTCAGGTCTTAGCGTTGGCCGCGACGAGGCGCTCGCGCAGGCGTGCCGCCTGTTGGCGGATGGCTCGTCGTTGCGGTGTACTCAACCGCGTCAGGTTTCGCCATTGATACCCGGTCCTGGGATGGTTCGCAAAGCGGTCCCGGTGCCGCATGAGGAAGTCCCAGTACAAGGTTGTAAAGGGACAGGCCGTATCACCCGTCGCCTGTGCCGGATCGTAGCGACACGTGCCGCAGTAGTTGCTCATGCGGCTGATGTAGCGGCCGCTTGCGACATAGGGCTTGGAGGCCATCACGCCGCCATCGGCATACTGGGACATGCCGATGGTGTTGGGCAGTTCCACCCACTCCACCGCATCGACATAGACCGCCAGATACCACTCGTGAACCCGTTTCGGTTCGACGCCCAGCAGTAAGGCGAACAAGCCGGTTACCATCAGTCGCTGGATGTGGTGTGCATAGCCGTATTGCAGCGTCTGGCCAACGACGGACCGCAGACACGCCATGTCGGTGTCTGCCGTCCAGTAAAAATCGGGTAAGGGAAGCTGGGCGTTCAGTTCGTTACGCCCGGCGTACTCAGGCATGTCGCGCCAGTAGAGTCCGCGTACAAACTCCCGCCAGCCGAGGATCTGCCGGATGAATCCTTCGACGGCGTTGACCGGGGCATGACCGTCGGTTAGCGCCTGCTCGGCTGCTGCAATGACTTCTGCCGGTGCGAGCAGTTTCAGATTGAGGGCCGCCGAGAGCCGCGAATGGTAGAGCCAGGGCTCGGAATCCCACATCGCATCCTGATACCGGCCGAACATTGGCAGGCGGTGCTCGATGAAGTCACCGAGTGCCAGCAGCGCCTGTCGCCGCGTCACCGGCCAGTCGAACGCATCAAGAGAACCGGGATGTTGCGCGAATCGCCGCTCGACCAGCCCCAGTACATCGCGCGTGATCGCGTCGGGCCTGAACGACTTCGGCGCACGCAGCGACGCCGGACCCTGGCGACCGAAACGGCCGCGATTGTCCGCATCAAAGTTCCAGCGGCCACCGACGGGCGCATCGCCGTCCATGAGCACCCCGGTGCGTTGCCGCAGGTGGCGATAGAAGTGCTCAAGGCGCAGCTGTTTGCGTCCTTCGGCCCAGGCGTCGAAGTCTTCGAGGCTGCAGAGAAAGTGGCGATCGGGTACGCGCGCGAGCGCCGCGCCCGCGCGTGCGACGGCCCGTTCGAGTGCGGTCTGCACGCGGTGGTCGCCCGCCTGCACCATGCGCACGCTGCCGGCTCGGAGCCGCCCAAGATCCTGCGCTAACAGACTCGCCAGGCTCGTCTCGCGGTCTTCGTCCAGGGCATGGTATTCAACGGTCAAACCGCGCTTGCGAAGCTGATCGCGGAAGTGGCGCATGGCCGCGAGAAACAGCGCGATGCGAGCCTTGTGCGACCAGACGTGCGTTGCCTCCTCCCTGGCCTCCGCCATCCACACGACATCCCGCTGCGGATTCAGTGCCTGCAGTGCGGCACTGTCCCGGTTGAGCTGGTCGCCCAGCACGACGATCAAGCGTTCAGGTTGTCGGGTTTGCATCGCGTGGGCGCCTCATCACCGTCGCGGCCTCAGGGCGCGTTCGGATTGGATTCTGCGCGGCGGACCTGTGCGGCAGCCGATTCCCGGGGCTGGCAGCCGGGGCACCAGTAGGTCGCGCGTTGATCGGCGCCGAGTAAAGCGTAGCGGATCGGCGTTGGGCAGATCAGGCACGGACGGTCCTGGCGGCCGTAGACCCATAGGCGGCCGGCGCCGTCACCGGCCCACCGCGTGACCCTGGGGCCGCCGCCGAGGTTCGCCCTCAGCAGGGAGCGCGCCCTGGCATAAAGCCGCAGCAGCTGTGTGTCCTCCAGCGCATCGAGACACCGCAGCGGATGGATGCGTTCCAGAAACAGGACTTCCGACTTGTAGACGTTGCCGATTCCCGAGGCAGGGCGCTGGTCGAGCAGCACGTCGACGATCGGCGTCTGCGCGGCCAGGAGTTCACGGGTCCGCGCTATTATCGTGTCGAAATCAATGGCGTCGGCGATCAGATCGGGTCCCAGGCGTGTCGCGAGCAGACGCGCCCGCACGCCGTTTTCGCGCAACAGCTCCACTTCCCTGGGTTTGAAACAGACATAGACGTCGTCGGCGATGGTGAGGACCACGGCCGCCTCGCGCGCGGGTCGCTTCCAGACCTCGTCGCGGCGGTAGTGATGCCACGAGCCCCACATGCCGAGGTGACTGCGCAGCACCCGGCCATCGTCGAACAGCACCAACAGGTGTTTGCCACGCGCCTGCACGTCCTCGACGGTGCGGCCCGCGAGATCGGCCGCTTCGGGGGCGCGGGCCTGCCCCGCGTCCAGACGTCGCCCCTTCAGACGCGGTTGCAGGTAAGCGGCCAGCTTGTGGACGGTGTCGCCTTCCGGCATGAGTTGAGCGCCTCCGATCGGGTTGAGCCCTGTCCGGGTTCAGGACGCCGAGGCCAGGCTCGCGGCCAGGCCGCGGTAATCGCTCTCGAATCCGCAGCGTCGCATACGCTCGAAGTGTACCGATTCGCGAACCGGAACCCCATCGATCTTCTCGATCACCAGCGCGCGGCGCCGCGTCCCGCGGGGCAGGCGGTGCAGCGCCCGCAGGGCCAGCTCCAACTCGTGCTCATCGCGCACCGCCTCCGTAAAGGTCAGGAGCTGGCGGCCCCCCGGACCGAGATAAAGCACTGGCCGGCCCTGGACGAGGATCACCCAGGCACCCGCTACGCGCCGGGCCCGCGTCGCCTCACCCCCGCCGGTGGCCGGCCAGGGCAGCAGGGCCCCGAAGGGATTCGCGGGATCGATCGTCGGCAGGCTGCGCACGTCGGATTCCCGCAGGTCGCTCGGATCGGCATCGATCGGCGCGCGCGCCGCGCGCAAGCGGTCGACAGCCCCTGGTCTGGCGAACTGCGCCCCCGAGAGGCCCTCCACGAAATAGCCCCGCCTGACCCGCCCGGCTTCCTCCATGGCTGTGAGCACGCGATACAGCGGCGCGAATCCACCCGGCAGGGCCTCGGCGAGTGCGGCCTCGCGGCTGACGATGCCGTAACGTTCGAGCAGCATCTCGGCCCGCGCAACAACACGCTCGGTGGCCGCGACCTGCGGGTCCAGCAGCGGAGCGACCAGAGACCAACGACCTGCCGCCAGGGATTGTCCGGGCCGCCAGCGTGACGCCCGGGTACGTGTGCGTGTCCGCCCGTAAGCGTGCAGGGGCGCGAAGGTGTCATTGGTGATGATGCCGGCCCAGACCAGGTCCCAGAGCGCGGCCTCGAGCTCCGCGGCACGTACGTCCCCCACGGACCGGCGCACGCCTTCCTCGAGCTGGAACAGAAAACTCGCCCCCTGACGCTGCAGCTCCGCGAGCAGGGCCTCGTGCAGGGGCGTTGATTCGGCGAGCGCGGCGGGCGTGTCGAGCAAGCGGGCGGCGCGCTCGCGACGGTAAATCACGATCCGTCCATCGCGCGTCCCCAGCGCACCATTGCCGACCCAGAGGATCTGTCCCGTGGCTGCCAGCATGTCGAGCATGCTCGGGTGGAAGCCAGCCACCCGCGCAGGCAGTACCGTTCCGTGGAGATCCGACCAGGCGATCGACAGGCCTTCCAGCTGGGTGAGCGCTTCGAGCAGCCGTTCCGGACCCTGGCGCCCCTCGCCGAGTCCGTGCCACTCGGGCAGAAACATGCCGAGCGTGGCCGCATCGACCGGGGCGACCTCGTTGCGCAGGCGGGCCAGCGTGCGGCGTTTGAGTCGGCGCAGCACTTCGGCATCGCACCAGTCGAGCTCCGCGCCCCCCGGGCGGATCTCGCCCTGAACCAGCAGGCCCTCGCGCGCCAGCCCTTGCAGTACCGGCTCGAGCTGGGCCGGCCTGAGGTCGTAACGCGCGGCCAGCTGGCCGAGGACGAAGGGTCCGTGCGTGCGGGCGTAGCGGCGCACGAGTTGTTCGAATGACCGGTCCGGCGCGTCCAGGAAGGCCTGCGGCAGACCCGCTGGCGGTACCACGCCGAGCGCATCGCGAAACAGCCCGGCGTCCTCGGCGGCGATCCAGCGTGGCTGCCCGGCGAGCTGTACGGCAGCGGCCCGGCGCTGTCGTACCAGGGTCTCGAGCCAGGGCGCGACGGCGGCGCCGGCGCGCTCGGCCAGCTCCGCCTCGTCCAGATCGCCCAGATGGCGCAGCAGGTCATGCAGCTCATCGGCGTCCCTGGCGCGCCGCCCCTCTGCAAGGTGCTGCAGCTCGCGCTCCAGCTCGGCGAGGACCTCGGCATCGATGAGCTCGCGCAGCTCTGCCTGGCCGAGCAGCTCGCTGAGCAGATTGCGATCCAGAGTCAGCGCCTGCGCCTTGCGTTCGGCGAGCGGTGCATCCTGTTCGTAGATGTAGGCCGCGACGTAGGCGAAGACCAGGGAGCGGGCGAAGGGTGAGGCCGAGCGCGTCTCCACCGCCTCGACGCGCAGCCTGCGACTGCGGATATCCCGCAACAGCTGTTTGAAGGCGGGCAGGTCGAACACATCGCTGAGCGTCTGACGGTAGGTCTCGAGGACGACCGGGAAGCTGGCGTAGCGACGCACCGTGGCCAGCAGTTCCTGGGCCTTGAGGCGCTGGGCCCACAAAGGGCTGCGCTGATCGAGCCGCCGGCGGGGCAGCAGCAGCGCGCGCGCGGCGTTCTCGCGGAACAGACCGGCGAACAGGGCGGTGTGCCCGAGCTGTTCGGTGACCAGTTCCTCGACCTCGTCGGGGTCGGGGAGCAGGGCGGTGAGCGCGGGCAGGTCCTCGGTGTCAGCGAAGCGCAGCACGATGCCGTCGTCCGTGTACATCGCCTGGACCTCGAAACCGCTGCCGACTGACAGGGTGTGCTGCAGGGCCATGGCCCAGGGGGCATGGACCCTGGCGCCGAAGGGGCTCAGGATACACACGCGCCAGTCGCCGAGCTCGTCGCGGAAGCGTTCGACGGTGATCGCCCGGTCGGTCGGCAAGGTGCCGGTATGCTCGCGCTGCTCGGCGATGTAGCCGGCGAGATTGCGGGCGGCGAAGGGTCCCAGCGGGGTGTTGGCCAGCAGCCAGTCGACGGCGCTATCGCGTGGCAGGTCACCAAGCTCACGGACGAACGCGCCGAGAGCGCGCCCGAGCTCGATCGGGCGGCCGGGACCCTCGCCGCGCCAGAAAGGCAGCTTGCCTGGTTCCCCGGGGGCCGGCGATACGATCACCCGGTCCCGGGTGATTTCCTCGACCCGCCAGGTGCTGGCGCCCAGCAGGATGTTCTCGCCCGCGCGGGTTTCGAATACCATCTCCTCGTCGAGCTCGCCCAGGCGCGGCCCCTCGGACCCCAGGAATACCGCATAGTTGCCCCGATCGGGGATGGTACCGGCGTTCATGCGCACCGTCATGGCGGCACCGCGGCGCGGGCTCAGCCGATCGGTCTGGCGATCCCAGGACAACAGCGGGCGCAGATTGGCGAAATCCTGAGAGGGGTAGCGGCCCGCGAGCATGTCCAGCACCGCCTCCAGCGCCGCCCGGCTCAATTCACGATAGGGGTGGGCGCGCCTGACCAGACGCTCGAGGTCATCGACCTGTTGCGGTTCCACCGTGCACAGAGCGACGATCTGCTGTGCCAGCACGTCCAGGGCGTTGCGCGGCACCCGCAGCGGTTCCAGCTCGCCGCGCAGCATGCGGGTGGCGATCACGGTGGCCTCGAGCAGGTCGGCGCGGAACTTGGGAAAGATGCGGCCGACGCTGACGGCGTCGACCTGGTGACCGGCGCGCCCGATGCGCTGCAGTCCGCGCGCCACCGAGCCGGGCGATTCGACCAGGATGACCAGGTCCACCGTCCCCATGTCGATGCCGAGTTCCAGCGAGCTGGTCGCGACAATGCCGCGGATCTGTCCCTGCTTGAGGCCGTCCTCGATCGCGGCGCGCGTCTCGTGCGAGACGCTGCCATGGTGGGCCTGCACCAGCGCCTCGCCGGCGAGTTCGTTCAGGCGCTGCGTGAGCCGCTCGCACAGCCCGCGGCTGTTGACGAAGACGATCGTCGAACGGTTGCTGCGGATCAGCGTCAGCAGCTCGGGATACATGGCCGGCCAGATGCCGCGTTCGCTCGCCGGTGTGCCGACCTCGCGGGCATAGAGCGCGCCGAGGATGGAGCCGCCAGGCCGTTGCGCCGCTTCCGTCGGGCGCGGATTCTCCATGTCCGGCACCGGCACCGTCACTTCCAGCTCGAGTCGCGGCGTCGCGGAGGCGTCGACCACCTCGACCGGACGGTCACCGCCCAGGTAGCGGGCCATCTCCTCGAGCGGTCGCACCGTGGCTGACAGCCCGATGCGCTGGGGATCGCGGGCGGCGAGCGCCGCGAGGCGTTCGAGCGAGAGCGCGAGATGCAGACCGCGCTTGGTGGGGGCGAGGGCGTGGATTTCGTCGACGATCACCGTGTGGACGGTGCGCAGGCTCTCGCGGGCGCGACTGCCCAGAATCAGAAACAGTGACTCGGGTGTGGTGACGAGGATCTCGCCCGGCGCTTTGGCCTGGCGCCGGCGCTCGCGCTGGGGCGTATCGCCCGTGCGCACGTCGACCCGCAGATCGCGAAATGGCTGGTCCTGGCGTTCTGCCATGCGGCGGATGCCCACCAGCGGGGCACGCAGGTTGCGTTCGACGTCGTAGACCAGGGCCTTGAGCGGCGAGATGTAGAGGACGCGGACGCCCGGCGGACTGTCGTGGGGCAGGCGGGCGCAGCCGTCAATCCCGGCGAGAAAGGCTGCGAGGGTCTTGCCGCTGCCGGTGGGCGCGACCAGCAAGGCGTGCCTGCCGGCGGCGATGGTCTGCCAACCGCGTGACTGGATCTCGGTGGGCCCCGGAAAGCTTTGCTCGAACCACGCCCGGGTGATGCCGCTGAAACTCTCGAGCATGCGCTGTTCTCGCGTTCAAGTTCAGTGGGCGGCGAGCCGCGGATTGCGTGTCTGCCAGACAGGTATGCGGTCAGTCAGCCCTTTGAAGGTCCTGCCCGCAATACGAAAGCCACCTTTCCCGCGTCGGGCGGCTCCGGGTGCAGACTGCTCAGCCGGACGCTGCGGCATCCGCTGCCCCCGTCGGCAGCCAGGACCACCGGTCCGGCGGCCTTCGCCAGCGAGATTGTCAGTCAGCCTGTTCAACAGCATACTGATCAGGTCTCGAGCAACCGTCTTCGTTTCCGGAGGGTCTTCTCCTTCATGCGCATTTCCCGATCGTAGTTGCGCTCCCACTCCTTCAGAAACCTGGCGACCGCCTTCTGTCTGGCTGCTTCTTTCTTCTCCAGACTGTCGACCAGGGTGCGCTGGTCACGAACGATCAGCTGTAACTCGCGATACTCAGACAACATCTTGTCACGTTGTTGTCGTGCGTTATCCAGTTTATCACTCGCGGTGGTCACCGCGCGTCCTGTTTGTGCTGTATTCCGTTGCCTGCCTTGATGACGCGCATCGGCCAGCCGCTGTCTCAGCCGAGCCACTTTTTCCCGGATCTTCGCTATGCCTTGATCCATTCGTGCAAGCTTACGCTCGGCTGCGGTAAGCTCTGCCCTTTGCGCGTTGATCTCGTCCGACGTGACGCTGTCTGTGGCAATCTTTTCCACGTTCTTGCGCCGCAATGCTCGATCTGGACTCATTTCACTATTCTCCCTGCAAACGGTTTGATGGCACGGTTCCTGTGTAAGAACACCCCGGACTTCCTGAACAACTGCACTCCGCTACATCCGTTTTGCCTTGCGGCTGAACGACACGATCGAAACATCCCACGGCTCGTGTCTGCACACTTCCATGATAGTTAATATTCCATGCCGGAACGGTACTCCAGCGGTAACTTCAAGCCGCACCGCGCAGACGAGAGAGAAGGTTCAGCGCGACGCACGGTTAAGCGCTATCTCCGCGGTCAGCGGAAGATGGTCGGAGGCGATGCGCGCGAGCTCAGTCTGGTGCGCCGCGAGCCTGTGTAAGCGACGACGTGGATACACCCATATCCGATCGAGTGCCAGCAGTGGCAGGCGCGTCGGCCAGCAGCGCCGGTGCGGGGTATTCGGGAAAAGCTTGTGCAGCATACGCAACGGGCGCCCCCACAGAAACCACTCGTTGAAATCGCCCGCCAGCACCACCAGGTCACGGTCCTCAAGCTCGAACAGGTTCAACAAGCGGCGTACCTGGTCACGACGCTCCCACGGGCGCAGACCGAGGTGTGTGGCGACCAGCTGGATCCTGCACCCGTCGGATTTCAAGTCCACGTCCAGCGCCGCACGCGGTTCGCGCCCGGGCACGCTCAGGTCATGGTGACGAACCTCGCAGGGCGGCAGGCGTGTCAGCAGGGCATTGCCGTAATGGGCATCCTCACGCACCATCGTCACGCCGGGTACTGCACGACCGCCCGTTTCACCGGCCAGGTAAGCAAGTACATCGAGCGCGTGGCCAGGGCGGGATTCCACTTCCTGAAGCGCGACGACATCGGCATCGATTTCGTTCAATACCGCCGCGCAACGCTCGGGCGACATCACGCCATCGCGGCCGATACAGCGGTGGATGTTCCAGGTTGCGAGCCTGAGCCGCATGCCGGCGACTCAGGATTGCGCCTGGCTTTCTGTCGGCGCCTGCCTGCGGCGCAGCCACCGGCGGAACCAGAGGGCCGCCAGTGCTATCACAAGCACTACAACGGCCAGCCAGGCAAAGCTGCCCATGCCCGGATCCCGGATGGAAACCACCAGGCCGTCGGCAAACAGCGCGATGGCGACGATCCCAGGCAACAAACCCACCAGCGTACCGAGCGCAAAATCCTTCAAGCCTATATGCGAGGCACCTGCCACCAGGTTGATGACGGTGAACGGAGCCACTGGGACGATGCGCAGCGTGATGATGGTCAACAAGCCCCGTTTGGACAACTGCCTGCTGACGTTGTTCAGCCTTTGTCCGGCATAGCGGCGCACCAGGTCGCGTCCCGCGCCCCGCCCTACCGCATAGGTGAGAAGGGCACTGAGTTCGGCGCCGGACCAGGAATAGAAGAACCCGGCGAGGGACCCGAAAGCCAGCACGGCGGCAACCACCAGCAGAGTCAGTGGCACCGCCAGCGACCCGGCCACGGCGATACCGGCAATGACCAGCAGCGGGGTGGCCGGGCGCGAGTTCAGCATTTCGGCCTGTCGAATCAGCAGTTTGATGTCCAGGCTTTCGCCCAGCGGGGTCCAGCGCCAGACCGCGGCCAGGCCCAGCAATGCGGCCAGCGTCAGCACCCCCACAACCGCGCGCCGCGCGGTCTGAGGCTTGTGTTCTTCGGGCACGAAATGCGTGACGAGACGTTCCGAATCAATCGGCTGTTCAGGATCGAGCAACGCGGATTCGGGCACCAGCTGATCGATCTGCGGGTCGACTTCGGTGTTCAGGGGCTGCAGCGTGCGCTCTCCACCGCGCAGGCTTTCGATTGCCTTGATCAGCGACTGTTCGCGGTGCATTGCGTCGGCAAGCTTCCCGGGCTTAACTTCGAGGTGCTCGGCGAGCAACCGTTCCCGGAAATTCCTGATCGCCCGCTGCGTATCCGTGCCGGCGTCAGCCTCGATCGCCAGGTCGCACTCGCAATCCAGACCCATGGAACGATTGCTGAGGTTAGATGACGCTACCCTGAGCAGGCAATCATCAACCACCATGACCTTGGCATGCACCATCAATGAGACGGCCGAGCTCGAGGATAACTGCGGATAGTAAAGGCGCAGGCGTTCGTGGCGATCCACTTCGCGCAACTGTTTCACCCGGCGCGACCGCAAGACGTCCATGGTGTGCTGCTCGAGCCAGCCGCCAGTCTTCTGCGGCATGACGATCACCACCTCCGGCGCACTGCGCTGCCGCAGGCGCTGCGCGAGCGCCTCACTGATGCAGTGCGCCGTCAGATACTGGTTTTCGATGTAGATGAAGTGTCGGGCGGACGCAATGCTGTCCAGGTACAGACGCTCGACCTCGCGTACCGCGGGCTGGCCGGCGTATTCTGCAACGGTACGTGCGATCGCCACCGCCACCTTGCGCATCATTGCCTGCAGCGAATCGGGCCAGGGATCATGGCCAGGGTCTGTGCCCGTTGCGTCGATCTCATCACCGGTCGCGCGCCGCCAGCGTTCTCGTGCGAGTTCACCGAGCGCGGCAGCGGCGTCGCCGTCGACCAGCATCTGTACATCATGAAACGGCGGATAGGGTTTGCCGTCGACGTCGAGGCGGCGCTCATCATCGATGTGGTGCTGGGAGGTATCCCAGCGCCACTTGCTGAGGTCCAGCCCGCCGCAGAAGGCAACGGCATCATCGATTACCACGACCTTCTGATGCTGGGATGCACCCGCCGGGTGCTGGTCGTCCATGTGAAAACGCACGCGCGAATGCGTCTTCCAGTTGAGCGCGTACAAGGGAAAGGGTTCGCGCTCGGCCAGGTAGATCATGGCAAAGTCCCAGCTCAGCACATAGACATCGACGCCGCGCTCTCGCGCGACAAAATCCAGCAGCGCACCGAGCTCTTCGGGATAGCCATCCCGTGGATCGTTGCGGACCAGCCGCAACCTGCTGTGGATATCCCAGCCGAGAATAAACACCGAGCGCCTGGCGCGGAGAATCGCTTCGCGAACGGCGCGGAAATAGGCCTCGCCATCGACTGCAATGGCGACCCGCTCCGCCTGTTCTCTGCGCCAGCAGTTATGGCCCGGTCGCAGAATTGCGCTATGTTCCTGTTGCACCATGGTGCGACCCTAGCCCGAAAGTGCCGTGCTTACAACTCACACTCACTACAAATCACGGTTCACGTCAACGAGGGTCAGGTAGCATTCGAACCTGTTCCGTCGTTTTCTGCTAGTTTTGAAGAATGCCTCAATTAGCAAATCTTACGCGCGAGCCCGCATTATGAAACCTTCGAGTAAGCACGTTTATACTGAGCCGCATCCAGAAACGGCTTCCGAGAACGAACCTGCGGTGGAATTACGCGACCCGTTCCCTCTACCGTTTATTGGTGAGCTCAGTTCGAGTAATCGTCCGCGTAATGCCTGCTGACTGGCGCTCTGTGCCGATGGCCCATTGCGCAAAAAACGCTGCAGATAACCGCGTTCGTCTGATTATGGCAGACCCAGTCAATTACGATTATGACTCCCACAAAACTCAGTCAGACGACCTTCGTTGAGGCATTCCGGGCAGTAATCCGGACTGATATAACTACACGGCAACTATGAAAGCCGATATTGAACGTTGGAACCGAAAGTACGCTGAGGCCGAGGCCGACTCAGCGCCTGAGGTCGAACCTTTGTTGCTCGATTATCGGTACCTGCTGAACGGTAAAGGCACGGCACTTGATGTCGCCTGCGGCCAGGGGCAGAACACCGTGTATCTCGCCTCGCTGGGCTTCGAGGTCATCGGCATAGATGGTAGCCTCGTGGGCCTGCGCCATTGTCAGCGGGCGCTGGAGCTCAGCGGGCTGAAGGCAGGCCTCATTGCGGCTGACCTGGAGCAATTCCCCCTGCCACATAACCATTTTGATGTTGTCCTGGTCATGCGCTTCCTTGACCGCGCGCTGATTCCCAGCCTGAAGGAAACACTGAAGCCTGATGGGCTGCTGATATACGCGACTTATAACAAGAATGTCCTGCACCGAAGGCCGACGCTGAACACGTGCTTCGTCTTGGAGTTAGGGGAACTCGTGGACTTGTTTGCGGATTTCAAGCTTATCGCGACCAACGATAAAAGAGGGCTGGCGCAGGAAACGACCTACCTGATCGCACGGCGGGTTCATGGGGATCGTGCGTCGCGATGACCATCCGGGTATCGGTGCATCGCCGGACAAGATGCTGCAGGCGCGCCTGCTCGCGTATCCGGATGCCCACCGCTACTGCATGGGGGCGAATTTTCAGCAGTTGCCGGTCAATTCTCCGCGCTGCCCGCTGCACCACTACCAGCGCGATGATGCCATGGCGGGCACATGCCCCCGGCGTTTGGCAGCGACAATAACCAGGGCGGCGGCGTGAACTACTACCCGAACGACCAGGTTGCGCAGGGCGCGCCTGGGCCGGTCGCGGACGTTCTCGAGCCACCGATGCCGATCCTCGGCGAAGCCTGGCTGAAGGCCTACGACACGCAGCAACAGGACAACTTCAGTCAGGCGGGCGCACTTTATCGGGTAATGGTGGACGAGCAGAAGGACATCCTCGCGCAGAACATCGCGACCGGGCTGGTGCTCGTTACCCAAAGCGCGCAGAAACGCATGCTTGGTTATTTCGCAGAAGCTGATCCTGATTACGCCGAGCGTATTGAGAAAGCGATGGCGACGGTCGAATGAGGGTTGTAGCCCCGCCTTGGCGCTCCCCAGGGTGCAGACTCGATTGCATCTCAGTGAGACTCTTCGATCGTGTCTCATCCCGAAGCGTCGCCTCAACACCGGGAGAGCGGATGGCTGCGGGCGATGCCGGGATTCGGTGCGTTTCAAAACCAGGCGCCTTTACAGTCAAGACAATAAGCCCACCTCTAAGCTGGCCCGGATTTCTATTGTCTTGCGTGAACGGCCTGTTCTGGCCAAACTGGGAGCCGTTGACGAAATCTAGTCAAGTGCTCTCTAAAGGACTGGGATTGTTGCGGCCGTTCGAACTTCAACACCCGAGTGTATCAGCCCGCGAGCGGAAATTTAATTCGTTTTGTGCTTTCGCGCAGTGACTATGAGGCCGAGAAGGCCGGAGCCGAAGAGCCAGACGGCGGGCGGAATTGGAATCGCGGTTGAGTTCCCTAATATGAAATCGGCATAGAAGCCAGCTCCGAGATCGTCCGTTGTGAGGCTTAGCATGAACGCAATATCCAGTACTAAGTTATCGGGGTTCAATCCTACGATCCAGTCGCCGAGGTTCAAAGTCTGATCATCGAAGTATGCGAGTGCGTCATTCAAGTTAGTAAACACCTCATCAGTGACTATGGTATCTCCCATCTCAATTTGGAAGTTGAGCGTGTCGAATCCGAGTCCGAGAGCGGTCGGATCGAGCAGCCCCACTAACAGATCCTGACTGTTTCCCAACAGCGGCGTCATGTCGAGGACGAAACCCGCACGACTCGTATACGTCTGTGACGAACCCGAGCCGTTGTCCGAATACGCACCACCCAAAACAACCAATCCCAGTGTGTCGCTCGTTCCGCCGACATCAAAGTTAAGATCGACATTGGGATTGCCTGCAAGTGCTGCTTGCACATCGGCAACACTGGGAAGCGCAGTTGCGAATGCCGCTGACTGAAGTCCCGTGACAAGCGCTGAGTCGGGGACCGGTTCACTCACCGCGGTGCGTGACTCAGCGACGCTGGTGCCTGCCACCGGCGCCGTCGCAAAGGCACTTACCTGCCATACTATACCGCCAGCGGCTT
>Ga0209536_100006827_pt1 | contig 17381 bp, 20 predicted proteins | sample DeeMarSeWOR28_12_FD_187461 | JGI IMG/M metagenome (GOLD analysis project Ga0209536, IMG submission 187461) | Marine sediment microbial communities from White Oak River estuary, North Carolina - WOR-2-8_12 (SPAdes) (version 2) | ecosystem: Environmental > Aquatic > Marine > Intertidal zone >... | reverse complement strand
GATTATCCTGATTCGATCCTTTCTGAGCGTGACGCTGTTTCTGGAGGTGGAGGGGCGCTGGCCATGGCAACACACACAAGAGCACGAAGGCGGCTCGCGCGACGTGGTCTAGGCCGGGCGTCGCTGCTGCCTGGCGCGCGCCAGTCTGGCGCCTTCGGGTCTGCGACGCTGGCGCCGTGGCTGCAGTGATCACGTGAGCGGCTGCGACGCGCCCCGCTTCATTCGCTTCGGCCGCGAAATCTGCGGCGAACTCGAGCTGGCGGAGCGGCGTGAATGGTGGCTGGCCAACGGGCGGGGGGGGTACGCCTGTGGCACCGTGGCAGGTTCGCTGACGCGCCGTTATCATGGCCTGCTGGTCGCGCCGCTGCACCCACCGCTGGGCCGCGCGCTGCTCGCTGTCAAGACCGACGCGACGCTGCGCTGCGGCGAGCGGAGCTGGCCGCTGTTCACCAACCGCTGGGCCGGCGGGGTGGTGGAACCCTCCGGTTACCTGCAGCTGCAATGCTTTGGCCTCGAAGGTCGCATGCCGGTGTGGCGTTTCGCCATCGCTGACTTGCTGCTCGAACAGCGCATCTGGATGGAGCACGCCAGCGACACCACCTGTATTGCGTTTCGGCTGCTGGCGGCGCCGCTGGACGCAACGCCGGAATTGCATATCGCACTGCTGGCGAATTGCCGCGACCACCACCAGGTCAGCGAGCACCAGAGTTTGTCGCCGACGATCGCGACAGACGACGGTGCGACGCTGCGGGTCGGATTCGACCCTGACTGCACGCTGCATATCCATGCCTCGGGGGGAGAGCTGTGCGCGGACCGGACCTGGATCGAGGCCTTCGATCTGCCGCTGGAACGCGAGCGCGGCCTGGAGTACCGCGATCAGCACCTGCGTATCGGTTTTGCGCGCCTCGGCCTGTCGGCGCAGGCGTGGTGCGGACTGGCGCTGCAGCGCGCGGCCGAACCGGTGAGCCTGCAGGCGAGCCTGGAGGGTTTTCTGCTGCGGGAACGCAGGCTGCTGGCGTCGGCCGGCACGGTGTTGGGCCCCTTGCCCGACTGGATTGCCCAGCTGGTGCTGGCCGCGGACAGTTTCGTGTTTGCGCGACCCCTGCCTGACGGGGGGCACGGCGTCTCGGTGATCGCGGGCTACCCCTGGTTCGGCGACTGGGGCCGCGACACCATGATCGCACTGGCCGGGCTGACGCTGGCCACCGGGCGCCACCATACCGCACTGCGCATCCTCGAGACCTTCGCCGGGTTCGTCGACGGGGGGATGGTGCCGAACCTGTTTCCGGGGCGCGGCGAGCAGCCCCAGTACCACAGTGCGGACGCCGCACTGTGGTACATCGAGGCGTGGCGGGCCTACCTGGACGCGACCGATGACCGGGCGAGTCTTGCACGCCACTACCCGGTGCTGCAGGCCATTGTCGAGCATTACCGCAACGGTACCCGCTTCGGTATCGGCATGGATCCGCAGGACGGCCTGATATGCTGCGCGGACCCGGGTGTGCAGCTCACCTGGATGGATGCCAGCGTCGCCGGGCGGGTGGTGACGCCGCGCACCGGCAAACCGGTGGAGATCAACGCGCTGTGGTACAACGCATTGTGCATCATGACCGACTTCGCCGGCCGGCTGCATGACCAGCAGACCGATTACGCCCAACTGGCAGCGCGGGTGTCGGTCGGTTTTGCGCGCTACCGGCGTGATCCGGACGCCGGGCTGTACGATGTCCTGGACGGCCCGGGGGGTGATGACGCCAGCATCCGGCCGAACCAGATACTGGCGGTCAGCCTGACGCACTCGGCTCTGGAGCCCGACGAGCAGGCCGCGGTGGTGGCAGAGTGTGGACGGGAACTGCTGTGCGGTACAGGGCTGCGCTCGCTGGCCTCCGGCAGGCGCGACTATCGGGCCGTCTACAGTGGCGACGTGCTGGCGCGCGACAGCGCCTACCACCAGGGGCCGGTATGGGGCTGGCTGCTGGGCCACTATGTGATGGCCGAGTATCGCGTCAGCGGTGACCCCTGCCTGGCTAGGCAGCGCCTGGAAGCGCTGCGCGATCACCTGTTCGATGCGGGGCTTGGGACGGTGAGTGAAATTTTCGACGCCACCGAACCGCATCGTCCGCGCGGCGCACCGGCGCAGGCCTGGTCGGTAGCCTGCACCCTGCAGGCCTGGTGGCAGGTGCAGGGCCCGGTTGGCCGAGCGTTGCGGAAACCGCCCGCTTGACGCGCCTCCCGTGCGGCGGTAATCATCGTTGGCAGGTGGGCCACCGCGTCGTGACCCGGTGACAACCGGGTCGGCGGCACAATGACAATCCAATGAGCTCTTGACCAGGAGTACGCCAATGGCCAACGAAGGCTATCATGAACCGATCGAGGAACTGTCCGATACGACGCGCGACATGCATCGCGCCATCATCTCTCTTATGGAGGAGCTGGAGGCGGTCGACTGGTATAACCAGCGGGTCGACGCCTGCAAGAACAAGGAACTCAAAGCGATACTGGCGCACAACCGCGACGAGGAGAAAGAGCACGCGGCTATGGTGCTGGAATGGATACGCCGCCAGGATCCGGCTTTCGACAAGGAGTTGAAGGACTATCTGTTTACTGAAAAACCGATTGCGCACGAATAGTGGCTGGAGACCGTGGCATCGCGGTGGAACGCAGATCCGTGATCACCTGCCCGGTGTGCGGCTGCTCGCGCGAGGAAACCATGCCGCTCAACGCCTGTCAGTGGTGCTACGAATGTACCGGCTGCGGCGTGCTGCTCAAACCGAGGCGCGGTGACTGCTGCGTGTTCTGTTCCTGGGGCAGTACGCCCTGCCCGCCGGTGCAGCTAAACGGGCGTGGCGACTGCTGCTAGAGCGAATTTCTCACCGCGAAGTTGATGGCGAATTTCAGGCCGTAAGGGTTTTCCCGTGCCACGGGCGCGTCCCCGGTTTAGCGCATGTGGTTTAGCTCAACCCGTTTTCTTATTGAATTTAGAGGTGCTTCATTTGTGTCCTTTGTGCCCTTTGTGGCAAGACCGCGAGCGGCACGCACTAGAGCAGGTATAGGGTGCCGAGGCCCAGGAAGGCCATGAATCCGACCACGTCGGTGATGGTGGTGAGCAGCACCGAGCCCGCGAGGGCGGGGTCTATACCGACGCGCTTCAGCAGCAGCGGAATCGCGAATCCGGCCACTGCGGCACAGATCAGATTGATCACGATGGCGCAGGCGATAATGACACCGATTTCCACCTTCTGAAACCAGGCCGTGGCGATGAGCGCCACCACCAGCGACCAGATCAGGCCGTTCATGACGCTCACCATGATCTCCTTATACATCAGGGAGCGCGCGTTACTCGAGCCTACCTGGCCCAGCGCCAGCCCGCGAATCATGATGGTCAGCGTCTGGCTGCCGGCGATGCCGCCCATGCTGGCTACAATGGGCATCAGCACCGCAAGCGCAACCACCTTGTCCAGCGTCGATTCGAACAGGCCAATCACCCACGAGGCCAGAAAAGCCGTCGCCAGGTTGATCCCCAGCCACACCGCGCGACGCCGCGCGCTGAGCACCACCGGCGCGAAGATGTCGTCGTCTTCGTCGAGGCCGGCCATGCTCATCAGCGAGTGGTCCGCTTCCTCGCGGATGACGTCGACCACATCGTCGATGGTAATGCGCCCCAGCAGCCTTTCGTCGTCATCGACCACAGCCGCCGACACCAGGTCGCGGTCCTGGAACAGGCGCGCTACGTCGACGTCCGGCATGGACGCCGGAATGCCGTCGACGCTGCGGTCCATGACCTCGGCGACACTCGCATCGGGGTCGCTCGTCAGCAGTGTGGTCAGCGGTAATACCCCCTGGTACTTATCGAAGCGGTTGACCACCATCAGGCTGTCGGTGAGATCGGGAATGTCGCCGCGCAGGCGCAGGTAACGCAACACCACGTCCAGCGACACGTTGGCACGCACCGTCACCATGTCCGGGTTCATCAGCCCGCCGGCGGTGTCCTCGGGGTAGGACAGCACCGCCTCCAGCCGCTGGCGGTTCTGCTTGTCCATGGAGTGCAGCAGTTCGTGAATGACGGTGCCGGGCAGGTTAATGAGCAGGTCGGCGAGGTCATCGGTATCCAGGCCTTCGGTGGCCTCGATCAGCTGATGGGTCTCCATTTGCTCGATCAGGCCGGTGCGCACTTCCTCGTTGAGTTCAATTAATACTTCGCCCTGGTCTTCCGGCGCCACCAGTTCCCAGAGCAGTTCGCGCGGGCCGTGCGGCAGTGACTCCAGGAGATCGGCGCTCTCCGCAGGGTGCAGTCCGGAGAGCAGATAGCGCACCTGGCCGGCGGTACCGCTTTGCAGGGCCGTGGTAAGGGCTTCCAGTCGTTGCTGGGTACTTGTCTGGTCGCTCGATTCCACCATGGCGGACCTCGGGGTTGGTGCGGACTGCGATCTACAGCGTATCACCGCAACGAGCCAGTCGCTTCAGCGCGGGCGCATCACTGGGTGCGTGGCGCCTGGCCCGCCTGACCGTGGTGGTGGAAATCGCTGCTGAACCGGCGGTTCAACCGCAAACGCGGGACAGTGTAACAGCGTGGTGGCGTGCAGAAAAAGGCGTGCCCGGCTAGAGGGCGTTGAGAGCTCCCAGCAGGGCGCCGATTTCCGCCGGGTCATCGCTGGCAAGTATGTCGTTCACAACCGGGATGAGGCGGCATATGTGGCTGCGCTGTATGACGTCTTTGACCTCCAGCAGCGCCGTGGGCGGTACCGAGAATTCGTCCAGACCCATGCCGAGTAACAGACGCGTGTAGCGCGGGTCGCCAGCCATCTCACCGCACATCGACACCGGTACCTCGTAGTGCTGGCCGGCCTCGATTACCATGCGGATCAGGCGCAGCACGGCGGGGTGCAGCGGATCGTACAGGTAGGTGACTGAGTCGTCGACACGGTCGATGGCCAGCGTGTACTGGATGAGGTCATTGGTGCCGATGGAGAGGAAATCCAGCTTGCGCGCGAACAGCGTGGCGGACAGGGCCGCCGCCGGCACTTCGATCATGCCCCCGATCGGCATGTCGGGATCAAACGCCACTCCTTCGTGGTCGAGTTCCTGCCTGATATCGTCGATCAGCTCGAGGGCCTCGTTGAGTTCTCCGGCGCTAGACAGCATCGGTATCATCATGCGTACCGGGCCCTCGGCCGAGGCGCGCAGGATGGCGCGCAGCTGGGGCCGGAACAACTCGGTATTCCTGAGGCACAGGCGAATGGCGCGCAGGCTGAGCGCCGGGTTGGTAGCAAGGCGCTCGCCGCCATCGGCCGCGTAACCCTTGTCCGCGCCCAGGTCCATGGTGCGAATGGTAATGGGCAGCCCTCTGAGCCCCCTGACCACAGCAAGATACTGCGCCAGCTGTTCCTCCTCATCCGGAACATCGCTGCGGTTCATGAACAGGAACTCGGTGCGGTACAGGCCGATGCCGTCGGCGCCGGCACGGCGCGCCGCGCGTACGTCCTCTTCGAGTTCCACGTTGGCGAGCAGGCGGATGCTGATACCGTCACCGGTTACCGCCGGCGCGCTCTTCAGCCGGTCCAGTTCGCCGAGACTTTTTTGCCGTTCGCGCTGCTTGCGCCGGTAGCTCTTCAGTGTGCTCTCGGTAACGTCCGCCAGCAGCACACCGCGGCCGGCGTCCAGGACCACTGTGTCGCCGTCGCGGATCTGATGCGAGGTGAGGTGAGTGCCGACAATAGCTGGCATACCGAGGCTGCGTGCCAGAATCGCCGTGTGCGACAGGGGTCCTCCGGATTCGGTAACAAACCCGGCAATACCCTGGTGGTGCAACAGCGCGGTTTCCGCCGGGGTCAGGTCGTGTGCGACAACGATGGCGCCGCGCAACTGGTCGTCGCTCTGCCCGCCTGCGGGGCTGCTGCCACCGATCAGAATCCGCTGGATGCGCGCCACTACGTGATCGACATCGTCCATACGGGTGCGCAGGTAGGGATCGTCCATTTCATCGAACACCCTGGCCAGCGCATCGCGCTGCATCTTCAGGGCCCATTCCGCATTGCAGAGGTTCTGGCGGATCAGTTCGACCGGTGCCACCGTCAGCATGCTGTCTTCCAGCATCAGCAGGTGGGTGTCTATAAACTCGGTGATGTCGGCCGGCGTCGACTCCGGAATGGCGTTACGTACCGCCTTGAGCTGTTGGCGGGCGGTGCGAATGGCGCGCCGGAAGCGCGCGACTTCGTCTTTCACCAGGTTCTTCTGGATACTGGTCTCGCTGACCTCGATGGTGCTGGTTTCCAGCCGGTGCACGCGACCGATGGCGATGCCGCGGGAAATGCCAATGCCGGAGATGGTAAGGCTCATTCCTCTTCACCGAAGCGCTGTGCAATCAGCTCCGCGAGCCTGTTGACTGCATCTTTTTCGTCGTCGCCTTCGGCGCTCAGGGTAATATCGCTGCCCCGCGAGGCTGCCAGCATCATCACACCCATGATGCTCTTGCCGTTCACTTGCTGGCCGTTGCGCGCTACCCGGATATCGCTGGCGAAAGACGACGCCAGGGTGACGAATTTGGCCGCCGCACGCGCATGCAGACCGAGCTTGTTGACGATGGTTACCGTTCTATTCTGCATACGTCGTATCTTTCGACGCGCAGGTCAGCACGCCGTCGCGGCCGCCGCTGATCGCCTTGTCGGCGAGCTCTTCGAGTTCCAGCTCCGGGTAGTTCAGCACCCGGATCAGCATCGGCAGGTTTACACCCGATACGACGCGGACGTGGTGGAAAGTGCGCAGCCGGCAGGCGATATTACTGGGCGTCGCGCCGTACATGTCAGTGAGCACCAGCACTCCATCGCCGCTGTCGAGTCGCCGGGCGGCATGCCTGGCGTCCTGCAACACGCGTTCGGTATTACAGCCCGACGGCGCCGCCAGGTTCAGGGTCGGCAGCGGGCACATGGGCAGGATATCCAGCGCTGATTGCAGCAGTACCGCGCCGATGTCACCGTGCGTAATGAGTAGTACGCCGACTGTCACGACAGCTCCCGGTGGCGGGTGACGACGTTGGGGTAGTGCTTGTGAAAATGGCGTGCCAGGCGCTCGATGAGATAGACCGAGCGGTGCTGGCCCCCGGTGCAGCCGACGGCGATGGTCAGGTAGCTGCGGCCTTCGGCCTCAAAGGCCGGAATCCACTGCTCGAGAAAGCCGCACAGCTGCTGGTGCATGGCTGTCACCTGGGGTTCGGACTCCAGATACTGGGCGACCGCGGCGTCGCGCCCGCTCAGGGGGCGCAACTCCGGCTGCCAATGGGGGTTGGGAAGGCAACGGGCGTCGAACACGAAATCGGCATCGCGGGGAATGCCGTGTTTGTAGCCGAACGACTCGAACAGCAGCGACAGCCGCTTCATGCTCTCGCGCGCTACCCGGCTTTGTACCAGATCGCGCAGCTGGTGAACGTTGGTCTGGCTGGTGTCGATGAATAGGTCCGCGCGCTCAGCTATCGGCTCCAGCAGGGTGCGCTCCCTATCCACCGCCTCGGCCAGCGCGGCGTCACCGTTGCTCAAGGGGTGGAGGCGGCGGGTTTCGCTGAAACGCTTGATCAAGGTTTCGGTCTCGCAGGTCAGGAACAGTATTTCGCTGCTGATACCGCGCTGCTTGAGCTGGTCCAGCATCTGGGTGAATTGCTGCAGCGCCTGCGGCAGGTTGCGGGCGTCGATGCCGACCGCGGCATTCTGCACGGGGTTGGGCGCCAGACTCAACTCCTGTGCCAGCACACTTAGCAATCCGGCAGGGAGATTGTCAATGCAATAATAGCCGAGATCCTCGAGCGTATGCAGGGCGACACTCTTCCCGGAACCCGACAGCCCGCTGACAACGACCAGTTTCACAATCAGCTATTTTCCATAAAACGTGCCTGGCGATCCATAAACAGCTGGGCGGAATCGAAGCCTTTCAGGCGCAGCGTGTGGTTGCGGGCCGCCGCCTCGGCCAGCACCGCAAGATTGCGGCCGGGGGCGACAGGCAGGGTGATCTCCGGGATCTCGACGCCGAGGATGTTCCGAGTAGCGCGCGCGCCGTGCAGGCGGTCGATCATATGCATCTCTTCCTCTGACATTTGTACCAGCTTCAGGATCAGACGCAGGTTGCGGTTCTGCTTGATGGCGCTGTCGCCGAACATGGCGCGCACATTGAGCACACCGAGCCCACGCACCTCCAGAAAATCGCGCAGGATATCCGGGCAGTGCCCGTTCAGGACGTCGGGGGCAGTCTTGGCGAATACCGGTGCATCGTCTGCCACCAGCCGGTGTCCCCGTGCCACCAGCTCCAGGGCCAGTTCGCTCTTGCCGACACTGGGGTCGCCGGTAATGAGCAGCCCCAGGCTGAACACCTCCAGGAATACGCCGTGCAGGATGATTTTTTCGGCGAACAGAGTGGTCAGGTAATACTGCAGGTAACTGACCAGCTGGGCGGTCGGCTGGTCGGATCGGAGCAACGGTATGGAACCGGCCTCGCTGCGTTGCCGGACATCGTCCGGCACAGGCTGGTTGTCCCCGATGACGATCAGGTCGGTGCTATCGGAGAAGATTTGATCGATCAGGTCGCGACGCGAGGACGCGCTCAGCCGTTCGAGGTGCTGGATCTCCGTGGCACCGAGTATCTGCACGCAGTTGGGGCGGATCAAGTTGAGGTGCCCGACCAGCGCGGTGGCGGTGCTGGCAAAGTCCGGGTTCTTGATGATGCGGTCTTCCCCCAGCCGGCTGCCTGCCCATTTGAGACCCAGCTTGTGTTGCAGGGTGTCGAACAGGGTGCCGACCGACGCGTCCGTGCTCATGCGGAGAGCTGTTGCCGGGAATCCCAGTTGCTGATGAGTTTATGGCATTGTTCGCTGTTGCTCGCGCGGCGCAGTTCGCTACAGAATTTCTTGTCGCTGAACATTTCGGCCAAGCGCGCGAGAATTTGCAGGTGCTCGTCGGTCGATTCCTCCGGAACCAGCAGCGCGAACAGCAGGTCCACGGGCTTGCTGTCGATGGCATCGAAATCGATACCGGTGCTCAGCACCAGCAGCGCCGCAATGGGTTTCTTCAGGCCCTGCACGCGACCGTGCGGCAGCGCTACACCGTTACCAAGACCGGTGCTGCCGAGACGTTCGCGCCCAATCAGGCTGTCGAAGATCTCACCGTCGGTGAAATCCGGCAGGGCATCGGCCAGCAACTTGCCTAGCAGGTCGAGGCTGCGTTTCTTGCTGCTGCATTCCTGCTGGCAGGCAATGCGCTCGGCGGTAAGTAGGTCGGGGATCTGCATGGTGGTTCGGTCGACAAGTGGGGCAGCTTCCGGGTGAAGCTGCCCGCTCACGGTAGTTTCAGAACGCTTTCTTGATCGAGCCTTCGCTGCGATGATGGTCAGTCACCTTCTCCTTGTGCTTCTTGATCTGGCGGTCCAGTTTGTCGGTCAAGCCGTCGATCGCCGCGTACATGTCGTCCTGCGTGTGGTCGGCGAACAGTTTCCCGCCAGTGATATGCATGGTTGCCTCTGCAGTATGCCGCAGTTTTTCGACGCTCAGTACCACGTGCACGTCCTTGACGTTGTCAAAGTGGCGTTCCAGGCGTTCGAACTTCTCGTTGACATAGTTGCGCAGCGGTTCGGTGATGTCGACGTGATGTCCGGTAAGATTGATCTGCATGGAGATACTCCTCAACCATGGCCTCAAGCGAGGCGTTTACGTTCATTGGAAGGGGGGATGGCCATCGCTTCACGGTACTTGGCAATGGTGCGTCGCGCCACCTTGATCCCCTGATCGGCCAGCAGACTGGCAATTTTGCTGTCGCTCAGAGGCTTGGACGGTTTCTCCGCCGCTACCAGTTTCTTGATTATGGCGCGAATCGCCGTCGCCGAACATTCCCCGCCGTCGTCGGTGCCGACGTGGCTGGAGAAGAAATACTTGAACTCGAAAATGCCGCGCGGGGTGTGCATGTACTTTTGCGTAGTGACCCGCGAAATGGTCGACTCGTGCATCTCCACCGCCTCGGCAATATCCCGCAGCACCAGCGGTTTCATGGCTTCGTCGCCATATTCGAAGAAATTGCGCTGGCGGTCGACAATGCAGCGCGCCACCTTCAACAGAGTTTCGTGGCGGCTCTGCAGGCTCTTCAGGAACCAGCGGGCTTCCTGCAGGTGATTGCGCAGGTAGGCGTTGTCATCACTGTTGTCGGCGCGTCGCACCAGGCTGGCGTAGTGACTGTTGATGCGCAGCTTTGGTGTTGCTTCCAGATTCAGGTCCACCTGCCACTTGCCCTTGTTTTTGAACACGAACACATCGGGCACGACATACTGCGGCTTGCTGTCTGTGATCTGGGAGCCGGGCCGCGGGTTGAGCGACTGGATGAGTTTCAGAATCTCCTGAAGCTCGGATTCTCCCAGCTTCATGCGCCGCATGATCTGATTATAGTCACGATTTCCGAGCAGATTGACGTGCTGGTCGACCAGCACGATGGCCTCGGCACGCCAGGGTGTGGCCGGGTCGATCTGCTGCAGCTGGATCAGCAGGCACTCGGGCGGGTTACGCGCTCCGATGCCCACCGGGTCGAAGTGCTGGATACGCCGCAGCACCGCCTGGATTTCTTCCAGGCCGATTTCCAGCTCCGGATCGAAATCCAGGCTCTCGTGCAATTCTTCAAGCGAAACAGCCAGATACCCGTCGTCGTTGATGGAGTCAATGATGGTTCGCGCAATGGCGCGGTCGATGTCGCTGAACGGGGTGAGGTCCAGCTGCCAGAGCAGGTGCTCCTGAAGGCTCTGACCTTCACCACTGTGGGTCTCGAAAAAATCGCGCCCGTCATTGTCGGCCGGCGCGCTGTAACTGGTGGAACCCATGTCATAGGTATCCTCCCAGCCGGTGTCCACGGGCAACTCGTCGGGAATGGTATCGGTGCGTGAAGCGAGTTCCGCGTCGCTGCTCTCAGGTCCTTCGCTGGTGCTTTCCTTATCCACTTGCTGGCCGGATTCCGCCGCAAGTTCGGCGGCCGACGGGGTGTCGCCTTCGTCGACTTCCAGCATCAGGTTGGAATCGAGTACGCCTTGGACTTCGAGTTGCAGTTCGAGAGTGGAGAGTTGCAGCAGGCGGATCGCCTGCTGCAACTGGGGTGTCATGGTTAGATGCTGGCCAAGCCGAAGTTGTATTGACTGCTTCATGTTCCGCTATTGACCACTATTTGCACTCCAGTGCCTGTGCCGTTTGTGCTAATCACCGAAGCAGTATTTTACTGCATTTATTATGCCAGTGAAGCTTTTGTTGCGCTTTATTTTTCCGTCTACATCCGGAACTGCTCGCCCAGGTATACCCGCCGTACCTGCTCGTTGTTGAGAATAGCCTCGGGCGCGCCTTCCGCCAGTGTCTTGCCATTGCCGATGATATAGGCGCGGTTGCAGATGCCCAGGGTCTCGCGCACGTTATGATCGGTGATCAGAACCCCGATGTCGCGTTCCATCAGGTGTTCTACGATGCGCTGGATATCGATGACCGAAATCGGGTCAACCCCGGCGAAGGGTTCATCGAGCAGTATAAAGCGCGGCTCCATGGCCAGCGCCCGGGCGATCTCGACGCGGCGGCGCTCGCCACCCGACAGGCTCATGCCTTTCTGGTTACGCAGGTGCCCGATATGCAGTTCCTGCAGCAACGCTTCCAGTTTATCGGCCCGTTGGCGGCGAGTTAAATCTTTGCGCATTTCCAGCACCGCGAGGAGATTATCCGCGACGCTGAGCTTGCGGAATACCGAGGCCTCCTGCGGCAGGTAGCCGACTCCGTAGCGGGCGCGTATGTGCATGGGGTGGCGGGTCAGTTCGCGATCATCGAGCCACACCGAACCGCCATCACTTGGGATCAGTCCGACAATCATATAGAAACAGGTGGTCTTGCCGGCGCCGTTCGGTCCCAGCAGACCGACGACCTCGCCGCTCTCCACGTGCAGCGACACCGATTCGACGACTTTGCGGCCCGAGTAGCTCTTGCTCAGGTCGCGTGCCTCCAGTCGGCTCATGGCGCGGTGGGTTGTCTGGTGTCTTTGCGGCTGCGCGGCTGTATGGTGATACGCACCCGTTCGTCGGGTTTGCTGGTGCCGGCGTTGACCTGGTCCTTGGCAACATCGTACTCGATACGTTCGCTGCGCAGTACATCGCCGCGCTGCACGACCTCGGCCTGTTTGAGCAGGATGACGCGTTCCGGGTCAATGTAGTACTCCATGCGCTGGGACTTGGCGCGCACGTCCTGGTCCTTGCCGTCCGGCCGCTGGCGATAGGTGGCCGGGTTGCCGAGCATAATGACTTTCTGCACATCATTGCCCTTGCTATGCACGGTCATGAGATCACCGGTCAGCACCAGCGTGCCCTGGGTAACCTTGACGTTGCCATGGTAGGTGCTGATGCCCTTGGCGTCGTCCAGTTCCACGCGGTCGGCCTCAATGGTCATGGGTTGATCGCGGTCGCTGGACAGCGCCCAGCCACGCAGCGGCAGCAGCGCTATCATCAGTACTGAAAAGTAGCCAAACTTATTCATAGGTGCCCCGTACCCGATTGAACAGCTCAATGCGTTCGCGGCCGAGCTCGGCGCGCAGCCCACCGGCGCTAAAATGCCAGTTCGCCGACCGTAAAACAACCGGCGCATCGGTTTCCACGAGGTCGCCGCCAGCGGCGATGTTGAGTCGCTCGGTGGTAAGCACGGGGCCATCGCTCGCGGCGCCCCGCCGCAACTCCACCTGCTGCTCCAGCAGCAGCGGTTCGCCATCCGCGGCCAGGCGTCCGCGCTCGGCCTGCAACTGCCAGTGGCCCTGATGCGCAGCGCGGATCTGCAGTTGCGGCTGAATCAGGCGGGTGTCCGGCTCCCCGGGCCACCGCTCGGCGCGGCTGGCCTGCAGCTGTGTGGCCAGCCGCCCCTGCACGTCGAACTGATCCCAGTGCGCTTGCTCAATGTAAAGGTCGGGCCGTGCAAGCGCGGCAGGCCTAGCCGGGGCGCCGCGGCTGGCGTGGAACTGCAACCACAGACTGGCTGCGGTTGCGACCGCAGCGAGTGCCAGGACTCCCTTGTGGAACTCCGTCACAGGTAGGTTTCCAACTCCTGCCTGAGTACTCCGTGCGCCTCGAGCAGCAGTTCGCACACATCGCGCGCCGCGCCGCGTCCGCCGCCGCGCGGGGTTTGCCAGTGGGCGTGCTGCAGCACCCAGGGGTGGGCGTCCTGTACGGCTATGGCCAGGCCGACCCTGCGCATCACCGGGAGATCTACCACATCGTCGCCCACATAGGCGACCTGCTCGGGTGTCAGAGCCACGCGCTCGAGCAGATCGGCGAACCCCTCGAGCTTGTTTTCCTGGCCCTGGTAGATCAGCTCGATGCCGAGGTTGCGCATGCGGTGTTCGACGACTTTGGAGGTGCGTCCGGTGATGATGGCGCAGCGTACCCCGTGTTTCTGCAACATCTTAATACCGTGGCCGTCCTGGGAGTGGAAGGCCTTGTATTCCTGGCCGTCGTCGCCCAGAAACAGACTGCCGTCGGTGAGTACCCCGTCGACGTCGAAAATCAGCAGTTTTACCTGGGCGGCCTTATCCAGAATGTCTTTCATAGTCTTTTCACAGGTCCTGTCAGACAACGCCCGCCCGCAGCAGGTCGTGCATGTTGAGTGCGCCAATCAGCCGTTTGTCGGCATCCACGACGAGTAGCGCGTTGAACTTCCCGGCGTCCATGATCTGCAGGGCCTCCGCGGCCAGCAGTCCCGGGGAGATCAGCGTCGGTTTGCGCGTCATTACTTCGTCGATCGGTGTTTTGTGCAGATCGATGTCGTGATCCAGCGCGCGCCGCAGGTCGCCGTCGGTAAAGATCCCCAGCACGCTGTCGTGCTCATCCACAATCGCGGTGGTGCCGAGGCCTTTCTGGGTCATCTCCAGCAGGGCGTCGCAGATCAGGGTGCCCGAGGGTACCTTCGGGACGCGCTCGCCGGTATGCAGCAGGTCATCGATGAGCAGCAGCAGCCGCCGGCCCAGTTTGCCGCCCGGATGGGAGCGGGCGAAGTCGTCCGCCGTGAAGCCGCGCACCTCGAGCAGCGAGATCGCCAGCGCATCGCCCATGGCCAGTGCCGCGGTGGTGCTGGCGGTCGGTGCCAGGTCGAGCGGACAGGCCTCTTTCTGTACCCCGACGTGGATGTTCACGCTGGCGGCCCTGGCCAGGGTGGAATCGGGGTTGCCGGTGAGCGAGATCAGCGGTACATGCAGGCGCTTGATGATTGGCAGGATAGTCAGGATTTCGTCCGTCTCTCCCGAGTTGGACAGCGCCAGCACCACATCCTTGCTGGTGATCATGCCCAGGTCGCCGTGGCTGGCCTCGCCCGGGTGGACGAAAAAGGCCGGCGTGCCGGTGCTCGCCAGGGTAGCGGCGATTTTGCCGCCGACGTGGCCGGACTTACCCATGCCGATGACCACCACGCGGCCTTCGCACTCGAGCATGAAGTGACAGGCGCGCACGAAATCGTCATCGATGCGCGATTTGAGCGCATCGACCGCGGCGCATTCGGTTTCCAGCACCGCTAAACCGAGCTTTTTCAACACAGTGTCATTCATGCCGTTTGCAATCGCGCCTCAGCTTCGGGCGGTGAAGTATAACAGGTCTGGTAAGCGAGATAGCCGCCCGGCAGCAGGCCGCCCGCCAGGCGGTTGATGCGCCCCCAGCTGCAAAAGCCTCACGCGATGATCAACGGCGCCAAGCTAAACACGGCCATGGCGCGAAAACCGCGTGTCAGCACCGGGTTCTTCGGACAACCAGCCCGAAAGCGGCGGCGATGGCATACAGCTGGATCCAACTAGGAAGCGTATACTAGCGGTTTACTGCCGACGGCGACACAATGGCAGCCGGTCAGCGGAGCAGCACTCATGAGCAACGTCATTCCGTTCAAGCGACCCACGGCGGCGCAGAAGCACAAGGGCAACACCCTGTGTCGGCGCGGCTTTCACAAGTGGGTGGTGGTAAACAGCCCGTTCGACGTGAAACGCGGTCGGCTGGTGACGTGCTACCGTTGCCAGCGTTGCGGGACCGAAAAAACCGAAAGCCGCTGAATGGAGCCGAGCCGCCACGGGCGGTACCCGAAGACGCGGCTATCCGTATAATGGTGGAAATTCGCTTCCCGGAAGCGCCCGATAAGAACAGGGAACATGGCCGACGCCAAGACAAAGTCCGACGTGCTGGTGAGCATCCGCGGCCTGTGTTTCGCGCGCGGCGAGCGCATGATTTTTGACGGCGTGGACATGGATATCCCGCGCGGCAAGGTCACCACCATTATGGGGCCCAGCGGCACCGGCAAGACCACGCTGCTGCGCCTGATCGGCGGCCAGCTGCAGCCGCACGCCGGCAGCGTACAGGTGGATGGGCTGGAGGTTCCCCGGCTGGGTCGCTCCGAGCTCTATGAACTGCGCCAGCGTATGGGTATGCTGTTCCAGTCCGGCGCGCTGCTCACCGATCTGAACGTGTTCGAGAACGTCGCTTTCCCGCTGCGCGAGCACACCGATTTGCCGGAAAGCATGATCCGGGATCTGGTCTTGATGAAGCTGCAGGCGGTCGGCCTGCGCGGCGCACGCGCGCTGATGCCGAGTGAGCTGTCCGGGGGCATGGCGCGGCGCGTAGCGTTGGCGCGCGCCATTGCGCTGGACCCAATGATGATCATGTACGACGAGCCCTTCACGGGGCAGGACCCGATCTCAATGGGCGCCCTGGTGCAGCTAATCCGCCTGTTGAACGACGCGCTCGGGCTTACCAGTGTGATTGTCTCGCACGACGTCAAGGAAGCGGCGGCGATTTCCGACTACGTCTACCTCATTTCGGAGGGTAAGGTGATGGGGCACGGGACGCCCGAGCAGCTGCGCGGCACAGATTCGGAGTGGGTAAAACAGTTCATGCAGGGCCTACCGGACGGGCCGGTACCTTTCCACTACCCGGCCCCGCCTTATGTCGACGACCTGCTGGAGCTGCCAGCCGCGGCGCCCGGTGAAGCACATGCTTGAATGGATACGTCAGCTGGGACGCGGCGGCTTCGAGTTTTTCGAAAAGCTGGGACGCGGCAACCTGTTCCTGCTGAAGACGCTGGTTGGCATGCCCGCGGTCCTGGCGCGTCCGCACCTGCTGATCGTCCAGTTGTTGTCCGTCGGGGTATTGTCGTTTCTGATTATCGCCGTGTCGGGGCTGTTCGTCGGCATGGTGCTGGCGCTACAGGGCTACAATACGCTGGTCGATTTCGGTGCCGAGGAATCGTTGGGCGTGGTGGTATCGCTGTCGATTGTGCGCGAACTGGGGCCAGTGGTGACCGCGCTGTTGTTCGCCGGGCGCGCCGGTTCGGCCCTGACCGCCGAGATCGGCCTCATGAAAGCCACCGAGCAGCTGTCCGGCATGGAGATGATGGCGGTCGACCCCATCCACCGGGTTATCGCGCCGCGTTTTCTGGCCGGCTTTCTGGCTATGCCGCTGCTGGCGGCGATCTTCAGCGCGGTTGGCATTTACGGCGGTTTTTTCGTCGGCGTGGGATTGCTGGGCGTGGATGACGGCGCCTTCTGGTCGCAGATGCAGGACAAGGTGGACCTCTACGAGGACGTATTGAACGGGGTCATCAAGAGCCTGGTGTTCGGTTTTGTGTGCGCCTGGATTGCGGTATTCGAAGGTTACGACGCAACGCCGACCTCGGAAGGTGTCAGTCGTGCAACCACGCGCACCGTGGTGCATTCGGCCCTGGCGGTGCTGGGATTGGATTTCGTGTTAACTGCTCTGATGTTCGGAGACAACTGACGGTGAAACAGACCAAAACCACTGAACTACTGGTCGGCATGTTTGTCGCAGCCGGCATCGCGGCGCTGTTCGTGCTGGCCATGAAGGTCAGCAATCTCAGCACCTTCACCCAGACCGATACCTACACGGTCACGGCGCACTTCGAGAACATCGGTGGCCTGAAGGTGCGCTCGCCGGTCACCGTCGGTGGCGTGCGGGTCGGGCGCGTTTCGGCCATCGACTACGACACGCAGCGCTACGAGGCAGTGGTGAGCCTGGAATTGGACCAGAAATACGACAATTTCCCCGAGGATACCTCGGCGAGCATCTACACCGCCGGGCTGCTGGGCGAGCAGTACATCGGACTCGAGCCGGGCGGTTCGCCCGATGTGCTGAGCGACGGTGCGGAAATCGAGCTCACCCAGTCGGCGCTGATCATGGAGAAGCTGGTGAGCAAGTTTCTGTTCAGCAAGGCTGCCGAAGGCGGCCAGAACGTGGACGCTCAGTAACGGCGCCGGCCCATGTCGCAAGCCCGCATCGAAACAGGCAGCAACGGCCGCATGGAAATCCACGGCGACCTGAATTTCGCCTCGGTGGCGCTGCTGTGGAATGCCAGCCGCGAGTGCCTGCCC
>Ga0209536_100006825_pt1 | contig 17385 bp, 15 predicted proteins | sample DeeMarSeWOR28_12_FD_187461 | JGI IMG/M metagenome (GOLD analysis project Ga0209536, IMG submission 187461) | Marine sediment microbial communities from White Oak River estuary, North Carolina - WOR-2-8_12 (SPAdes) (version 2) | ecosystem: Environmental > Aquatic > Marine > Intertidal zone >... | reverse complement strand
GGGGTCGGACCAGCACAAATCATTGTCCGATAGAGAAAACCAATCATGCTTAAGCTGAAAAACTCGCTTAAACGGGCGTTTTGATGGCAAAAATCGCAGACCAGCGACCAGGCCAACATGTTGCCGTAGTTGATGACCAATTTCCGCTATGTTTTGCCGTGATTAACGCCTATTTGGCTCAAGAAGATCATACAATTCTTATTAGAATTAGACACTTATGTTGGTCCGACCCCAATTTCCCCAATTTCCCCAACTTAAGCCCGGTTATTCAGGCCAGCAGGGAGCGCCGGGCTCTTCGAGGATCACGATGCGCGGGTTGTCGGGGTCGACGGGCTCGCCGATCGCGCGGCCTTCAGCCTGCGCGCTGATGATGGCGTCGAGCACGAGGTAAACGAGCTCGGAACCTGGTCGTGATGCCTCAACTTCGGTCGGGAAGTCGTAGCCGTCCCCGCCACGAAACAGGAAATCGGGCGCCACCACTCCGTAGCTGCGGTCGGCATCTATCTCGGCCCAGCCTGCTTCTCCGGGCAGCTGCATGCTCACGATGCGATCGCCTTCAGGCCGCGAACGGTCGACACAAACCCGGAAGCCGGAGACCTGCGGGAAGTAGCCCTTGCTAGGCCCCGTGCCGCGGTAACCCGCCTCCAGCACGGTGCGAAACTGCTCGCCCGTCATCGTCATGTGCCGCAGGTAGGATGAAAAGCCGAAGGTCCGGCCGATGTCCTCGAACGCGATGTCGCCGATGATGTAGTCGTCGATACGCAAGGTGCCGCTGTTGATGAACGCGAGCTCCGCATGGGGTTTGCCGAACGCGCCGCGCATCTGGTCGACGACGAAGTTTCCCCAGTTGCTCTCCTCGTTGCGGATGGTGACCTCGCGCGCGTCGAGCGGCACGGCCGCTTCTCCCACCCGCGCCACCAGGAACGGGAAGCGCTCCAGGAGACGGGTCCGCCACTTCTCATCTATGCGGGCGTATTCCCCATCCGGGTGGACGCTCGCGTCGAGATCGACCAGCTGCGCATCGATCGCCGGCAAGCCATCCGCGTCGAAGCTCACGTCGATGCGCCAGACCTTGCGGGCATTCGATGCGCCCTTCATCACGGCCGCGCGGTCGTTTCGCAGCTCGCTGTACTCGGGCTCGTGCTCGTGACCACCGACAATGAACATGAATTGCGGGTACTCGGCGCGCAGCGACGCTATCTCCACATCCGTCCACATGTGAACGTGGGTCAGTCCGATAATCAGGTCCGCACCCGCCGCATCCAGTGCCGCGACGGCAAGCCGCGCATGCGCAATATAGTCGGGGTCGGTCGGCACGTAATCCCGCTCGTTGCCGCCCTCGTTGGCATGCAGCAGCAGCCCGAAGATGCCTATCTTGCGGCCGCCGGCCTCGAACATGAATTGCTCGTGCAGCGCCCGGTCCACGTCCGCGTCGCCGGTCGCAAACCGGTAATTGCCGCCGACCCAGTCGAAATCCGACGCCTTCACGGCTTCGACCAGGTGGTCCGGCGTCCTGGGGTCGAACTCGTGATTGCCGGCGACGACATACATCGGCGCCACCGCGTCCATGAAGTTGAAGGCGTCGACGATCTGCATGCCTTGCCAGAGCTGGCTCTCGAGCGACGGGTACAGGAAATCGCCGCCGTGCAGTATGCGCACGTCCCGGCCCTCCGCCTGCAACTTGCGCACCAGCGTCACAACGCGGCCGAACCCGCCGGCGGTGCCGTCCTCGACGGCGCCGACCCGGTAGGTGTCGTTCAAATGAACGAACGTTATGCCCGGGATTTGCGGTCGTTCTTGCGGGGTGGCGCTGCAGGCAACGATGAACAACAGACAAACAGCGGCGAGCGACGCTTTTCGATTCATGGGCATACCCTGTTCTTCGAGTTTCGGAGATTCTGCCTAATGGCCGCCTTCAATGCGATTGCGGATTCTACGGCTGCTACAATCCGCCCATGAATATTCGATACCTCGTGATTTGCAGTTTCCTGTTCCTGCACGCGTGCGCCAGCGCGCCGACCGAACCCGAGACGACCCGCGATGGTGGGCTGTTGTGGGTGAAGTACTCTGCCGAATACCGGGCCATCACCGAACAGGTCTATGCGGACGCGACGCGGGACCTGACGGGCTTCATCGAAGACACGTCGTGGAGCGTGATTCCCGGGCAGGACGACGCAGCGCACCTGCCGATTGCGGTAATCCTCGATGTCGACGAAACCGTGGTGAGCAACATCGATTTCCAGATGACGTTCGAACCGCCGTTCGAGAACTGGAAACTCGACGAGTGGACCAGCAATACCGTTGCGACGCCTGTGCATGGCGTGAAGGCGTTCGTCGAAGCGGCGCGCGCCGCAGGCGTGACCGTGTTCTTCGTCACCAACCGTCCTTGCGAGCCTCTCGCGGACGTGGATGATCCCTGTCCGCAAAAGCAGTCGACGATCGACGACATCGCAGAGGTCGGCATTGATACGGATGAAAACCACGTATTCCTTTCCGAGGAACGCGGATGGAATCGTGAGAAGTCGACGCGTCGCAATTACCTCGCGCAAACGCACCGCATCGTCATGTTGATTGGCGACGATCTCGGCGATTTCCTGCCCTGCGTGCGCAGGAAACCGTACGCCCCCTGCACGAAGAGCGCGACGGGTGCCGACCGCATGCAGATGGTCGAGAACACGCAGCATCTCTGGGGCAACGGCTGGTACATCCTGCCGAACCCGATGCACGGCTCGTGGACATCGGCTGTGCCGCGCTGACGGTGTTTTTTGCGCCCCAAAAGGCGTATGCTGTAACACCATAAAGCCCGGTAACACCTTGAAAAGAATAAGAACTAACGGCTATTAGCCGGGCCGGGCCGCCACCAGCTAGCGAGGTTTTTCATGGCCAGAGTGAAGTGTGGTCTGATCCAGATGGGTCTCAAGGGGGACGGCTCGATGGAGCCCCTCGCGATTCGCGACAAGATGATCGAGGCGCATATTCCGTTCATCGAAGATGCCGCGAACCAGGGCGTGCAGGTGCTGTGCTTCCAGGAAGTCTTCACCCAGCCCTACTTCTGCCCGAGCCAGGACCGGAAGTGGTACGCGGCCGCCGAGAAAGTCCCCGACGGGCATACGACGCAGCTCATGCAGGAGTATGCGAAGAAGCACGGCATGGTGATCGTCGTCCCGGTCTACGAAGAGCACATGACCGGCGTTTATTACAACACAGCCGCTGTCATCGATGCCGACGGCACCTTCCTCGGCCGCTACCGCAAGACGCACATACCGCAGGTCGATCCCGGGTTCTACGAGAAGTTCTTCTTCAAGCCCGGCGACACCGGCTACCCGGTGTTCGACACGGCTTACCTCAAGCTCGGCGTCTACATCTGCTACGACCGCCACTTCCCGGAAGGCTGGCGGGCACTCGCACTGAACGGCGCCGAGTACATCGTGAATCCGTCGGCAACCGTTGCGGGTCTCAGCAAGTACCTGTGGGAACTCGAGCAGCCGGCTTCCGCCGCCGCCAACGGCGTCTTCATCGGCGCCATCAACCGGGTCGGCTCGGAAGAGCCCTGGGCCACGACCATGAACATGGGCGAGTTCTACGGGTCGAGTTATATCGTCAATCCGCGCGGCGCCATCGAGGCGCAGGCGAGCTACGACAAGGATGAGCTGCTCGTGCACGAAATCGATCTCGACATGGTGCGGGAAGTACGCGACCAGTGGCAGTTCTTCCGTGACCGCCGCCCGGAAACGTACTGGCCGCTCACGGAAGACTAGGGCTTGTCTACACGATGAACCTGCGGCCCGGAGGCAGACATGTCCGAACTCCCACCGGTCAGTAAGCTCCGCACCGTCGGTGCCCATGTCGAGCTGGAACTCGGCCAGGACCTCGCCGACAGCCCGCGTTACAACGACGACATCGCGCCTACACGTGCGTCGCAGCGCACCTGGTCACGCTGGAACGTCGCGGCGCTGTGGGTCGGCATGGCGATCTGCGTGCCCACCTACACCCTCGGCGGCGTGCTCACCGCGTACTTCGGGTTGTCCGTGAGCGAAGCGCTCTGGACGATCCTGATCGCCAACATCGTCGTGCTCGTACCGCTGACGCTGAACGCGTTCCCGGGCACGCGTTACGGCATCCCCTGCCCGGTCGTGCTGCGCGCCTCCTTCGGCATCATCGGCTCGAACGTGCCTTCGCTAATCCGTGCCATCGTCGCGTGCGGCTGGTTCGGCATCCAGACACTGTTCGGCGGCATCGCCATCCACCTGCTGCTCTCCGCTGTATCCGATTCGTGGGCGGCACTGGGCGGCACCGGCGAAGTCATCGGCTTTTTCATCTTCTGGGTCGCGAACATCCTCGTCGTCATCCGCGGCTCCGAAGCCATCAAGCATCTCGAATCGCTGGCCGCGCCGATGCTGCTGGCGGTCGCCCTCGGCCTCATGTTCTGGGCGATGCCCAAGGTCTCGATGGACGACGTCCTGGCGGTGCCCGCCAGCCGGCCCGAGGATGCGCCGTTCCTGCCATACTTCATGGCGGCGCTCACCGCGATGGTGGGATTCTGGGCCACGCTGTCGCTCAACATTCCGGACTTCAGCCGTTTCGCGCGCTCGCAGCGCTCGCAGGTGATCGGCCAGATCATTGGCCTGCCGCTGACCATGCTGCTGTTCGCGGGCCTCGGCGTCGTGCTCACGGCCGCGTCGGCGGAACTCGTCGGCGAAACCATCTCCGACCCGATCAACCTCATCGGCAAGATCGACAGCCCGTTTTGGGTGGTGCTGTCGATGCTTATGATCATCCTCGCCACGATCTCCACGAACACGGCCGCGAACATCGTTTCGCCCACCAACGTGTTCCAGAACGTGGCGCCAAAGTACATCAACGAGAACAAGGGCGTGATCATCACCGGCATCATCGGCATCCTGCTGATGAGCTGGGAGCTGCTGAAGAAACTCGGCTGGCTCGAGACCGACGTGAGTGTCGAGAGCCTCTACTCGAACTGGCTGATCGGTTACTCCAGCCTGCTCGGTCCGATCGCCGGCATCATGGTCGTCGATTATTTCCTCGTGAAGAATCAGTCGTACGACGTGCTGGCCCTTTACAAGGACAACGCCGGCTACCCGGCCTGGAACACGGCGGGCTTCATCGCGTTCCTGGTCCCGGTGGGCCTCACGCTGATCGCGATCACCACCGGGACGCTGGGCTGGTTCTACACTTACGGCTGGTTCACGGGCTCGATACTCGGCGGGCTCATTTATTACTTCGCCGCACGTGGCGGCGCGAGGAGTTCCTCATGACTGTACTCATCAAGGGCGGCACGGTCGTCAACGCGGACCGGACGCTGCGGGCGGACGTGCTGTGCCACGACGGCCTGGTCGCCGCCATGGGCGAAGGACTCGATGCGCCGAAGGGCGCCACCGTCATCGACGCCGGCGGCCAGTACGTCATGCCGGGCGGCATCGACCCGCACACCCACATGCAGCTGCCGTTCATGGGCACGGTCGCGAGCGAGGACTTCGAGACCGGCACGGCAGCGGGGCTCGCCGGCGGCACGACGATGATCATCGACTTCGTCATCCCCGGTCCGCAGCAGGACGTCATGGAGGCCTACCACCAGTGGCGCGAGTGGGCCGAGAAGTCCGTGGCCGACTACACGTTCCACGTCGCGATCACCTGGTGGGACGATTCCGTGCACAGGGCCATGGGCACGCTCGTCAACGAACACGGCGTCAACAGCTTCAAGCACTTCATGGCGTACAAGGGCGCCATCATGGCCGACGACGAGATCCTGGTGAACAGCTTCTCGCGGGCGATCGAGCTGGGCGCGATCGTCACGGTGCACGCCGAGAACGGCGAGCTTGTATTCCGGCTGCAGCAGGAACTGTTCGACAAGGGCATCAAGGGCCCCGAGGGCCACCCCCTGTCGCGGCCGCCGCAGTGCGAGGGCGAAGCCGCCAACCGCGCGATTCGCATTGCCGAAGTACTGAACGTGCCGCTTTACATCGTGCACAACTCCTGCCGCCAGGCGCTGGAAGCGATTACGCGAGCCCGCAACGAGGGGCAGCGTGTGTTCGGCGAAGTCCTTGCGGGGCACCTGCTTATCGACGACTCGGTCTACCGCCATGAGGATTTCGAGGTTGCGGCCGCGCACGTCATGAGCCCGCCGTTCCGTTCGCCGGAACACCAGGAGGCGCTGTGGCGCGGCCTGCAGTCCGGCAACCTGCAGACCACCGCGACGGACCACTGCTGCTTCTGCGCCGACCAGAAGGCCGCGGGCAAGGACGATTTCCGCAAGATCCCGAACGGCACCGGCGGCGTCGAGAACCGCATGGAGGTGCTGTGGCACCACGGCGTGAGCACAGGCCGCCTCACGATGAACGAATTCGTCGCCGTCACCTCCACGAACGCGGCGCAGATCTTCAACGTCTACCCGCGCAAGGGAAGCATATCGGTCGGTGCGGACGCCGACATCGTGGTGTGGGACCCGGAGGCGAGCAAGACCATCTCGGCGAAGACGCACTTCCAGAAAGTGGACTACAACATCTTCGAAGGCATGACGGTGAAAGGCTGCGCGTCGCATACGCTCAGCCAGGGCAAGCTCGTCTACGCCGACGGCAAGCTGGACGTCGAGCGCGGCGCCGGGCGCTACGTGAACCGCCCGCCGTTCGCATCCTATTACGAAGCACTCAAGATCCGGGCGCGGCGCAATGCGCCGAAGCCCGTCAGGCGCTGAGACGACGATGCCCGATATTCGCCCCAACCGCCTGAGTCGCGATGAGATCGCGAGGAACTTCAGCGAACTCCACCCGCCACTGTCCCGTTCGGAAGCGCTGATCGAGGCGGACCGCTGCTATTTCTGTTTCGATGCGCCATGCACCACCGCCTGCCCGACCGACATCGACATACCGCTGTTCATCCAGAAGATCCGCAGCGGCAACCTGCGCGGCTCGGCGCACACGATCCTCGCCGAGAACATCATGGGCGGCATGTGCGCGCGCGTCTGCCCGACCGAGGTGCTCTGCGAGGAGGCCTGCGTGCGCAACACGCACGAGGACAAACCGGTGGAGATCGGCCTGCTGCAGCGCTACGCAACCGACCCGGTGCTCGATGACGAGGTGCAGCTGTTTTCGCGGGCGGAAACCAGCGGGCATTGCGTCGCGGTCGTCGGTGGCGGCCCCGCAGGGCTGTCTTGCGCGCACCGCCTCGCGATGCTCGGCCACCAGGTCGCGCTGTTCGACCGCGAGGAGAAGCTCGGCGGACTGAACGAATACGGCATAGCCGCTTACAAGACGGTCAACGATTTCGCGCAGCGTGAGATCCGGTACATCCTGTCGATCGGCGGCATCGAGGTGCATTCCGGTGTTGCGCTGGGCCAGGATACGACGATCACGCGCCTCAGGGACGAGTACGATGCGGTGTTCCTGGGCGTCGGTCTCACGGGGGTCAACCAGCTCGGTATCGAGGGCGAAGAGCTTCCGGGCGTGGAGAACGCGGTCGAATACATTGCCGAGCTGCGGCAGGCGATCGACAAGGGCAAGCTGCCGGTGGGCCGGCGTGTCGTCGTCATCGGCGGCGGCATGACGGCGATCGACGTCGCGGTGCAGTCGAAGCGCCTCGGGGCCGAGCACGTGGACATCGTGTACCGCGGCAGCATCAAGGCAATGGGGGCCAGCGACTACGAGAAGAACCTGGCACAGACGAACGGCGTCACGATCCGCACGTTTGCGCGGCCGCTGAAGATACTCGGGCGCGGACACGTGAGTGGCGTGTTGTTCGAAAGAACCGCCCGCGACGACTACGGCTCGCTCGCGGACACGGGCGAGACCTACACACTTGACGCGGACGTGGTCTTCAAAGCGATCGGCCAGCGGCTGCGCGACGGCGTGCTCGAAGACGGCTCCATCAGGATGCAGGCCGGCAAGATCATCGTCGACGAGAATCGGGCGACGTCGCTCGCGGGCGTCTGGGCCGGCGGCGACTGCGTGGTGGGCGGCGACGACCTGACGGTAAGCGCCGTGCAGCACGGCAAGGTGGCGGCGATTGCGATCGACCGTTTCCTGCGCACGAGGGAGAAGGCCTATGGCTGACCTGGCATCGGAGTTCCTCGGTATTCGCTCGCCGAATCCGTTCTGGCTCGCGTCGGCGCCGCCGACGGACAAGGCCTACAACGTCAACCGCGCCTTCGAGGCGGGCTGGGGTGGCGCGGTGTGGAAGACACTCGGCGAGGACCCGCACATCGTCAATGTGAGCGGCCCGCGCTACGCCGCGATTCACAGCAACGACCGGCGCGTGATCGGCTTCAACAACATCGAACTCATCACCGACCGGCCGCTGCAGACCAACCTCGACGAGATCCGACAGGTCAAGCGCGACTGGCCCGACCGTGCACTGGTGGTTTCGGTCATGTTCCCGATGAACGAGGCCGTCTGGCAGAAGTACGTGCCAATGATCGAGGACACCGGCGCCGACGGGATCGAACTCAATTTCGGCTGCCCGCACGGCATGTCGGAGCGCGGCATGGGCTCTGCCGTCGGCCAGGTGCCGGAATACATAAAGATGGCGACGGAGTGGGCGAAGGCAGCAGCGACGGTGCCCGTCATCGTGAAACTCACGCCGAATGTCGCCAGTATCCTGCCGCCAGCCAAGGCGGCGAAGGACGGCGGCGCGGATGCCGTGTCGCTCATCAACACGATCAATTCGATCATGCGCGTCAACTACGACACGCTGACGATGTACCCGGCCACTGACGGCATGGGCACGCACGGCGGTTACTGCGGCGAAGCGGTCAAGCCGATCGCCCTCAACATGGTGGCCGAGATCGCGCGCACGCCGGAAACCGCGGGCTTTCCGATCTCGGGCATCGGTGGTGTGACAGACTGGCGCGATGCAGTGGACTTCCTCGCGCTTGGCGCAAGCAACGTGCAGGTGTGCACGGCGGCCATGGTCTACGGCTTCAAGATTATCGACGACCTCACCGACGGACTCAGTAACTTCCTCGACGACAAGGGCATGAAGTCGGTCTCCGAACTCGTGGGCCGCGCAGTGCCCAGCGTGACCGACTGGCAGTACCTGAACCTGAATTACGTCGAGAAGGCAGTCATCAACCAGGAGCTTTGCATCAAGTGCGGCCGCTGCCACGTCGTTTGCGAGGACACCTCGCACCAGGCCATCACGCACACGGTCGATGGCAAGCGGCGGTTCGAGGTGATCGACGAGGAATGCGTCGGCTGCAACCTGTGCGTCAGCGTATGCCCCGTCGAAAGCTGCATCACGATGCGCCGGCTCACTGACGGCTTCGATCCGCGTACCGGCCAGCCCATCTCGGGCGAGAAGGCGGACTGGACGATGCATCCTAACAACCCGATGCGTAAATCGTCGTAGCAAGAGGACCGGGCATGGACGAACAGGACCTGATCGATGCGGCGCTCGCCGTGCGCAGGAACGCCTACGCACGCTATTCGAACTATCGCGTCGGCGCAGCGCTGCTCGATGAACGAGGCAAGATGTTTGCAGGCTGCAACGTCGAGAACGCCGCCTACCCCGAGGGAACCTGCGCGGAAGCCAATGCGATTGCCGCGATGATCGCCGACGGCGGCAAGACGATTCAAACGATCGTCATCGCCGGCGGCCACGACGACATCGAGGATTGCACGCCCTGCGGCGGCTGCCGACAGAAGATCAACGAGTTCGCAACGCCGGAGACGCGGGTCGTGCTGTTACGCCCCGGCGGCCATACGCGTTCGTTCCCGATCGACGCCCTGCTGCCGCGCTCGTTCCACCTGTAGGAGCGGTTCCCGACCGGCGATTACGCGGCGTCGAACCGGGCCTTGTTCTCCGCCATCCAGCGCTTTCCGTCTTCCTCGGTATGGCTGGGATCGTTCATGACGTCAGCGTGCGCTTCCATGTAGTGTGGCCGCAGTGCAGCCATCCACTCCTCGAACGTCTCGCCGTCCGCCGTTACGTCGCACAGGTCGCATTTCAGAGTTTTCATCCGTCCCCCGTTCCGCTTCTGACAATCTCGAGTAGCGATGATAACAGCCCAACATTCCAGGGCTCCGAGCCTCTATTTGAATCCGATCTCTTCCCCCAGGCATCTGGTAAGGAAAATAGCAATCGATCCACAGACGCGAGGGCATTATGGAAGGGACGTTATCGCAGGATGCACGGGGGCAATTACGTCGTCAACTGACCGCGTATTTTCTGACAACATTCGCGATTTCATGGGGCATCTTCGGAAGCGCCCTGGCCTTTGATCTTGCCCAGTCCCCGGTTGTAATCCTGGGTATCTGGGGACCTTCACTATCAGCCGTCATCGTTACGGCTGCCTTTTACGGAACCGATGGCCTGAAACGGTTCTTTCGCCGGATCAATGCCAGGGAAGGCTTGAAATGGTTCTTGCCGCTACTCGGCTTTTTTCTTGTGACTGGACTCGCAGGGAGATTTATCGGCTCTGCCGCTACAGGCATCGAATTCGATCCCAAATTCTGGGGCTGGGCATGGGCCGCGCAAGTTCTGGTTACGCAACTGCTGATTGTCGCAACAGGTGAGGAGTTCGGCTGGCGCGGATTCGCACTTCAACGCCTGCAACACCTGATGACGCCTTTCAAAGCTACGCTGGTAATAGCGTTCTTTCACCTGCTATGGCACGCACCCACCTACTGGTTGGGTCAGGGCATGCACAATGTGCCGGCGATTTGGGCAATCTTCTTTTTGCTGCCCTGGATCATTCTGTTCACCTGGGCGTATAACAAATCGAAGGGAAGCATCCTGGTCAGCGTATTTTTTCACGCGACGTCGGGCGCGGCGCTCAGCTTCGCGGCCTTTTTGCCCAGTGAAAACGTAATCCCCGTCTCCCCCGACTTGATCACCATGACGTGGTTGCCGGACGGCCTGATGGGACCCTACCTGGGAGCCGCTGCTCTCTATTGGTTGGCTGCAATCTACGTTCTTCGCGGCGGCTTGGGTGGCCTCGGCGCCCCACCCGATTTCGAACATCCACTCGAAGTGGCACCAGAGAAACAGATCGCCAAGGTTTCACAGAAGGAGACGCTCGACGGCCTGGTTTCGAAAAAAGCAGGCGCTCTCGATTAACACCTGACCTCACGGTCGACGCGTTTAGCGGGACAGCAGTAACTCCACTTCCGCACGCGTCGGCAGCGACGGCTGCGCTCCCGGGCGTGTTGCCGCCGCCGCGCCTGCCGCGCACGCGAAACGCAATGCTTCGGACGGTTCCTGCCCTTCCACCAGCGCGACGGTCAGTGCCGCCGTGAACGCATCGCCGGCACCGACCGTATCGACAGCCTCCACCACCGGCGGCTGCGCCTCCGCGATTACCGTGCCGCCCTTCTGCAGCGATGCGCCCTTTGCGCCGTAGGTCGTCGCGACCATGCCGTTGCAGGCCGCCAGGGTATCGCCGTACCAGGCAGCCTCTGTCTCGTTGACGATCACCAGGTCGGCGCGCTGCAGCACGACGACGTCGATCTCTCTTGCCGGCGCAAGATTGGCGCAGAAAAAGCCGTCGAATGAGCTCGCCGCGCCCGCTATCGCCTCGGCCGGGACCTCGAGCTGGCAGATCAGTGCATCGGCCGAACCCAGGTCCAGCGCCGAGGTATTCATCGCGGTATTCGCGCCCGGCGCGACGACGATCTGGTTTTCACCGGACGGCGCCACGCAGATGAGCGCAATGCCCGTCGGTCTGTCGGGCAGCACCTGCAATCCCGCGAGGTCCACACCCGCCTCACGCAGCAGCGCCAGCGCCTCGCCCGCCGTGGCATCGTCCCCAACGCAGGCGACCAGCCGCACATTCGCGCCCAGTCGCCGCGCCGCGAGCGCCTGGTTGGCGCCCTTACCGCCAGGGAAGCGGCTCAGCGTTGCACCGGTAACGGTCTCGCCGGGCTGTGGCAGCCGCGCGACCGTGGCGGAAAGATCGAGATTCACCGAGCCGACGACAACGATATCCGTCATGTCAGCCCCCGAACCGCCCCAGCCGCCCGGTCAACAGATCGTAGAACCCGTCGGCATCGACCGAGTAGATCCAGTTCACGTTGTGCGGCCGGTCGGTGACGTGCCAGAAGTCGATCGCCGTATGGCCCATCGTCAGTTCGGAACGCGTTTCGACCGACAGGTTGCAGAACTTGCCCTCGAACAACTCGGGATCGAGCAGCCACGCGATCGTGCAGGGGTCGTGCAACGGTGCACCCTCTACGCCGTACTTCTTCGAGTCGTGACGCTCGAAGAAACCGAGCATGCCGGCGGTCGCTTCGGCCACTGGATTACCGAGCTGCCTGATGCGCTCGACGCGGGCGCGCGTGGACAGCACCTGGTGGGTGACGTCGAGCCCCATCGAGGTGATCGGCCGGCCGCAGCTGAACACGATATCCGCCGCGTGCGGGTCCACCAGGATGTTGAACTCGGCCGACGGCGAGTAATTGCCGCCCTCGCGCATCGCCCCGCCCATGATGACGAGCTGACGGATCTTCGACAGCACGTCCGGCGCACGATCGATAACGGTGCCGATGTTCGTCAAAGGCCCTGTGGGCACCAGCGTGACCGATTCGTCTTCGGCCGCACGCAAGGTCTCGACGATGAAGTCCACGGCGTGCTGCTCCTGCAGCGGGGTCTGCGGATCGACGATCTCTATCCCGTCGATGCCGGTTTTGCCGTGCACTTTTTCCGCGGTCAGCAGGTCACGGACCATGGGCCGGTCGCAGCCGGCGAAAACCGGAATCTCTCTGCGCCCGGCGATATCACACATGATGCGGATGTTGCGCTGCGTGAGATCGAGCGGCACGTTGCCTGCAACCGCCGTGATACCGAGTATCTCCAGTTCTTCGGGCGACGCCATTGCGAGGAACAGGGCGACCGCATCGTCCTGGCCCGGATCGCAGTCGATGATGATGCGCTGCCTGGCCATGGGGTCAGAACGTGAGCAACAGTCCGGCGAGGGCGGCGCTCATCAGGTTGGACAGCGAAGCCGCGAGCACCGCCTTGATACCGAAGCGCCCGATCACTTCGCGCTTCTCGGGGACCAGCACGCCGAGGCCGCCGAGCAGGATCGCGATCGACGACAGGTTGGCGAATCCGCACAGGGCGAAGGTCGATACGGCGACGGTGCGCGGACTCATGCCGGCGAGGTAGTCATTGAGGTGCGAGAACGCAACGAACTCGTTCAGGATGATCTTCTCGCCGAACAGGGCGCCAGCCGCCTCGGCCTCCTCCCACGGAACACTGAGCAGGAACATCAGCGGCTGGAACAGCTTGCCGAGGATGAGCTGCAGCGTGACGCCCTCGATACCGAAGAGACCGAAAACGCCGCCGACCAGGCCATTGAACAACGCGATCAACGCCACGAAGGCAACCAGCATCGCCCCGATGTTGACTGCAAGCCGCAGGCCGTCGGTCGTCCCGGCGGCCGCAGCAAGGATCACGTTACGATGGTGGCTGGGCTCCATCTGCAGGCGTTCGTGCTTGCCGGGGGGAATGTACTGGTCGTCCGGCATGATGATCTTGGCCATCAGCAGGCCCCCTGGCGCCGCCATGAACGCCGCCGCGAGCAGGTACTTGAGCTCCGCACCCATGAGCACGTAACCGGCGAGCACGGTGCCGGCGATCGATGCCAGCCCCGACACCATCACGGTGAAGAACTGCGCGTCGGTGAGGCCCTTGAGGTAAGGCTTCACGACCAGCGGCGCTTCGGTCTGGCCCACGAAGATATTGGCCGCCGCATTCATCGACTCGATCGATCCCGTGCCAATGATCCTGTGCAGTGCGCCGCCCACGATCCTGACGAGCCACTCCATGATGCGCAGGTGGTAGAGAACGGACATCAGCGCCGCGAAGAAGATGATGATCGGCAGCACGTTGATCGCGAAACTGAAGCCGATGACATCCGTGTCCGCCAGGGGACCGAAGACCATGTCGATGCCGGCCTTCGAGTAACCGATGATGGCGAGAACACCCTTGCTCAGCCAGCCGATGGCGCGCCGGCCCCAATCGAAGTACAGCACGAACGCCGCAATCGCCGCCTGCAGGACGAATGCCGCGGCAACGACGCGCAGGTGAATGGCCTTGCGGTTGCTCGAGAACAGCACGGCAATGATCAGGATCACGATAATGCCAAGGATTCCGATCAGGTTACTCGGCATGGCAGCTCCCCCGGGGTCAGTCTTGTTGTTCTTGTTGGCTGCAAGGATACCCCAAAGTCAGGCATCCCCATCGAGAATCTCGTAGATGACGGGCGTGGCTTCGGGCGCGTCTTCGGATAAGCTGCAGGCCGCGAGCAGACTTCTTTCGGCCACATCGGCGTCCTTCTCGCTTGCGGCGTGAACGACCGCGAGCGGGCGCTCCCCGTCCAGCCTGGTGCCAATCGCGGCAATATCGGTGAAGCCGACCGACAGATCGAGCTGCTCTCCGACTTTGTGGCGTCCACCGCCGAGTTCGATGATCGCGTTGCCGACCGCGAGTGTATCCACGGCCGAGACGATACCCTTTGCGTGTACGGGCCTGATGACAGGCGCTCGCGGCAGATACCGGTCGTAATTCTCTACGATGTCCGCCGGCCCGCCGAGCGCCGCCACCATGCGGCCGAAGACCTCGGCTGCGCGACCGCTCTCTACGGCATCGCCGCAACGGCGCTTCGCCGCCTCCCGGTCCGACTCGATTCCGCCGGCCACCAGCATCTCGGCCGAGAGCGCCATGACGACCTCGTCGAGGCGGTGTTCACGCTGTTCGTTGCGCAGGAAACGCACCGATTCTGCGATCTCCACGGCATTTCCGGCGGTCGTGCCGAGCACCTCGTTCATGTCCGTAATTACCGCATGGGTGGCCACGCCGGCCCTGGCCGCCGTCTTGATGATGCTGTGCGCGAGCGCCTCGGAACGCTCGAAACTCTCCATGAACGCGCCGTTGCCCGACTTCACGTCCATGACCAGCGCGCCGAGGCCGGCGGCAATTTTTTTCGACAGGATCGATGCCGTAATCAACGGTATCGACGCCACGGTTGCGGTGACATCGCGGATGGCATATAGCCGCCGGTCCGCCGGAGCGAGATCGGCCGTCTGGCCGATGATTGCACAACCCGTTGTTTTTACAATTTTTTTAAAGGTCTCGAAGTCGGGTGCCGTGCGGTACCCGGGTATGGACTCGGCTTTGTCCGTGGTGCCTCCGGTATGCCCGAGCCCGCGCCCCGAGATCATAGGCACGTAACAGCCGCAGGCCGCCGCGATCGGCGCGAGCAGGAAACTGACCTTGTCGCCGACGCCGCCGGTCGAATGCTTGTCGACGACGGGGCCGTCGAGATCTTCGCCGCTCCAGTCGAGCACAGTGCCCGAATTCGCCATCGCAACGGTCAGCTTGCTGGTCTCGTCGAAGTTCATCGAATTGAGGTATATCGCCATGGCCAGCGCTGCAACCTGCTCCGCGGCAATGCTCTCATCGGCGAGCCCGTTGACGAACAGAGCGATGTCTTCGTCGCCGAGTTCGCCGCCGTCGCGTTTCCTGCGAATGATGTCGGTAAACAGCATGAATGCTCAGTCGAAGCCGCGTAACGGCATGTCTGGACCGCGCTGCAGCCAGTTGTTGGCCGGGTAGTGGCAGCGCTGGTCAATGACGTGCAGCGTGTAGGCGTGGCGGGACCGGTCGGAAAGGTTGGCGCCGCTCAGGTGCGGCATGCGGCCGTCGAAAATCACCAGCGTGCCGGCCTTCGCCTCCGCCGGCAGCTTGCGGTCTTCGGGCCAGGGCGTGTCGTCGATGGTCTCGATGATGAAGGTGCCGTCATCGCGGCGGTAATTGCGTTGTTTCAGCGGCATCTTGTGGGCGCCGGGGATGAAATGCATGCAGCCGTTCTCGAGCGTGGCGTCCTCGAGCGCGAACCAGAAACCGACGCAGGATTGCGGTTCCGTGTAGATGAACGTCGAGTCCTGGTGACAGATCACTTCGCCGCCGATGCGCGGCGGTTTGAAGATGTACATCGACTGGATGATGCCGGGCTCCTCGAAGCCCAGGCTGTCGACGAGTGCAGCCAGTTCGGGCGTCCGCGAAAACGCGTCGAAAACCGGGTCGAGATCGTGCATCGCGTGACCCATCTTGTTCAGGCAGTGCTCCTTGGCCTGCCGCAGCTTGCCGTTGGCATCGAACGCGTCGTCCTCGAGGAAGAAGCGGATTTTGTCGCCCGATTCGTAGAAATAGCGGTCGTCGAGCTGCGTCTGCCGGGTCGTGGAAAAGACGTGACGCACCGTCTGCGGATCGAACGCATCGACCAGCTCGAGCGCCCGTTCACGCAGTTGCACGCATTTCTCGACCGGGACGAAATCCTCAAGGATCAGCACACCCGCGGCCCGGTAATTCGCCAGCATCGCATCGTCGAGCCGGCCACCGGGTGGCGCCTTGCAGGCAGGGATGGCGTCAAGTATTTCCACGTCGAATTAGCCTCATTCCAAACAGCAGGCGGCCATTACACCCGAAAGGCCGCCGGGGTATCGTAATCTTTTGGAAATATTACTTCACGCGATATACCGACCGAATCGAGGTGGGCTATACTTCGGCAACCGGGCGTCCAGCCCAAAATAACCAATAAAAAGGGGGACCGTCATGACGCGGTTTTCGCACCTGAAGGCTCAATTGTCTGCAATACTCGTCGTTGCCGTCTCGGCAATCCTGTTTTCCACCCAGGTCCATGCGCAGGCCACGACGTCATCGATCCGCGTCGAAGTCACGGATGAGACCGGCAACCGCATCGGCGGGGTCCCCGTCACGGTGACCCACGTGCCGACAGGCCGCGTGATATCCGTCACCGCGAACGACAGCGGCATCGCAACGCTGCGCGGCCTTGCCGTCGGCGGCCCGTACGAAGTGAGCATCCCGCCCGGCGCGGACTATGCCGCGGACCGGGTGACCGACGTCACGCTGAAGCTCGACGAGACCCAGGTGGTTACCCTCGCCGCCCGCTCGGCGACGCTGGAGGAGATCGTCGTGACCGCCGAGATGGTGGCCGACGAGCTGCGCGTGGGCGTAGGCCGGGATTTCGACCGCGCCAAGATCGACGGCACGCCGTCGCTCGCCAGGGACTTCGTCAGCACGCTGGCGACCGAGCCCAAGATCCTCGTGGACAACAGCGTCGCCCGCGGCCCCGCGGTGTCGATGGCGGGCCAGAACTTCCGCTTCAACAGCGTGACCATCGATGGCGTCGCCCAGAACGACAACTTCGGCCTGTCAAAGAACGCCTCGGCCACGCAGCGTACGCCGATCTCGATCGACGCCATCGAGGCCATCAATGTCAACATCGCCCCGTTCGACGTCACCTACGGCAACTTCATCGGCGGCAACATCAACATCGTGACGAAGTCCGGCACCAATGACTTCGAAGGCAGCGCCTACTACTTCACTACCGACGACAGCCTGACCGGCGAC
>Ga0209536_100006824_pt1 | contig 17385 bp, 13 predicted proteins | sample DeeMarSeWOR28_12_FD_187461 | JGI IMG/M metagenome (GOLD analysis project Ga0209536, IMG submission 187461) | Marine sediment microbial communities from White Oak River estuary, North Carolina - WOR-2-8_12 (SPAdes) (version 2) | ecosystem: Environmental > Aquatic > Marine > Intertidal zone >... | reverse complement strand
CCACGTCCCCTCGACTTTTACCACCTTTTCTCCGTCAGCGGCAATTTCAAGCCGAGCGAGTATCTCTTGAACGGTCCTGTCGCGCCCAAGCTCCATAAAGCCATTGTACGCCAAAGCAAACCAAGACACAATCCCGCGTTTGCCTGAACAGGAAAACGGTTTTTTCCATTAACTCCATCGTGGAAGATTATTTTTCGAAGTCAGGCAATTCGTTCCTTGACACGCCCACGACTATTAGGCATTATTGACCATAATAAGGGACAAGCTACGGCGGAATTAAAACGTGAGATTAACAGGTTTTATCGTCAATACACTATTTTGATGTTAACGAGAAAACCATATAAGATTATATTATCTGGAAGAAGAATGAAAAAACGCATCATCATCACAACGCTCGTCATGATAGGAATTCACTTCGTTCTGACGATCAGTTCTGTGGTCATAGCCTTCGGTTCCGGAACCGAAGCGTTCGACAATCCAAATTACGAACCATCCGTAATCGAACGCGTTGCCGTTCAACTTTCAGGAATCCTCATGCAACCAGGTATGTCCCTCTGGACTCCATGGATGAGCAAGAATATGCCGAATGTTGTTGAGTGGGGACTGTGCGTCATCAACAGCCTTCTGTGGGGCATCGTTCTCGCTTTCGTCCTGAACGTCCCCGCACTTGTGAAAGGAAAGAGATCAGACAACAACGGAGTGCACTCAATTTTTTGAAAACCGCGCCACGGCTTCCAGAAACGAGTGACTCCAAGTATTACCTGACCATCCGGAAACTCGGGACAACGCGGCTGTTCAAAAAGCTGCAGTGAATAACACGGCTCATGGTCTGTTTTTGAGATATTGTTAAATGTTGTGGATGGATTTTTTATGTGTTCAACATAAGAACAGTTTCAAGGATCAGGCCGGTTAATATTCAATTTCCCTGACAAAAAAAGTATACTTTCGAAAACAAGTATGTTGACCTGTAAGTAGATGCAGTGTATAATCTTATATATGAGTCGATTAGGCAAAGAAGACATTCTAAATATGAGCATCTCAGAACGTATTCAGCTTGTGGAGGACATCTGGGACAGCATTACAGAAGTACCGGAAGCGATCTCATTGACGGACACTCAGAAGAAGGAGCTGGATCACCGTCTCGATTCGTACCATAAAAACCCCGAAGAAGGATCTCCCTGGGAACAAGTACGTAAGAGAATCCAGAAGCGTGCATGAACTACAAGCTAATTGTCCGTCCAGAAGCTGAAGCGGAATTAAAAGATGCGTATATCTGGTACGAACAGCAGACTGTGGGCTTAGGAAGTCAATTCATGCTTTCCGTCGATGCTGCCATTAATTCGATACGAAGAAATCCACATCAGTATCCTGTTGTATACAAAGACATACATCGTGCTTTAACACGACGTTTTCCTTACCAGATATTCTTTACTGTTAACGATATGAATGTTGTTATTATTGCAGTATTTCACGGGATGAGGAATCCGTCTGTTTGGCAAGGCCGAAATTGATTCTAACAAACAGTCGAATTCAGAGGCACATTTTCAGCGGCCCTGATTCGGAAGGTAGAATTAGTGTGGCAGTGAAAACGACTGTCCAGGATTAGTTTTTTCGGTCGCTTATCGCCTTTAGAATTCTCTTTTTGCTGCTTGGAAAAGCGAGCTTATTGAGCTTTTCCAGAATCGCCCGTTCGGCGGCCCTGCAAAAATTCGGGTTCTCGATGAACGACAAATAATTCTCCTCTGCTTTTCGGTAAAGCTCTAAGGACAAGATTGTCTCTTGACAAAACTTTAGAACTGCGATTAAACTGCTTGTCAAGCACCGTAAATGGACGGCCAGCCTGATGTCATCCATGCGGATTGTCGGAACCGACCCGCGGCTGCGAACGGACGCCACGCCCGCGGCAACGGTTATAGCCACGTTAGGCGTCTTGCAAAATTATTATAAGGAGGTTACCACATGACTACTGAAATCGCCGTAGCTGAGCTTAATACCGAGGACTTCATAAGCGAAAAAGTCAAAGAAATCAAAGACGCCGTTGGCGATGGAACGGCAATCAACGCGCTTTCGGGCGGCGTCGATTCGTCCACCGTCACAATGCTCGGACACCGCGCTCTGGGCAACAATCTTAAAACCGTCTTCGTGGAAAACGGCCTCATGCGCGAAGGAGAATCCGAGCAGGTAGTAGACTTTTTCCGTGAACTCGGCGTCACTGTAGAGATAGTCGACGCTCGCGAAGAATTTTTCGCCGCACTCAAGGGCGTTACTGACCCGGAAGAAAAACGCGAGGCAGTTACCCAGACTTTTTATAAAGATGTATTCGGCCGCCTCGTCAGGGATAGCGGCGCCAAGTACCTGCTCCAGGGCACAATCCTGACCGACATTGACGAAACAGTCGCCGGCATTAAACGGCAGCACAATGTTTTCGAGCAGCTCGGCATCGACCCGCAGGAGGCTTTCGGCTACCGTATCATCGAGCCGCTCATTCAGCTTCGCAAAGACGGCGTCAGAAGAGTAGGCGAAGCTTTGGGCTTGCCGGTTGAGTTGTTCGAGCGCATCCCGTTCCCAGGACCGGCACTGGCCGCCCGCGTAATCGGTGAAGCCACACCCGAGCGCATCGAGACCATCCGCAAGGCAACTGTTATCGTAGAGCGAACACTAAAGGACACCGGCGCTTTCCAGTACATGGCTATCCTCCACCAGGACCGGGTGACAGGCATGAGGGACGGCAAGCGTGACTTCGGCCAGCAAATTGAGCTGCGCTGCTGGGACAGCATCGATGCGCGGACGGCAACGCCGACAAGGCTTTCGTTCGATGTCCTGGAAGACCTCGCCGGCGAGATTATCCGGGAAGTACCCGGAATCGTTAGCGTCACGTACAACATTGCCAGCAAGCCGCCCTCGACAATTGAAGCAGTATGATGTACAAGGCTGAATGAGAATTTTTACCTTAATGACATAACAAAAGAAACTGAGGATAAAAATGGGTATTCTCTGGGAAGTTGTACAAACCGGCCTGATGTGGTGAGGGCGTCCCGGCCTTGTGTCCCGCCGGCATCTTGCCGGCGGAAAGGAACAAGGGCAAGATGCACTCGCCACATGGCCGACACAATCGAAGACCGGGTCCAGGCCCTCGAAGACCAGCTTCAACTAACGCAGAACACGATGCGACAACTCGTGAAGAAGCTCGAAGAAATTCACGGACTCAATATAGACGGTGACGGCAGGGTCGGGTAGTCTCACCTAACCTTTCGCAAAAAGGCTGCCCGGCAACTGCTTTATTAGTCCTTTAAGTCGCAATGATATCAGGGTTGCATTGACGACGCCCGGCGTCAGGTTCGTCTCGGCGATGATCTGCTCTATATGCGACGGTTCCTTCGTCAGGTAATTGTAAATCTTCTTCTCAGCATCGCTCAGCTTCAATTTCCCTTTATCGAACAGAGACTTTTCTGCCTTTGCCGAAGCTTTTGCAGAAGAGTCGGTGACATGCTCCTGTAGCTGCTCGCCGATCTGCCCGAGCGCCTCCATTATATCCTCGACCGACTCAATCAACTTTGCCCCTTGCTTTATCAACTGATGCGCTCCTTTGCTCAGCGGCGAATCAATCTTTCCCGGCACGGCCATTACTTCCCGGTCGTAATCCAGTGCGGCCTTCGCCGTAATCAGTGCCCCTGAACGGGGGGCGGCCTCGACAACAATCGTTCCAAGCGACAGACCGGCGATAATCCTGTTTCGTGGTGGAAAATTCACCGCCAAAGGCTCGGCATCGAGAGGCAATTCGCTAACGCAGGCGCCGGATTCGGCGATCATTTCGAAGAGCTTCTTATTCTCCGGGGGAAAAGTTTTAGCCAGACCACAACCCTGCACAGCAATAGTTCGCCCGCCAGCCGACAACGCTCCCTGATGGGCGGCGGTATCGATGCCGCGGGCCATCCCGGAACAAATCGTAAAGCCCGCCGAGCCGAGAAAATGAGCGAATCGCGAAGCCTGTTCCTTGCCGTATATGCTGCAATGCCGCGAGCCTACTATCGACATCGCCAGATTGTCCTGCCGGCCCAGGCTCCCCTTTACGTACAGCACGGGTGGCGGATCGTAAATCCGCTTCAATACAGGCGGATAACGCTCATCGGCGAAATTTACAAGCCAGACGCCGAGCTTTTGGGCCAATTGCAACTCGGCTGTCGCGTCGAATTTCTCGCGAGTTGAGGCGATTCGCTCGGCGGTTTTGAAACCGACGCCGTCGATTTTGGCCAATTCACTCACCGAAGTGCCCAAGACACGCTCGACCGAACCGAAATGTTTGAGCATCTTTGCGAACGTAACCGGCCCGATGCCGTCGGCCCTGATCAGCTTAAGCCAGTTCTCGATATCCGCTGAATTCTCCTGCACCATCGCCATGCCGGCATTTAACCACAAACAGCCAAAAAACGCACAAATAAAAATCCGACAAAAAACCATTTTCATCAATAAATTTGAATTTCAGCACAGAAAACTACGGATTTCAGGAAAAATTTGTTCTTTGACATCTGCAATTATGCATCCGTTCTACCTGACGGATTTTTACTTGACGAGGGGGTGGGTAATTTGGTACAAATGGGACATGTGAGGTGTGCGTTTTTATGCGCCAAAGGACGGCTGGTTAATACCGAAGGAGGCATTGGCAGCTATCATACGAATTTAACGGCTAAGAATCGATATAAATAGTGAAAGTAGCTTAGTTATCGGCTGTTATTAATCACTTAGGAGGATTATCATGCTTAAAAAATTGACTTATTTCATCTATTTCGCACTGCTTCTCGGCGCTGTTAACAGCACTCAAGCGGTGCCGTTCAGCTTAGTGCCGACATTCGATATGCATGTCAGTAATGACGCAGATGAGGGCCCGGACACAAGCCCCGGCGGTACAGGTATGCACTGCCGTAATCAGGGCGGCAGACGTCGTGTGGGATTCGTGACTTACGATCTGTCCGAAGCCCAATCCCAGGGTGCCAATTTCACAGATATGAGCTTTAGCAATTACGGCCATGACACCGGGCAGGTAAACGTGTATGGAGTTCTTGAGGAACATGAAGATCTCGTCGCCGAAGGAATGACCTGGAATACGGCTCCGGGTGTTCAAAATGATCCTACTCCAGCCCTCGATTCGGATGTCGCCCTCGATCTTGCGGACGTAACCGAGATACTACTGACATTCAACGCTCCTACCCGCGGTACAAGGGAATCAACCGACACGAGCGAGGCCTTAGCAGAATTCCTCAACAGCGATACGAATGGTTTTGTAGCGTTTATGTTTGCGCCTGAAGGCAGCAGTGCCGCAATTGTTCGAACGGTCGAAATGGGAGAAGAAGGCGGTACGTGGCTTGAGGGCGATATTTCAGGCCGTCGAGATGCAGCTTATAATCCCACACCCGCTGATGGTGCCATGTATCCTGATACCTGGGTGACTCTTTCCTGGACGGCGGGAGGCTATGCAGTCTCGCATGATGTGTATATCGGCGAAAATTTTGATGACGTCAACGAAGCCACGCGAGATTCGGATCTGTTCCGGATCAACCAGGACTTGACGTTTTATATTGCGGGTTTCCCCGGATATGCTTATCCGGACGGTCTTGTGCCCGGTACGACTTATTACTGGCGAATCGATGAGGTAAACGAAGCCAACCCGAATAGTCCCTGGAAGGGAGAAGTCTGGAGCTTTACTGTTCCTCCAAAAACTGCATATTTCCCCGATCCCGTCGACAATGCCGAACTCGTTGAGTTGAACGTGCAGCTTAGCTGGACGCCAGGTTTAGGAGCAAAATTACACTATATCGTCTTCGGTGAAGACTTTGACCAAGTGAAAGACGCTGCCGCTGGTATCCCAAACGGCAATCCGAATTACGATCCCGGCCCCCTTAAACTGGCCAAGACATATTACTGGCGTGTCGACGAGTCTGACGGCATCGATACATACAAAGGCGAAGTCTGGAGCTTCACAACCGAAGGCGCGGTCAGTGGCCCGAACCCGGCAGACGGCGCCGATGGTGTGAAACCCTCGGTGATTCTTAGCTGGGATGCAGGAGCTGTCGCCGAATCGCATGAGGTATACTTCGGTACGGATGCTGATGCCGTAAAGAACGCAACCAAAAGCTCTCCTGAGTATAAAGGGCCCAAAGGTCTCGGCGAAGAGAGTTACGATCCCGGTAAGCTTGCCTTGACGACAACATATTATTGGCGGATCGATGAAGTCAACAGCATCAATCCCGACAGTCCATGGGCAGGTAACGTCTGGAGCTTTACGACCGGTGATTTCTTTGTCATCGACGACTTCGAAGATTACGACGCCGGCGAAAACCAGATATGGTACGCCTGGCACGATGGCCTCGGCTACGGCACGCCCGGCACTGCGGATTATTATGCCGGCAACGGAACAGGCGCTGCAGTAGGCGATGAAACAACCGCTTCTTATACCGAGGAGACTATCATCCACGGCGGCGGGCAATCCATGCCCATTGTCTTTGACAACAATAAGCAGGGTTACGCCTTCTATTCGGAAGTGGAACATACCCTGACAAATCAGCGAAACTGGACCGAAGAAGGAGTAGTGGAATTATCGCTGTGGTTCCGCGGTAATCCTGCATCCGTCGGCAGCTTCGTCGAAGGCCCGATCGGAACCTATACGATGACCGCTTCCGGAACGGATATCTGGAACAACGCGGACGAGTTCCACTACGCATTCAAGACGCTGGCCGGCGTCGGCTCAATTCAGGCCCAGGTGCTCAGCTTAAGTAATACAGACCCATGGGCCAAGGCCGGCGTGATGATACGTGAGACGCTGGAACCGGGCTCGAAATTTGCTGCTGTTTACATCACGCCTACGAATGCCGACGGCACTGCTACAAACGGGTGCAGGTTCCAGGGTCGAACGGACACCGATGGTGCGGCCACGAGCGACACCAGCGTCGCCACAGATGAGCAAACCGCAATCACTGCACCGTACTGGGTGAAACTGGAGCGCGACTTTGCCGGCAATTTCAGGGGATATTATTCGAGCGATGGTGTCAACTGGCGGCCGATGTCATGGAATCCGCACACTATTAACATGACAACTGACGTTTACGTTGGTTTGGCACTAACGTCGCACAATGCCGCCGCTACGTGCGAGGCCAGGTTCTCCAACGTAACGATTACCGGCACGGTCGGCGCGCAGTGGGCTAATCAGGATATCGGCATACTCAGTAACGATGCCGAGCCGATGTACGTGGCGGTCTCAAACAGCACAGGCCAGCCGGTTGTTGTCACCCACGACGATCCGGCCGCTACAAACATAGAGGTCTGGACGGAGTGGGTCATCAGCCTGCAGGGGCTTGCGGACCAGGGCCTGAATCTAAATAATGTCGACAAGATAGCGATTGGCGTCGGCACCAGAGGCAACACGACAGTACCGGGCGGCTCCGGCAAGATGTTCATCGACGATATCCGGCTGTACGGCCCGAGGGACATTGTCGAAGAGTAATAAGCTGACGTTTTAGAATAATTCAGGGGCTCGTATCGACAGCTTCGGTACGGGCCCTTTCCTTATCTATACGCGTCATGCAAAACGAGTTTACTTGAGGCAAATTTGTGCCGGAATTCCAATCCGTTCCTCACGCAAAACGGGCAGGTACCGCTGAGCCAGCGCAAAACCGCCGAAGAGCATCAGGGTGTAAAACGCATTGCCCATAAGCGTATTCCTGAAAAACGGGATCGCTGCAACATAACAACTGAGCAGCCCCGCCATTGTTTTCGGATATAAATTGCCGGCCAGCCATACTCCAAAGTTGGTAATAATGAAAAACAGGACCGAACTCGTCAAAGCCGTTCCGCCCACTGCCAGCGGTGTAAGTCTGCGGCGTATCAGCAAGCCCAAACACACAGTCACCATAAATCCTGCATATACAAAGGGCATGAACCTGTGAAACCAGCCGAAGTCATAAACAAAAAATCCCAGAGCCAGATCGCTCAGATACATAGCCGCCAACGGCACTAGAAAAGCTATTCTCCTGTCGACAAAATACACTCCTCCGAAAAGAGCCATAGCTGCCATCGGGGTCATGTTCGGCGGATGCGGCAGCAGTCTCATAGCAGCAGCGGAAAGTGTGATTCCTAAAAGGGCAATAAAACGCGTATTCAACATCTCTATTCTCCTTTCCCAAATTTGTGGTTATTGTCTTAAATATGTCTCGTTACTTGTTTTTCCATCGGAACCAGATCCGCGAAGTATCTTATGTCACGCAGAACAACCCGGCCGACGTTCAAATCGACGGGCCTTCGGAAGGTCGGGCCATCATAAACGAATGAATGAAATTCACCATTCTCACCGCACGGATCAACTCCATCAGGCAAATCACGGATTAAATCTTCATCAATCGGCCGCCCGGCGAACGCACTACCGAGCTTCTCACCGTCTACGCACGTCAGGTATGCCCTGAAACCAAGCTCAACAAACTTCCGGACAATCTCAGCCGTGTCACGATGCCAGATCGGAAAGATGGCCTTCATTCCGACTTTCGCCAGGTTGCGCTCGCGATACTCACGCAGGTCCTGCAGAAAGATGTCTCCAAAAGCGACGGTTAGTATACCCTTGTCTTTATACTCCAGCATCACTTTCTCCATCGCGGCCTCGTAGTTTTCCATGCTGCAATTGGCTTGTGGCAGGTTAACCTCGTGCAGTTTTATGCCGAGCGCTGAAGCCTGCTGCCTCAACAGCTCAACACGAACGCCGTGATGACTTATGCGCCCGTATTGTTCGCATACCGTCGTCAGCAGAGACACAACATCATATCTACTGTTATTAAGCAAAGCACGAAGAGCCATAGCACTGTCTTTGCCGCCGCTCCATGCAAGTACTACTTTCTCCTTCACAACCTGTCCTTATCACTTCAAATCGTACACGCTGTTTATCACAGGATTAAACCGGTTCGTATCGGTATGTATCCAAAAACCAGTAGCCGCCCCTGGAGACCGTCCTGGTTTCAACTATTTTTATGCCCCTGCTGAAAATCGGGCCGCCAGTGACTAAAGTGTGGTATTCACCGTTTTCTCCACAAGGACAGATATTTCTGCTTTTGAGGTACTCGATAAAATCCCTGTCAACCCGCCGCCCGAGCCATTCGGCATCGATAAGGCTGGATTGGGCGCCGATAACGACTGCCTCAAAACCTGCGTCGATGAAGTTGGACAGAATATCTTCGGCCTTTCGGCCCCAAAGCGGTTCGACGGCTTCGATCCCCACCTCGGCACAGACTCTTTCAGTCCAGTCCTTATGTTCCTGCACATAGATGTCACCGAAGACCATTCCTTTAATGCCCCTCGGGATCAGGCTTCGGACTGCCGCTTTGAATTGCTCCTCATAACAATCTCCGGTCGTTTCCTTTTGGCAAAGAGACGTCCCGATCGACTCGGCCTGCAGTTGAATCAGCCCGACTTCGGTGCCGTGAAAACTAACTCTGCCGTATTCCTTCGAGACAAAATTGACGAGGCAGCGAATATCGTATCCGCTGAGCATCGCCTTGTAACAGGCCAGACAACTGTCTTTGCCTCCGCTCCAAGATGCGATATAGCTCATAAAGTTGTACCTCGTTTCTTCTGTGCTTTTCTATTCCAGGTCAAAAAGGGTGTTGTCTACCGGCTCGAACCATCCTAATTTCATATCCGCCGACCGAATGCCATAGACATTTTCTTCGTCAAATCCCGCCATGCGGCACGGGTCAATGTGGCCGTCGGCCCAGCCGACGTTTGTCTGGCTCCTGTGGCGGAAATGAATAGATGGTGACATGTAAAAATCCATAACCGGCCTGCCGTTGCGAACGGTAAAAGGCGGTTCGGCAAACGAGTATTCGATCAGAGATATGCCGTCTTTGACCATTGCCGTATCGGCAAACATCACGGTCTCAGCGGGCGAGGCGATTTCGACCATGTGACTGGTGCGAGCGTAAGAATCCTTCCACGCTTGGATGCTCGCGGCTCCGCCCTGCCACAGACGGCTGCCGATATACGTCATGTTATAGCCGTAACCGCCGCAGCCCTGCTCGAAATTCATACTCCAGTCGTTTCCTTTCACGAAGTCCACCTTTGCCGGACATTCTTTTACCCAGCCATCAGCAAGGTACCCCGCTAAAGGTCCTCGCAACGGATCGAACGGGTCATTAGGAGTGTCTCTACGCCCATGCCAGCGGTGCAATCCGGCGGCGTCCCACAGATCGCTTGCAGCAGGCACGTAAGCACCGTCGTTCTCGGTGGCATAGCCTATGCCGGAAAGCAGGAGCTGGCGGAGGTTCGACTTGCAGGCCAAAGCCCGGCTGCCGGATCGTGCCGCACCCAACGCCGGCATCAGTATCGCCATCAAAAGGGCAATAACTGAAATCACTACCAGCAGTTCAATCAAGGTAAACCCCATTAGAAATCCTCCCCATTCCCTGCCGGGAATCCTCATTTCTAACGGGGTGAATGCCATTGTTTCCTTCTCACGCATAGGGCTTAACCAGATAATTCTTTTAGTAACGCCACGGTTCCGTCTGGTCCCATTGTTCGATAAATACAGCCACATCTGAAATGTCGATGAACATGTCATGAGGCTCGGCCAAATCACATCTGGCAATCCAGCCGGGCCGGCCAAAGCGGCTGTACAAAGCCGAGAGAATCAGCTCAAAATCAGACACATCGACTACGCCGTTAAGGTCGATATCGGCACTGTAGTTTTGTTCTCTGAGAACGCCTATCGCCTCCAAATCAAGCCCGCCCGAACCGCGTGTCGGCCAGGCATCGTAAATCGGATGGTCGTCCCCATAGAAATCCCAATCGGGCCAGGTGCCGGGATCAACGCTCAACATGGCCTGGTCGTAAAAATCGCCGCTGCCCGGGATATCTACAATCCGCACGTATCTTATATCGTTTACATCAACGAGACCTGATACGACCATCGGATCGTTGACAATTTCCCGTAAATCGAAAGGCGTGCCGGTGCCGTTGGGATGCTTGCCGGCAAGATTATAGACGTTGCTAATCTCAACAGTCCCGTATGCTCCTGTCAATTCGGGAGTCAGCGACACAGCGGGAAATCTGACAAAATCGACGCTGTTGCTGGAAACTTCAACGTATCCGAATTCGGCAAACATTTCCCCCGCCACCGATCCGGTCTCTAAGCTTAAATCGGATGTAAAGCCGTTCTCGAAAACGACAAAATCGTAGCCCTTGCCCTGACGAATCAGCTCGTCAAAGTAAAGAGTTATCCGGCCGGGCGGCAGTCCTTGGTCGATTTGCTCGGCGCTCAATTCGCCCAGACTGACAATGTCAAGCCTGTCGCCGGTCGCCTGCCCTAAAGCACTGCTTGGGTCGGTCCATTGGATATCCAGCCCCGGCGCCGGCTCGTAGCTTACGATTTCTGTGGCCCAGCCTCGAAAAATCGGATTTAGTACCGCATTGGGATCCTGCGCATCGGCACCTTGCCAATCGTTGCCGGGATCGATATATCCGCTTATCCCGACTTCGGTATAAGGCCCGGTTAACGAAGCGTACATGACCGTATCGATTGCAAAATACGCCGGCGTATTCATGCCCCAATCGCCAACGTCGCTTGAACTCAGCGCAAACTCAAGACTTACAACCTCGCCCAGCAAAGTTAAATCGACGTACTGCCACGTATCGACGATATAATCTTCGTCGTCGTCCTCGGAGCGGTAATCGGCAAGATAAAAATCAACCGTGCCGGTCGCAGCGCCGTCGGCATCCCTGCCCGTGATAGTGAGCATAAGCCAATCCGGGTCGCTGCCGGCTTCGCCGCCGAACTTTTTCGCAAAGGCGTCGCCGTTGAGCATAGAATAGTACGTGTAACTATTGTTGGTAACGTACAGGCCTTCGACAATTCCGGGCGTCTCTAATGTAATCGTCGGCGGCATGATCCATCCGATATAAGCTACAGCGTAATTCACCGAGCCGCCCTGGCCGGAGCCTGTAATAGCGTTGTACTGAGCGGCTAATCCCTCCGCCGTATCGGTAAGATTGGAATAACAAAAGCCATCCCAGGAGCCCCAGTCGGCGTTGTAATTGTTGTTAAAATGCGCGCCGCCACTTACAAAACCGCCCTGAACCGCTCCTGGTACAGGGCCGCCTGAACCGTCCGAGCCGTTCCAATAAGACTCGGCAGGCAGGTCCAAATCTTCAAAAGAGCTTGTATTCGCGTATGTCACGCCCGATGCCGCCAAAACAGCAATAAAACAAACCACATTTCTAAACTTCATCAATCTTCGCAAATTCATATTTTTATTACCTCCAGTCCAAAAAATTGTTGTTTACTCTTAATTATTTTTGCATTTGACAATCTGAATCTTTCGTTCCTTTCTCCTTTCCATTTTATCCGGCCCCAATCGCGAGGGCGTTCTGCCATAAGGCATCCCTTACGGGACAATAAAAAAACCGCCGTTCCCACGAGAGAAACGGCGGTTTATAATCGCCCTGCACAAAAGAACTCCGGCCTGCGCTAAAAGGCCGTAGAGCCACACATGCGTTCCAGTTCGCGAGAACACAACTAATGTATAACTAATTACAGGCAGGTTTTCTGGCTTGCGTCTTACCTCGAAGCTCCTTCCCATCCGGCACCGATTTCGGTTATGGACAGTGGATCAACGCTTCTCGGACTTCCGATTATACATCGGAGCAGGCGCTCACAGCGGCGCGACCGCCGCGGATTTTAACCGCGTTCCCGTTTTGAATATCCCGGAGCAAAAAATGCCCCGGAACCTGCAATCGAAATATCACCTTTTCAAAGAACAAACGATGTTTCTACCAAGTCCCACATCACAGGTCAAATAAAAAATAAATTTTTCTCTCTTCACATAACCATTTCTATAATAGATAGATACTAAGGAATATAAGTTATCTCCAATGTCGGTGCAGAATCACTGCTACGATCATAAGAAGAGAAGTCCCGGTATCCTCCCTCACGGACACGTGTGCTATATAGAATCGTCAACGAATTATTAGGCTGCCATCCATCGCGATTTATAACTTCCTGGATAACGCCAGTAATATCCGGACTTGTGTACCATGTATTTGCCAACCATGGCTCGTTCAAATCCCAATCGACCGAGGTGTTTGTCATAGTCAGGGTACCCATAGAATGGAAAGCGCTAAAGCCAGCGGCATCATCGGCGGCTTCCGCTGCGATCTTACCATAAACAATATCTGTCAAGCTACTGTCATAAGATTGTATCTTCAAACGCGCGCTGATAATCTCAGTACCCCGAGGGATATTTATATCTTTAAATATCATACCGGAAACATAATACGGTAGATCCGAGAACTCTGAACGTCCTACCCGTAGAAAATCTCCACTTAAATTTCGGAGATCATCGTTACTTGCATAGCCGTCGTCTTCGCTCGAAGAAAGCTGATATTCAATCGTTTCGAGTTTGATTACCGTAAAGCTCCATACATTACCTTTGTGTATCGTTACACCATCATCTTGGACTTCGTCGATCCTCCAATAGTAATTTCGATTTCTATCAAGCTGATCGAGAGTGAAAATTGTCCCATTTACCTGCCCACGATAAATCCCTGAAGAATCCGAATTATCCACTCCATTCACCTGATCATAATCAGTCCCGAAGTATACGTCATGAAACACTCCGGCAGAACTTTGAATCCAACTCAGAGTCACATCCTGCTGGCGAACTTTACTACCGTCTGACGGATAGGGGCTATATGCAATCTCGGGTCGAATTGTAAAGATCCAGATATCTCCCTTCCAGGGAGTATTCTCATTTAGATCGTTGGATTCGTCGATCCGCCAAAAGTAAGTCTTGCCGGATTCGAGGATTTCCGTTGGAGTGTAGTTAGCAAGGTCCTGACGGCCTCGATATATACCTGATGCGTCGGATATATCGGCATCGATCACATCGCTTTGGTTAGTGCCTAAGTAAATATCATGCTGAGAAGCACCATCTCCCGGCGACCATACAAGTGACATCGCCTGCCCGATATCTGGTACTGATCCATTGGCCGGGCTCGGATCCCAGGCAATCATTGGCTTAATTCTCATGACTTGTTTTATCTCATCCTGAGTTAGAGCATAATCATATATCTGAAGGTCATCGAATGTGCCGAAGAACGTGTTGATCATGTTTCTGTCAATACCCATGGTAAACTGGTCGAACTTCGTATCTTTGAGAGTACCATTTCCAATCCAACTGCCATTGTAGTAGAGTTTTGCTAATGAATCTTCAAAAGTAAGAGCAAGATGAATCCAATCCGTAGTAATGACACCGAATGTCAGTCCTCCTGGATCGACTTGATAATTCCCCGGATTTCCACCATCCACATCAATCTGAATACCGGCAGAACTCGCAGAATAGCTGCTAAAAACACCACTCCAGGCATTCTGACCAACGGCATCAGCTTTGATCCAGAACGCTACCGTGCCGGCCGGCCAGTCGCTTGTCTGGTCTAAAGAGCATGTAACATAGTCACCTTCGGTCACAAAACTCAACGCACGGTTATCATAGCCATCCACCCATTGAGGTTCATCACTTATCATTGCATCATGACCATGACCGGACCAATCGATAACATATAAGCATTCAGACAGATCAAAAGTCCACCAGCATACAAGATTAGGATCCGTAATTTCTATAGGAGGCTTTATCCAGAAACTCCATACATTACCCTGGTATTTTTTGTCGTCCATATCTATCTCATCGATGCGCCAATAATATGTCTTGCCAGGAATAAGTTCATTTGTATAGTCAGATTCCGGAGTCCCAACAACAGGAAATAGATACAGATTACCTAAGAAAGCATCTTCAGTCCCATCATTCACGTCCTGAAAATTATCGCTAAAGTACACATCATGCGTAGTTGCTTTTCTTCCCGTCAACCATTTAAGCTCCAATGGCTCACCAGGCGACAATATCACAGATGCTCCTTCCGCCGGTTCCGGCTCCGTGGCTTCGAGAGGCGGAGGATACCAAGTGAACTCATGAAACATTACATATTCTTCACCGACTAGATCGTAATCGAACACTATAGTGAACTTGTGTGGTTCAGATAGAATTCTGTCAGTAATAGCTTCAAGCTCAGAATAGCTTCTGCAATGACCCTGCGACCTACGAAAACTACCTCCATATTCCCCAGCGGTATTCGCATGCCCCCCCTTAAATCTAATGGCACAGGAAATATTGTATGCATTACGAGGTAGGGTAGGTGGAACCCAGGATAGGGTAAAAATTATTTCATAATATATATCCTTATATGAATATGGAGTGTCTGTTACCTCAGTGTATATTGTGTAATAAGCCGATGCTTTCCAATCATGTTCTTCATCAGCGTAGCTCAATTTGGGAATAGCTAAAAGGCATATTATGAATAATAACAAAAGAAATCTGTGGGTGGATAAAAGATTCGTTATTTTTCTCTCGCATCCTGAAATCAATTGGATCCTGCTTTTCATTTCGTTTCTCCTCAAAAATTGATAATAATTTATGAACCTAAATTAAGAAAACTTTCACTGATCAGAAACGACATAAACCGAAAAACGAACTGAATACTGTTATTGCTTCTTTCTCTCACTGTTCTCTGCGAAAAAATTGAGAAAGCCATAATATCTATTATACAAACATAACTAACGATGTCAATAGAAGTTACAAAATAACTATGATTCTCAGGGCTTCCGAATCACCATTCCAATTGAATTAGTCCTTCGAAATACCAATACGTTACTGACAAAACTCTAAATATTTCAGATTTTCGTAAAAACCACGAAATCTTTAAAATTTTAATAAAAAGGAGGAAAAGCATGATGATTAGAGAATTGCTGGATCAGACAAAAACCGAGAATCGTTACTGAGTGCCGTTTCACGGAGATTTTTTGAGAATTTACTTTATATTTAACAAATATTATGGTATAATATACAGTTAACATGGATGGCTTTGATATTTATGGCTTATGATTTACGATCCATTCGACTTTGCTCAGAGCCTGTCGAAGGGACAGGTTTACGATTTTTTCTTTTTACAACTTTAGAAGATTGCCACGGCCCATTTGACTGCGCTCAGGGCAGGCTCTTTCGGCCTCGCAATGACCGATTGTTGGCTTTCGCACGAGAGACTAAATTGAAAAAACAAACCCAATTCGTGAAAGGTAATTTGAAAAAACAAACCCATTTTTTGAAAGGGCAAATTGCAATAAAATCTTATTTGAAAGGGGTTTATGGTAACAATCCGCCCTGCGGGGCACAAAAAAACAAAGCCAATTTTGGCAGCCGGGAGGCTTGAACATTCCGGTTAAAGCTGATAGGCTGTTGCCTGTCAGGCTCAACGGTGAAGTTGAGCGAAAGCCATAGAGAAAATCCTGGATTGGAGAAACGATCATGATCGAGCCAAAAATCATACAACCAAAAGCAATATCGAGACGTACTTTCTGCCGGTCGGCGATAGCTGCAGCGGCAGCGCTGCACTTTGCCGGGCCGTTCGCTCAAGCATCACAGACAAAAGTCAAGTTCTATAAGAACCTGGCGCCCGGTCATATCGGCGTGCGGGCCAACCAGCAGCAAGCTTTGGAGTACGCAGTAAAGTACGGCTTCGACAGCATCAGTCCCAATCCGGGTGAATTTGCGAACAAGTCCTCATCGGAAATCCGCGAATGGCTCGGATTGATGAAAGAAAAGGGCATTCGATACGGTGCCGGCGGTTTGCCCGTGGATTTTCGCAGGGATGATGAGCGATTCAAAAACAGCCTGGCAAAACTTCCAAAGCAGGCGGGCCTTCTAAGGCAGTTGGGAGTGACACGCGTGGCGACATGGATTATGCCGGGTAGTAGAGAATTGACTTATCTGCAACAATTCAAGCTGCTGACACATCGCTTCCGGCAAGTAGCGAAGGTGCTCAAAGACAGTGACATCAGGCTGGGTCTGGAATTCGTCGGGCCAAGGACCACTCGTATGCGAAGTCGCTTTGCCTTTATCTGCACGCATATAGAAATGATGGAGCTGGTCGAGGCAATCGGCACGGGCAACGTAGGGCTTCTGTTGGATAGCTGGCACTGGTACACTTCACACGGGACGGTTGATGAACTGCTAAAACTATCGAACAACGACATCGTCCATGTTCACGTAAACGACGCCCCGGCAGGTATCGACGTCGATAAGCAGGTCGATAACCGACGAGCCTTGCCGGCGACAACGGGCGTTATCGATATGAAAGGATTCATTAACGCAATGGTGAAAATCGGCTACGACGGCCCGGTGGAATGTGAGCCGTTTGATCAGGAACTCCGGCAGATGGATAACGATGCTGCGCTGAAAAAGACCATCGACTCACTGAACCGGCTGTGGGATTTGATCGAAGCTTGAGCCGGCTATAAAGACCAGGGCG
>Ga0209536_100006823_pt1 | contig 17386 bp, 11 predicted proteins | sample DeeMarSeWOR28_12_FD_187461 | JGI IMG/M metagenome (GOLD analysis project Ga0209536, IMG submission 187461) | Marine sediment microbial communities from White Oak River estuary, North Carolina - WOR-2-8_12 (SPAdes) (version 2) | ecosystem: Environmental > Aquatic > Marine > Intertidal zone >... | reverse complement strand
AAGCCGCCTGAATCTCGGTCGATGCTCTCGACTCCCCATTCGGACTTCGGATCTTTGGCCGGTCGGAGCAACCAAAGGCCCTTGCTGAACGACGCTGCAACCATCTCCTTCTTTCCGTCGCCATCGACGTCGCCCACCGTGAGGAAGCGGCAGAGCCGATCGGGAATGGTCGCAATGATCACCCTTGCGTCGGGCGCCGTGTCCGCGTCATACCGACGGATCTCGACGGGCTCGACGATCTCCAAGCTCGAGCCGCTGCCCGTGGTGAGCGCTTCGACGGCCACGTAGAGCTCGTCGGCGCCATCCCCGTCGACGTCACCCACGTAGATCTCCTTGGCATGACGCTTGCCGAGATCTGCCACGATCGTAGGACCCTGATCGTTCTTCGGTACGTAGCGTACGACCTCTCCGTGCTGAGACTCCGCATCCAGCTTGTTCGGCTCGCTTGGGGTGGCGTAGACCTCGAGTGTGCCGTCCCCGTCGAGGTCACCGATCTCAATCTCGTGCACGAACGTGTCCGGCTTCTGGTCGATGCGCTCGACCTTCCACTTGTTCACGCGCTGCCGCAGCACCGCGACCACGCCCTGGTCGTGCGTGGCGACGGCGATCGCGGGCGTGCCATCGCCGTAAAGATCGGCCACCTCGGCATCGCGCATGCGGTCGAACTTGCCGCCAAACTCCGCATTCCAGAGCGTGCTCGGACGGAGCTTGCCTTTGTCGCGGCGCCAGAGCTTCACGTATGCTCCCGATCCACCGAGCGTCAGGATGCCGGGCGCCTGACCCCGGGGGTTGATCACCATGGCTTTGTGGAAGACGTTGCTCTGCGCGTCCTCGACGGTTTCTGTCTTCCACGCTCCGCCCTCGTATGTGAGGAGGTCCAAGCGAGCGGGGCCCGGCTTCGCGGTGGCCTTTCCATCGACGACCTGGAACTGCGAGTACGCCAGAAGAAGCCCGCTTGGAAGGGTATCCGTTGCCGGGGCGGCCGGAGTCTCCTCGTCGACAGCCGGTTTCTCCGAGCGCGTCTCGGGGGCTGGGGCTTTGGGCATCGCCGGCTCGGCGGCCGCCGTTGGCGTCTCCGACGGCGAGGTCTTGCTCTCCGCCTTGCAGCCGAGCACCAAGAGCAGGCCGAGAGCACCGAGTGGAATCAGCGCAGAATGTCGCATGAGCCGTCGCTACCAACCGCGGAAGCTCCGCGCAAGTTGCTGGCGTGGGCTGCATCGAGCCGGAGCATCCCGGCGGCGCGTTGGTTCGGCGCAGCGCATCAATTTGACCCTTTAGCGTGTAACAGGTACGGCAGGCCGAAGATCACGTGAGCGCAAGTCCAAAGAAAATAGGTCTGTTCATCCTCAAGCTCGTGTTCTCGGTGGGGATGCTGGTGTTCATCTTCCGCAAGGTGCTGCGGCGCGAGGGCGCGGAGGATCTTCTCGGGCGCCTCAGCGAGCTCCATGGGGGCTGGGTCGTGGCCGCCGTGCTGATGCAGCTCATCGCCATCGGCTTCAGCACGGTGCGCTGGCAGCGTCTCCTGGTGGGGCAGGGCATCTTCGCCAAATGGCGGTTTCTGGCCGGCTCGATCATGATCGCGCGCTTCTGGGGCGCGTTCACGCCGGGCGGCTTCACCGGCTTCGGCGGCTGGCGCATCTACGACGTCGCCAAGCACACGGGCAAGGCCGCGCGGGCGACGGCGACCATTGGCGTCGAGATGATCCTCGGGCAGCTTGCATTCGGCGTCGTGGTCATGGCGGGCAGCCTGTTCGGGATGCGGTTCATCGGCACCGACGGGGTGCTGCTCGTCAACGCGGTCTTCTTGGCCATCATCGTGGTGGGCTTGGCGTTCCTCGCGCAGCCACAGCTCTTCCTCTTTTTCACGCGTTTCGTGCCGGAGGGCATTCGCGTGCGCGTCCAGACCCTGATCGACGCGGTGGGTGCCTACCGCGGCAAGGCTGGGCTCTTGATGCAGGCCGCCGCGCTCGGTGTCGGAACGCACGCGTTCAACAACCTCATCTACGTGTGTGCCGCCCGCGCGCTCGGCGTGGAGCTCAGCTTGGGCGAGGTCTTCTTTGCGTCGTCCTTGCAGATCTTGGCCACGCTGATTCCGGCCTCGATCAATGGGATCGGCCTCCGAGAGGCGGCGGCGGTTGCGCTCTACACCTCGCCCGCGGTCGGCCTGCCGCTCGCGGTCGCGGTCCTGATTCCGACGCTCGGGTTTGCGTGTGAAATGTTCGTGTCGGCGTTTGGCGGGGTGATCTTCCTCCTGCGCAAGACGGGATACGACCCCGAGATCCGCGTCGAAGACCCGGAGCGCGAGAAGTTGGTCGCCGAGGCGATCCCGAAAGCGCCCCGCGAGGCGTGGCCGCACCCCTGGCGTGGCCTCTTGGTGGGGTTCAGCGCCGGAGTGTTCGGCGGCGTGCTGGTGGGGCTCGGCGAGGCGATCGTGATCGCGCTCTCGTCGGCGGGCGCCACGGGCGCGCGGGTGTTCTTCTACGGGCCCCTCGCGTACGGGCTCTTCTGCGGTGCGTTCGGAGCGGGTCTCGGTTTCATGACCGCGTGGAGCGGCCGCTGGATGAAGAGGTATGCGCTCCCCGAAAAGGAAGCGTTCGGCTATTTCGCGGCGGCCATCTTCGGGATGTTTGCGTTTGCGCTCGGCGCATTTCGAATTCGGCGTGACCTCTTTCACGAGGAGCTCGTCTGGAAGAGCGCGATCGGGCTCGGCGTGCTCTTCGGGTGCGCATTCGTCGCTGCAGGTGTGAGCGCAGTGCTCGCACGGCTCCTTCGTCGGCTGGTGGAGCGCGCTCCATTCGACCGCTTGGCGCGCGCCGCCACCGCTCTCGTCGTCCTCGTGCTGCTGGGGGTGGGGCTTGTCGGCGCGATTGGGCTCGGTGGTCGAATCGCGAGCCGGCGCGCAACGCCCACGGCCGGAGATACGCCCGCTTCGGGGAGCGTTCTCTTCATCGTCATCGACACGCTTCGGGCCGATCACCTGCCTCAGTATGGATACGAGGCTGGTCATACGCCCAACCTCGACGCCTTTGCGGACGATGCAATCGTCTTCGATCAGGCGTTCACCAATTCGAGCTGGACGCGACCGAGCTTTGCGTCGATTCTGACCGGCCGTCTGCCTTCGAGTCACGGCGTCATGTCGAAGAGTGACGCGCTGCCCGACGCGGTGACGACGCTCCCCGAGGCACTGAAGCCAGCGGGCTACGCGACCGGCGGGTTCGCCACCAACTTCAACGTGGCCCCCTATTTCAATTTCCACCAGGGCTTCGACGAGTATGTCTTCCTCGAGCCGGAGTTCGTCCTCTGGGCGGATGACGCCAGCGCCAAGCTCTTGCTCATGCAGTTCGTACGGCAGCGCATCGAGAAGCTACGAGCGTCTTCGGGCGACGTGCTGCCTGGGACGGCCTATCAAGATGCCGCCACGGTCAACGCGGCCGTCACCAATTGGATCGATCGGCGCACCACCGCTCCGTGGTTTCTCTTCGTTGGCTACATGGATCCGCACGACCCGTATTTCGTTCACCCGTACGACGGAAGCGGCTATGCGAGGGCGGCCCATCCGCACCCCGACCCCACAGAAGCCGTGGCGCTTCGCAAGCTTTACGACGGCGAGATCACTTACTGGGATGCGGAGTTCGGAAAGTTGCTCGCAGGCTTGAAAGAGCGGGGCGTTTACGAGGAGCTCACCATCATCGTGACCTCCGATCATGGCGAGGAGTTCGACGACCACGGCGGGTTCTGGCACGGCACGACGCTCTACGACGAGCAAGTTCGCGTGCCGCTCTTCGTGAAGCTGCCGCAGAGCCGGCGAGGGGGCACGGTCGTCCGGCACTGGGTTCAGAGCATCGACTTGATGCCCACCCTATTGAGCGAGCTCGGCGTCGATGCTCCTGCCGGCATTCAGGGCGGGAATCTCTTCGTGGGCACCGATGTCATTTACGCGGAGGAGAGTCACGAGGGTAACGTTCTCGAATCGGTGCGCCATTTGGATGGCACCGACGAGCACAAGCTCATCACGGCCAATCCAGACAACCCGCGCGGACTTCAACCCGTGGAGCTGTATCGCGTCGACCTCGATCCTGGGGAACGAAAGAACCTAGCAGACTCTTCGCCGGACGACGTACGCCTCGCAACCAAGGCCCTGTTCCGACAGCGTGCTCTCGCGAACGAGGGCGCCGTTGCTGCGGATTCGGTGGAGCTCGATGACGACGTCGCGGCGCACCTCGAAGCCATCGGATATATGGAACGCTAGGCCGGGGGAGCGACGTGTTGCGCGGCGTCGCCTTGCTTGAGGGTGCGGTGCACGAGGTAGGCGAGGGCGCCAATGGAGCCTGCCCCGAGAATGAGAATCGCATACGGCGCACCCGGGATGCCGCGCTCGCGAGCGTCGGGGAGCATCCAAGTCATGAAGAGCAGCAGCGCGATGACCAGGTCGATGAACACCTGCGCGCCCCAGCCCCCGCCGAGGAAAAGCTCGATGAACCCGGTATAGCCGTGCTCCGTGACTACGATCGCGCTGTAGAGCGTGAAGGCAGCGAAGACGGCGAAAAGAAAAAAGTCTCGTAATTTCATGGGGACCTCCTCGATGGGTCCCATCATGCGGCGGCTCGGATGCAGGAGCCATGACCTCGGAGGTCATCGGCAGGGCGAAACGGGGAGTTAGAATCCCGCCATGCCTTCTACGACCGCGCCCGTTGGCTTCGGGCCGCTCCTTCGTCAATGGCGCACGGCCCGCCGCATGAGTCAGCAACAGCTCGCCATCGAGTCCGAGGTCTCGACTCGCCACATCAGCTACGTCGAGACTGGGAAGTCCTCTCCGAGCCGCGAGATGGTCCTCATCCTCGCGAGCGCGCTCGACCTGCCGCTTCGCGAGAGAAACTCGCTTCTAGCATCGGCGGGCTTCGCTCCTGTTTATCGCGAGACCGATCTGTCCGAGCCGGAGATGCTCCCCGTGCGCCAAGCTTTCGATACGATCCTTTCTCACCACGAGCCGTACCCCGCAATCGTCCTCAATCGCGGCTGGGACCTGGTCCAGATGAACGGCGCATTCGCGCGGTTGTTCAGCTTCTTTCTCGAGCCTCCGTTCGATCCGATCGTCGGCAAAAACGTCATGCACTCCCTGTTCCATCCGCGAGGCGTGCGGCCGTACGTCAAGAACTGGGAAGAGGTTGCTGGCTTCCTGATCGATCGTCTCTATCGCGAGTCGATCACGGAGCTCGAGACGAGCGAAAGCCGCAAGCTGCTCGACGCGCTTCTGAGATACCCCGGCGTGCCGTCAGGCATGACCCAGATCGACTTGACCGCCGCGCCGCGTGTATGCGTCACCGTGAACCTCGAAAAAGACGGCACAACTCTGCAACTCTTCTCGACGCTCACGACACTCGGCACACCCATCGACGTCACTGCGCAAGAGCTTCGTATCGAGTCCTATTTCCCTGCCGATGAAGCTACCGGCGAATGGCTCCGAAAAGGAGCAGCATCGAACGCAAACTAGGCTAAGGTTCTCAGCAAGTCGGAGATGGAATCTCTCGCCGCGGTCGACCTGGGTTCGAACAGCTTTCACATGGTGATTGCCCGCATCGATCACGGCGGGGTTCAGATCGTCGACCGCATCCGGGAACCCGTGCGCCTGGCCGAGGGCCTGGAGGAGGGGGGCCGGTTGTCGACCGCCTCCCAGAAGCGTGCGATCGCTTGCCTCGAGCTGTTCGGGCAGCGTCTCCGCGACTTCGGAGCGGAGCAGGTGCGCGCCGTCGGAACCAATACGTTGCGCCGGGTCCGCGATTCGCATCGCGTGCTCCACGATATGAGCGAGGCGCTCGGCCATCACATCGAGATCATCACCGGCCGAGAAGAGGCGCGCCTGATCTATCTAGGCGTTTCCCATGGCATCGCTGGCGCCCCCGCGCGCAGGCTCGTCGTCGACATCGGCGGTGGAAGCACGGAGTTCATCATCGGCGATGCGTTCGAGCCGGTGTCCGTGCACAGCATGTTCATGGGTTGCGTCGGCTTCACCGACCAGTTCTTCCACGACGGCAAGATCAGCCGAAAGCGCATGAACAACGCCAAGATCGCCGCGGGCCTCGAGCTCCAACCGGTCGATGCACACCTGCGCCAACAGGGTTGGGAGCGCGCGATTGGCGCTTCGGGGACCATTCGTTCCATCGCGACCATCCTGAGCGAGGCAGGCTGGGCGCACGGCACCATCACCGCAGAGGGCCTCGACATGCTGGAGCAGGCGATGCTGACGGCTGGCAGGCTAGACAAGCTGGAGCTGCCTGGTCTCGAGGCCGATCGGCGTCCTGTCTTCGCGGGTGGCGTCGCGATTCTGAGCACGGTCTTCGAACGCCTCGGGATCGACGAGATGTACGTCTCGCCGACTGCGCTTCGCGAAGGCTTGCTCTACGACATGCTGGGTCGCCTGCAGGACGAGGACCCGCGTGACCGGACGATTGCGATGCTTGCGAAGCGTTACTCGATCGACCAGGCCCATGCCGATCGCGTGCAGGCCACCGCGCTCGGGCTGCTGGGCCAGGTCGTCGACGACTGGGATTTGCGCTCCGAGGACGCGGCGCACGCGCTCGCATGGGCAGCGCAGCTTCACGAGATTGGGCTCGCGGTCAACTACACCGGCCATCACAAGCACGGCGCGTACCTGGTCGCTTCGTCCGATCTTCCGGGCTTCGCACGCGACGAGCAGGCGCTCGTGGCCGCGTTGATACGAGGGCATCGGCGCAAGCTCGACGACCTGTTCTTCGCGGACCTCCCCGAGGAGTTGCAGCTCACCGCGAAGAGGCTCTGCGCGTTGCTGCGTCTCGCGGTGTTGCTCAACCGCAATCGCGACCCCGAAGTCGTATCGCTGCCGCACGTCAGTGCCAGTGGCAACAAGCTCAAGCTCACGTTCAACGAGGAGTGGCTGGATGCGCACCCGCTCGCGCGTGCCGACCTCGAACGCGAGCAACGCCGGGTCAAGCCCATCGGTTTGAGGCTCACCGGCTTCGAAACGGAGTGAGTCGCGATGGACCTCTTTCTGATCCGACATGCGATCGCCGAAGAGAGGAGGGCAGGGCTCCTCGACTCGGATCGCGAGCTCACTGACAAGGGTCGCGCCCGGTTCGAAGTCATGGTGAAAATCCTCGAACGCGCCGGTTTCCGCTTCGATCACGTCTATCACAGCCCGTGGCTGCGTGCGGTGCAGACGGCGGAGCTCCTCCGGCCGATTGCCGACGGTCCGATCATCTCGACGGACGGGCTCGCGCAAGCCCCGTGGGCCGGGCTCTTCGCCTCGCTCGAAGGCGAGAAGCTCGCGTGCGTCGGCCACGAACCGTGGATGAGCGAGGCTCTGTCCCTCCTGACGACAGGCGACCCCAATGCTCTCTCGGTCCGCTTCAAGAAGGGTGGCGTGGCCTGGCTGAGAGGCGTTCCCCGGCCGGGCGCCATGGAGCTGCGCGCTCTGCTCCCCCCACGCGCACATCTTGCGCAGCGCGAGCCCTAGACTCATATCTTCTCCATGCTCCAGGCGATGTGGGAGGTTTGGCTCCAGCTCTCTCCGTGGCTGCTCTTGGGAGCCGCGGCGGCGGGCGTGTTGCACGTGCTGCTTCCGCGCGATTTCGCTCGGCGGCAGTTTCGCGGCGTGTCAGGCGTACTCAAGGCCGTGGCGCTCGGGGTGCCCCTGCCGCTTTGCTCGTGCGGTGTCATCCCGGCTGGGCTCGGGCTCAAGAAGGACGGAGCCAGCGACGGGGCGACCGTCGGGTTTCTGATCAGCACGCCGCAAACCGGAGTGGACTCGCTGTTGGTCAGCGCGTCGTTCCTCGGCTGGCCGTTCACCATCTTCAAGTGCGCCAGCGCGTTGGTCATGGGACTGGTCGGCGGTGTGGCGACCGAAGCTCTGCACACGAATGCGGACGAAGCTTCATCCCTCCCCGAGGCGACCCAGCCGCACTCGACGGTCGGCTTTTTCGAGCACATGGTCGACGTCATCCGGCCCATCTGGAAATGGATCGTCTTCGGCGTGGTCGCTTCGGCCGCGATCACCGTGTGGATTCCACCCGGCGCGATGGCAGGCTGGTCGGACGTCCACCCCGCGCTCACTGGCCTCGCGGCCCTCGCCATCGCGGTGCCACTCTACGTCTGCGCCACTGCGTCGGTGCCGATCGCGGCTGCCCTCGTCATGCAAGGCATGCCCACAGGCGCTGCGCTCGTGTTCTTGATGGCAGGCCCTGCCACCAACGTCGCGACCATCGGCGCAGTCAAACGCGCGTTCGGGAATCGCGTCCTCGGCGTGTACTCGGCCACTGTCGTTCTCGGAAGCGTCGGACTCGCATACGTGTACGACGCGTTCATCCCGTTCGAAGCTCTCGGTACGATGGCGCACGAGCACGGGCATGCCTGGTGGGCGTGGGTCTCGGCTTTCGTGCTTGGCGCGCTCTTTCTCTATTTCATCGTCGACGACGTTCGGGCAGCGGTCCGCCGGCGGCACGCGCCGCGCGCCCAAGCCGCGGTCACGATCGAGGTCGAGGGGCTCACCTGCAACAACTGCGTCCGCAAGCTCGAACGGGCTCTACAAGAAACCGAAGGCGTCACCTCCGCGACCGTCACGCTCCACCCGGGTCACGCCACGGTGGAGAGCTCGTTGCCTCGGGGTGACCTGGAAGCAGTCATTCGCACGACCGGCTACGCCGTGAAGTAACGAGACGGCGTTCGTCGTCTAGCTCCGGTTGTTGAGGAGCGCCTCCATGGCGGGCGTCATCGACATTCGCTGCTCCGCGAAGATCGCGCGGACCCATGGCGCTGAGTCGGCCACCGAGGCGAAGGGCATGATCGGCACTGGAATCGGCGCAAGCCAGGTCACGGCCTTCAGCGCGCCGCGAATGATCGCGTTGCTCATCAGCACCGCGATGCCGAAATGGTGCTCGCCGGCGAGTGGTCCGGTCACCTCGAACCACTGAGTCAGTCGCTTTCTCTGCTGCGCCGTGATTGCCGTGGACAATCCGCGGGAGTCGAGAATCGTGGCGAACGGGACTCGGCGCTCGACCATGTCGGTATAGCGCGTGATGAAATGCTCGAACCCCGGGTCACTCAAGGGCTTCGAAGGAAACCGAACGTAAAGTAGGGGCCAGGCTGCTTCGTCGAAGATGAGGCCGAACTCGTGTGCGCCCGGTCTCGTATCCCTGGTCATGTGTGACTCACACCGTTGGTGGCCGGTGGGAGCGTCAGTCGAAAGCGCGTCTCCTTGTCGTCGCTTGCTGACACCGTGAGCTCGCCACCGAGCTCTTCCGCAATCCGCTTCGAGATCGCCAGGCCCACGCCGGCACCCTGCAGCCTCCCGCCCACGCCAAAAGGCTTGAACACGGCATCGAGGTCGCCGCCGATCGCCGGGCCGTTGTCGGACACGTCGAGCACCGCCTTGCCTCGCAGAATCGCCGTCGACACCCGCACGACCCCTTGGCCGTCTTTCCGATTCGCCGCCCGCTGAATTCCGTTGGCCAGCAAGTTCAGAACGATGTGCACCACGTTCGTCCGCGGCGCCATGACCTTCGGCTCGACCCCGGTTGCAACGTCGATGAGCGCCCGCCCCCGGAGCCCACTGTTCTCTGCTTTGCGAAGTGCAACGCGAACCGCATCGGCCAGATTCACGAGCTCTGCGGGAGACTCTTCAGGCCCCTTCGACATCTCGTCCGTCAGCTCGAGGATCCGCTTCACACCGTCGCGCGCATCGATCACAGCGTTGGCGACTTGTGTCAGCGTCCCGCGTGCACGGTCGACGTTGGGTGGTTGCTCTTCGAGCGCAGCCACGGCTGCATCGACCGAGGTCTCGATGACGGTGAGATTGTTGCGAATCCAGCCCACTGGATTGCGCATCTCGTCGGCCAGCCCGCTGGCCACCACACTGAGCGAGTACGCCCGCTCGGTGTCGAGCAGGCGCCGCTCGAGCTCTTTGACACGCGTGTTGAGCGTGTAGAGATCGATTGCGTCGCGAAGCTCGGCGCGCAGCGTCTCGGGTTCCCAAGGCTTGCGCATGTAGCGGCGAACGTGACCGCGGTTGATGGCGTCTTCTGCCGCCTGCAGGTCGGAGTAGGCCGTGATCAGGAGTCGAATCGCATCGGGGTATTCGTGCTCGACGCGCTCGAGCAGCTCGATGCCGGTCATTCCGGGCATGCGCTGGTCGGTCAATACGACACCGATCTCGTGCTGCTTCATGAGCTCGAGCCCCGCGGCGCCGCTCGACGCGGTCAGCACGGGGAAATCGTCCCCGCACACCGCCTCGAACACGACGAGGTTCGGCTCCTCGTCATCGACGAATAAAACATGCGCTGTCATGCCGCCTGCTCCATCGCGGGAATCTCCATCACGAAACGAGCCCCCCCACCGGGCCTAGGCTCATATCTTAGCTCACCACCACACTCTTGGGCGATTCTTCGACTCAGATGAAGCCCGAGTCCCGTCCCTTCGCCTTCCACTCTCGTTGTAAAGAATGGGTCGAAGATTCGGTGCACGACATCAGCGGGGACGCCGGGTCCGTCATCGGAAACGGCGACGGACACCAGCTTGTCGGCCTGTCGAAGCTCAATCCAGATGTTCTGCGCTCCCGAACGAATCGAGTTGTCGACCAAGTTCAACAACACCTGATTGAACGCCCGTGCAGGTGCGACGACATCGCCAGTGAACCCGTAGTCTTGGTGAACCAGCACACGATCTTTGAGCTTGTGGTGAAGCAGATTGAGCGTCGACTCGACGGCGTCTTGAACGTTGCACGGTCTGAGGTCGTCCCCGTCAGCGGGGCGTGCATGCGCATCGAGCGCGGACACGACGCCATCGATGCGCGACAGAGCGTCGACGACCACCGCCATCAATTTCTCGTTGGAGACTCTCGACGAACCTCCCTTTTCGAGCACCTTGACCGCGTTCAAGGCCGCGTTTAGCGGGTTCTTCACCTCGTGCGCCAACCCTGCGGCGAGGGTGCCCGCCGCGGTGAGTCGAGCTTGGTCAGCAAGGCGCAGGCTCAGTCCGCGCATCTTGAGGTGCGCTCGAATGCGGGCTTCGAGAACCTTCGTGTGGAAAGGCTTGGAGACGAAGTCATCCGCGCCCGCCTCGTATCCTTCTAGAGCAGCCTCGTGCTCACCGCGGGCCGTGAGTAGAATGACGGGGATCTGACGCAAGGACGGGTCGCCCTTGATGGCCCGCGTGACGTCGAGACCGCTGACCTCTGGCATCATGACGTCCGTCAACACGAGATCTGGCCGGTGCTTCTGCAGCAACTCGAGGGCTTCCGCACCGTTCTTCGCGGCGTCGACTTCGTACTGCTCCTTCAAGACGCCCACGATGAATCCCCGAAGGTCGTCCTCGTCTTCCGCGACGAGCACCCGAGGCACTCTGCCGCGGTCGAGGAGAAGGCGTGCAGGGGGCTGCTGGCTCGGAAGCAGCTCGACAGTGGCCGCCTCCATGCCTCTAGTGTGCATCCCAGTCGTGTGGTCTTCGGCGCGCCTTCCAGGGTGGATCTCCGTTTGCAGTTGTCGCCGTTCCACGATCTCCGTGTGGAAGTGCTCGGGGCCGCTCTTGAGAAACAGCGTGAAAGTCGATCCTCGACCAGGCGCGCTGTCTACCGTGAGTGAGCCTCCGTGAAGCTGCGTGAGCTCTCTCGCCAGCGCCAGCCCGATTCCCACGCCGCCTTGCCGGCGGCGCTCGGAGGTTTCCGTCTGGTGGAAGCGTTCGAAAATCAATTGCTGCTCGTCCCGTGAAATGCCGGGTCCGGTGTCGGTGACTTCGACCGAGGTTCCCGCGGGATTGTGGACGACGCCGACTTCGATCTTGCCTCCGGGCGGCGTGAATTTCATCGCGTTTCCGATCAGATTGGTGAGCACAATCTCGATGCGATGCGGATCCCCGAAAGTGTCCAACGGTTTGCCTTCAGACGAGAACGTCATTTCAATCTGCGTCGCCGTGGCGGTAGGAAGCGCGTTCGCGACGACCCGGCGCGCAATGTTCTCGACGTCGATCTTCATGACGCGCAGTCGAAGGCCGCCGGACTCGAGCTTGGCCAAATCGAGGAGATCGTCGATCATGCGGAGCAATCGTGTCGCATTGCGCCGGACGACCTTGAGCGCATCTCTCTCAGCGCCCCCTTTCATCTTGTCGAGGAGCGCGTCTACGGGAGAAAGAATGAGCGTCAGAGGTGTTCGTAGCTCGTGGCTCACGTTCGCGAAGAACTCGGATTTGACCCGATCCAGCTGCTTGAGCTGGTCGTAGGCCTCTTCGAGCGAGGACTTGGCCGCTTCCAACTGAATCTGGCCCAGGTACCGGTGTACGGCCCCGTCGTACTTCACCTTCTGGAAAGCGACGTTCAGGATCACGCCGGTTGCGAGATACGCGTGCGCGGAGAAAACGTCGAAGCCCGTGTATCCGGTCTGCAGAATCGCGACTTCGCCGATCGCCAAGAGGGCCAAGCTCTTGGTCACGCCCCACTTCCAGTTCCAGAACATGAACGTCGCCGAGCCCCACTGGGCGATGACCAGGACCACGGTATGACTCAGGACGTGATCCGGAGTGAACGGGATCATCGCCGCGTTGGCGGCTCCCCAGACGGGAAACCAAAGCCACATGGCGCCGTACTTGACGGTGGGTGTCTTCGCCTGGACGGCGATGACCGCGAGCGTGGTACCAACGACCACCGCTCCAATGCGGAAGGACATGAAGAGCCAGGCATGCTCTGGAAAGAAGTCCCAGTCGCCTAAGCCCCACAGAATGAACAGAACGCTGCACACGGCCGTGACGACGGCCAGCGATTGCGCGCTTCGCTCCGCTCCTTCGAGGTCGAAGCGCCGCCTCGCCTCAGGCGTCCACAGCGCCTCCAGCGCAACCCGACGTTGGTCGCTGGGTGTCCCCATTCCATCCTCTATTCTAGCAAGACCCGACGCGGCCTGCCCACTTGCCGATGGATGGGCCCTAGCCAAGGAAACCGAGCTCGCGACCCACCTGCTCCATCGCGCCTATGCATTCGTCGAGGTCCCGTTTGGTGTGGCGTGCATTGAGGGCGAATCTGAGTAGCTCGCCGCCGTTGGGCACGGCAGGGAATGCCACGGCAGCGCAGCGTACTCCTCGTTGGAAGAGCCTCCGATTGAACTCCACGACCAAATCGGGACTTCCGATGAGCACGGTGATGATGGCGCTCTCCGCGGGCTCCACGTCGTAACCGACTTGATTCAGCCCGGATACGAATGCCTCACAGTTGGCTCGCAGTCGCTCGCGGGGCTCCGAGTCCTCCATCATGATCTTGAACGCTTCGGTCGCTCCGGCGCACAACGCCGCCGGAAGCGCGGTGCTGAACATCGCCGAGCGCGCAAAGAAACGGAGGTAGGTGATCAACTCGCGCGTCCCGCACACGTAGCCGCCATTCGTACCAGGCGCTTTGCTGAGCGTACCCATCAGCACGTCCACGGATCCCTCGCAATCGAAGAGCTCCTCGACTCCTCTTCCGGTGGGACCAACGACACCCGTCGAGTGCGCTTCGTCGATCATCAACGTGGCACGGTTCCGCCGCGCGGCCATCCGCACCGCCGGCAGGTCGACCAGTCCGCCGTGCATGCTGAACACGCCGTCCGAGACGACGAGCACGCCTCCACGGGTTTCCCGCTGGGCGTCCTGGATCACCTCTTCGAGAGCATGAGAGTCGTTGTGGGGGAACACCTTGTGCCGACCGCCAACCGCCCATCTGGCACCATCATGAAGGCTCGCGTGGCTGAGCTGATCGGCAACGACTGCATCTCCCTTGTTCACGAGAGCGCTGATGGTGCCCACGTTTGCGGCGTAGCCGCTGCTGAAGACAATCGTCGCTTCGCGCTTGTGAAATGCGCTGATCGTCTCCTCGAGCTCCCTCAGGTGCCGGTTCGTTCCGCTGAGGATCTGCGAGCTGGGAGAGCCGTATCCGAACGATTTGAGCGCTTCTTGCGTCGCTTGCACCACCCGCGGATGGACGTGGAGGCCGAGATAGCTGTTGGAGTCGAAGCAGATGAACTCCTCCTCCTGACCGCTGAATGGATTGTAGAGGGACGTCCGGTGGTCGAGTCCCGTGGTGGACGTGACCCGGTAGAGGGTCTGGTAGGCGCCCACTTCTTGGAGGCCGTCGATGTAGCCGTAGAAGTCACGGCACTTGGCGAGGAGGTTTCGGTCCTTCTTCGCGGCAAACCGGGCGAATTGCCGGTGTGTGAGCCCCTTTGCGACGCCTTCGGTCGAGCCGCGCCGAAGCGCGCCCGTGATGTACGCGGGCGGGGAAATCACCGTTTGGAGCGAATCGAGGGCTGACGACCCAGACCCCTCGAAGCGGCACGCCACGAGATTGGCGCTCCCATTGATGGTACGGACCACGGTCGCCTCTGGAAGCCGCACCAAGACCTGCTGCGCCTCGACGTGGAGATCGCTGAGAACGTCACCTTTCGTCGGCAGCTCCGCGGATGTCTGGAAGAGCAGGCCGCTCTCGGAAATGTTCTGAAGAGCGCCGCCGATGTGCCCAGATGTGACCCGTACGTCCGACGCGGAGGGTACATAGCGGGGCGGTCTGCTGTAGTAACGGGGGGTAGCAGGCAGCATCTGGGGCAGCATCCTTCAGGCGTCGGGCATGAACCCAAACTTCAGGGGACCGACGCACATTCTAAGCTCAGACTAGTGGAACCGTATGCAATCTCACATATTCCCGCAACGAGTACTTTTGTGCAGTAACGATCTGTAGGCCGATCGACCACCTGGCGCGTCTTTCGCGCGCTGCGTCACGCAGCACATGCGTCGATGAACGTGAATGCGGAGGCGAGATCGTCGGCGCCTCGCTGACCAGCGAGACGTTTCACACTCGAGCGCTCGCGCGACGCGATGCTCTTCTCGTCGACGCTCGTGGCCGCGTCTCAGCCGCCACAATAGTCGTCGCCGCCAGAGCCGGACGAGCCGCAGGTATCAGCCGGTGGAGCAGGCGGACATTGGGCCGCTAAACTGCAGAAATACGTGCAGCGGTTCTGAAGGTTGCCCACCTGCCGGCAGATTCCACCGGTTTCGCATTCCTCGTCAGTACCATTCGGGCAGCGCGCGTCTGCGACGAGGGCTGCCACCGCGGGACAGGTGGTAAGCGCTTCGTTGATTCCGCAGTAGTCGTCGCTCGAGTTCGGGTCGGACAATGTCGGGCGGGAAACGAGTGTGATCGCATAAGGCCGCTGGCAACCGTCATCCGTCGTCTTCAAGCAAAATCCCGTTTCTTCATCCGGGAAGCGTGTCTGCGTATCGGGGTAGTACATCGGCACGCATTTGTACGCGTCCGATGGCTCTCCATCGTCGCCGCACTCGCTGTCCGCGACGCAGGCCTCGCACACATCGCGGCTTCCGATGGTCGTCTCCGTGCAGGTGTTGGTGCGCGGTTCGCAACTCTTGCCGTCGGGGCAGGTCTGCGCTTCGGAGTCAGGCGTGCACGCGACGCAGATCGCGTCGGCGTCGCAGGCGTTCCCGGTGGCGCCGAGACCATCGACGCCATCACAGTCGGCGTTGGTCTCGCATGGCGCGCATTCGTTGGTGGCGCTGTCGCAGCGTGAGGCGGTCGGAGCCGTGCACTGCGCGTTGTCGAGGCAGTCCACGCATTCATGGGCCTCGGTGTCACAGACCTGATCCCGGGCGCTGCAGTACTCCTGCTCATCCAGGGTGCATTCGACGCACTCCGAATCGTCGAGGCAGACCGGCCTGTCCGCGGGGCACAAGACGCAGACGCCAGCTTCGACGCCGCCCTCGATCGGCGGAACGAGCTGCTTGTCCTCGACGACGCAGGCGGCCGCGATCAGCAGAAGACCGAGTAAGAAAGGAGCCCACCTCATGTTCTTCCCCCTGTTTCAACCGCGGAGCCTCGAGTCGACCCCGCCAAGCTACTTGCCCCTCCGCACATTAGAACGCCATGCGAAGCTTTACCATGGCGCCGTCCCCGCTCACGGAAACCGACGGCCGCACGCGAAGCGGCCGAATCAGGTACACCAGCGGGATCGTCAGCAGCGGTGCGGCCCCGGCGAGCGCGAGCGCGACTCGGCCCGCCTCCTGGCCGCGCTCCGCACAAGCGCTTGCGGCGGCTTCGTCCGCGATGAACGGTTCCGGGCAGTGGGTCATGGTCGCGCCTTCATAGATTGCATACCCCGTGAGGCCGAGCCCGAGCACGCCCGCCGCCCACCCCCACCAAGGGCCGCGCTCGTAGTCAGGGAGCAGGAGCGGCAGCGCCGCGCTCGTAACGGCGCCGCCGAACGCCGCCGTCGTCCAGACCCCGATTCGCACGTCGTTCCAGCGCTGGGCGGCGTCGAGATTCGCCGGCATCGCCGCGAAGTCGTCGCCGAGCTTGCCGCGCCACACGTGAAGGCCGACGCTCGCTGCGATGCTGGCTGCACCCGCGCCGAGCATCGACCACCCCGCGACTCGCCGAGCGCGAGCTCGTCGAACGCCCGGCGTTGGTTCCTCGGGTGATTCGAGGAGAGCCGCAGACGACGCGACGACGGCCGTGTGTTGCCCTTGCCTGGTGGCCCAGCTCCCGCGTGCGATTGGATGGGCCCCGATGAAGTCGACCGACCGCCCCTCGAACAGGGCATCGAAGGCCCGGCGCAGGTCTTCCGTGTCTACCATGCCCTCACGCACTGCGACCCATGCCGAAGCGGGCGCGCGTTCGATCGCGTGCAGATCGAGACGCACCTCGCCGGCCGTCAACGAGCTCACGGCAACGACGCCGGACGCGCCGAGGGCCTCGGCCACGCGCGCCGCGTGACCCATCCGATGGTCCCATGCTTCGGTCGAGTCGTAGCTGAGATAGAGGGCCGGCCGCGTGTGCACCGCACGGTCGAACGCCGCGTCGAAGGACAGCGAGCCCGGCCCGCTCTCGATCGAAGCCCGGTGAATGCGGCCGCGCACGCCCTCCATGCATTCGACCTGAAACCGATAGTTGCCAACCGGTAGCTCGAGCCCCGACAACGGTGTGCGACCGAGCTCGACCCCATTGACACGCACGAGGCAACCCGATGGCGTGCTCGTGATGTCGAGCGAGCCCGGCGCCTCGGATGCGATTTCGGCGTCGACCTCCGCGAGCAGAGCCCGCACCTCGGGCGTATGCCGAAAGTCCGTAGGCTCGACCCGCGGCACCAGTTGGCGGCACTCTCGCGCCTGCATGTGCGCTTCCGCGGCGTTCCGGGTTTCGACGTAGGCGCGCACCATGAACAAGCAGGTGTCGAGCACCTGTCGAGCCCGAGCGGCTTCGCGGTTGAGCTCTTCGGCCGCTCCGGTGGCGAAGCGCTGCGCGGCTCGAAGCTCCCGGCGCGCTGCTTGGTAGTCCGCCCGCGCCAAGTACCGCACGGCCGCACCCGAGCGCGCGACCCAGCGGTCGATGTCGCCCTGA
>Ga0209536_100006821_pt1 | contig 17388 bp, 14 predicted proteins | sample DeeMarSeWOR28_12_FD_187461 | JGI IMG/M metagenome (GOLD analysis project Ga0209536, IMG submission 187461) | Marine sediment microbial communities from White Oak River estuary, North Carolina - WOR-2-8_12 (SPAdes) (version 2) | ecosystem: Environmental > Aquatic > Marine > Intertidal zone >... | reverse complement strand
CATGACTCTCGCGGCATAGACGTGGGCCATCAGGTTGACATCGAGGCAGGCGCGCCAGTGTTCGTCCGGGGCTGAGGCGGCGCCGTCCGGGCCATCGCCGAAGGCGACCCCGGCGTTGGACGCGAACAGGCGGACGGGCCCCAGCTCCGCTTCGGTCCGGTGTACCGCATCGATAACTTCCTGTTCATTCGCGACATCGACCTTGAGCGCCAAGCCGTCGATTTCGGCAGCCACGCCGCGGGCTGAAGCGAAATCCAGGTCGGCCACGGCGACCCGTGCCCCCGCGGCGTGCAGGGCCCGGCACAGCGCCCGGCCAATGCCATGTGCGCCGCCGGTCACCAATGCTACTGCATTGTTCAATTCCATCTCGTTACCTCGTTGCCATCGAACAGAATATGGGGCTGACCCAAGGCACGAACAATCCGTGCCAAAGGCCCCGCAGGACTTGGATAGACCCTGCGGTCAGCGCACAACCTGCTCGACCACCAACTGACAGCTTTCGCTGCCGCGCCATCGATTGACCCCCAGGCGATAAAGCAACCGCACCGACCCCGGGTCATCCACGCTCTCCGGTGAGCAGTTGAATGCGATCGCATCCACGGGTTCGCCGCCATCCAGGCTGCGCACTACCATTTTAAGGTGGCTGCCGCCCACGACGCGCCGATCGATCACCTCGAACAAGCCGTCGAACAACGGTTCCGGAAAACGTTGCCCCCAGGGCCCCAGATTCTCCAATTCAGCCGCCAGAGGCAGCCCGAGGTCTGAACCCGGCACTTCACCATCTGTGAGCGTTTCGTTGGACAGGACGCTGCCGTCCAGTATCGCACTGACCGCCTCGGTCAGCGTGTCACGGAAAACCGCTAAACCGTCCTGGTGGAGCGTAAGCCCGGCCGCCATCGCATGGCCACCAAAGGCCTGCATCAAACCCGGGCGATGGGCGTCGATCCAGGCCAGCACATCGCGAATGTGCAAGCCGCGAACGGACCGGGCCGATCCCTTGAGCAGACTCGAACCTTCCGCCTCGGGCGCGAATGCGATGACCGGGCGATGCACCGCATCCTTCACCCGCGCCGCGACCAGCCCCACGATGCCCTGGTGCCAGGATGCGTCGTAGAGGCAAACGGCTGACGGCGGTTCCTGCACCCCGAAGTCTGCAATCAGGGCCTCAACCTGGCGCATGGCCTCGAGCTGCATCTGCTCCTGCAAGCCCTTTCGCTGGCGGTTCAGCGTATCGAGCTCAATAGCCAGCCCCATCGCTTCGTCGGCATCGTCACACATAAGGCAGCGGATGCCGGCGCTCATGTCTTCCAGACGGCCGGCTGCATTCAACCGCGGCGCGACCGCAAAACCAAGATCGGCGGCGCTGCAGTAGCGGTAGTCGCGTCCGCCGAGACGCAACAGCGCCATCAGCCCCGGACGGCACAAGCCACGGCGGATCCGCTCCAACCCCTGGCGAACCAGGATCCGATTATTCCGATCCAGCGGAACCAGGTCGGCGACTGTGCCCAGAGCCACCAGGTCGAGGAACCGGGCCAGGTTCGGCTCTGGCCGGGAGCGACCGAACCAACTGCGCTCCCGCAGCACGCGCCGCACTGCACCGAGCACGTAGAACATCACCCCGACTCCGGCCAACGCCTTGCTTGGAAATCTGTCGCCCGTAGCGTTGGGATTAACGATCGCGTGCGCGGCGGGCAGTTCGTCACCCGGCAAGTGGTGATCCGTGACCACGACCCGCGCGCCCAGGTCCCGGGCGCGGCGCACGCCGGCGATGCAGGCGATACCCGAGTCGACCGTGACCAGCAAATCGGGCGGCGCGACAGCGAGGGTTTCCACCAGCGGAACGGTCAGGCCATATCCGAACTCGAAACGATTGGGCACCCGGAAGCCAACGCGTTTGCCGCCCATTGCTGCCAGGGACAACCCGGCCAGCGCCGTGCCGGTGGCGCCGTCGGCGTCAAAATCACCGACGATGAGTACCGACTGATCCTCCATGATCGCATCGGCCAGGAGTTGCGCGGCCGTTTCGATCCCGGAAAAGCCATCCGGCGGATGCAATTCCCGCAGATTCAGTGCCAGGGCTGACGCGTCGTGCACACCTCGCGCCAGCAGGACGCGTCGGCTCACCGGGTGCAGCTCGGGAGGCAGTTTGTCGACCACGGACGCACTCGAACGCCGCCGCACCCGAGCGCGTTCCGTCATGCCTGTGCTGCGGCGTTCAACGCCTGTGACAGTGGCTTGCGGCGAGACCAGAATCTGCGCCGCGCGTCCGGGCCATACACGCGCCCTTGCCCCTTGCCTTCATAGATCTTCAAGACCAACTGCCCGCGATCGGCCCGGTTCAACAGGCTTCCGACCAGGCTCTCCAGCAGCGCCATCTCGTTTTCAGCGTCGTCCGAACCCAGGCTCCAGTCGACCAGTACCGCCACACCGTCGCTGCTGAAGTCGCTCTCCAGGGCTTCGCTCTGTCTCTTCGTCCGGCAGTCATTGATGATCGCCAGGCCGCGCGAGACGGCATTCTCTGAATAAACCGTGTCCAGCACGAAATGCGCAGCCGCGTCCGGTATGAAGCCGCCTCCCCAGAACCAGACCGAATTGACCTCTCGCTTACCTGTCGCGCGCCGGCGCACGTTGACCGGGCAGTTGTGCAACGCCACCTGTACCTCGTTCAGGATGCGACGCCAGTAGAGGGCCTCGGGGTGATCGGGCAGCGCTTCGGCAACGTCCATGCCCAATGCTTCGTCCAGCGGAGTGAAGCCGAACTCGATTGGGCTCCCCAGGGCGATGCACCAACGCTCAGGATGATCCGCGTGTAAGTTCAGGCCTTCTTCCTGCAATACGTCGCGGACGCAAAGCTCGATCTCATTGCGTTCATAGGGGTCGAGATCGGCAAAACCATAGCTGGTCATGAACACCTGCGCCATGTCCGCCCACATCGTCACGGGGTCGGCGCGCAGCCAGTAGTAATTGTCCCTTGGCCGTACGTTGCGATCGTTGACGTGCGTCAGTGCGGCGACCGGCAGATAGCCTTCCGGCTGGATACCGAACAGCTTGAAACGCAGGTGGTTGGACGTGGGTGAATCGAGCGCGGTCGGCCTGCCGCGCGCCCAAAGACGTTCCAGCGCCGGGTAACGGGTGTCTCCGGACAAGGCAGCTGTCAGGCGTTGCAGTTCTTCGATCAGCAGTATGACGTGTACTGTGCCCACTCGGCGAATCAGACGTATTCGACATCGACGATTTCGTACTCGCGCTCGCCGGCGGGCGCACGAACCACGACGACGTCACCAACCTGTCGCCCGATCAGGGCACGCGAAATCGGAGAACTGACGGCGATGCGGTTGTGTTTGATGTCTGCCTCGATGTCGCCGACGATCTGGTACCGGGTTTCTTCTCCCGTCTCTTCGTCCGCCAGCATGACGGTAGCGCCAAACACAACTTTGTCGCCCGGGTTCAGCTTGGTCACGTCGATAATCTGGGCGTGCGAAATCGTGTATTCGAGGTGCTGGATGCGCCCTTCGATGAAACCCTGTTGCTCCTTGGCCGCGTGGTACTCGGCATTTTCTTTCAGATCGCCGTGGGCGCGGGCTTCCGCGATTGCTGCGATGATGCGTGGGCGGTCCACCTTTTTGAGCGTGGCCAGTTCTTCGCGCAGTCGCTCGACGCCGGCTTTCGTCAGTGGATGTCTGGACATGGGCTTCAGGCTCCGGTGGGCTGCATCAGATCTCGAGGCCCCGGTGCAGTTGCTGCAGGCTGTGCACCGTATAATCGTTTTCGTGGTCGAGCGCGCGCAGCGTCGCGCGGCCACCGGCGATGGTGGTCGTGTAACTGATCTTGCGCTGCAAGGCCTCGCGACGGATGGAGAACGAGTCCGCGATTGCCTGCGCGCCCTCGGTGGTATTCACAATGAAGTTGATCTCGTTGTTCTTGATCAGGTCGACCACATGCGGCCGCCCCTCCATGACCTTGTTGACGGACTCGCAGACAATATGATGCTCGCGCAGGAACTTGCAGGTGCCGCTGGTTGCGACCAGTACGTAGCCGCGCCCGATCAGCTCCCGTGCGATGGGAATCAAAACCTGCTTGTCCGCGTCGCGCACACTGAGGAACGCTTTGCCGGGTCGAGGCAAGTTGTAATTGGCTGCCTTCATCGACTTGGCCCGGGCGCCGCCGAAGCTCCAGCCAATCCCCATCACTTCTCCGGTGGAACGCATTTCGGGGCCGAGGATAGGATCGACGCCGGGGAACTTCATGAACGGAAATACAGCTTCTTTCACTGAATAGAAATTAGGTATGATTTCTCTTATATGTTTCTGTTCTTTAAGTTTTTTACCAGCCATGACCTTGGCTGCTATCCCAGCCAGCGGCAAGCCCGTGGCCTTGGATACAAAAGGTACCGTGCGCGATGCCCGTGGATTGACCTCCAGCACGAACACGTCGTTGCCGCGCAAGGCAAACTGGGTGTTCATCAGGCCCACTACGCCCAGTTCCAGCGACATCAGGTGAATTTGACGACGCAACTCATCCTGGATATCCGCCGACAGCGAATAGGGCGGCAAAGAACAGGCCGAATCGCCTGAATGCACACCGGCCTGCTCGATGTGTTCCATGATGCCGCCGATCAGCACATCCTCGCCGTCACAGATGGCATCCACATCCACTTCCTTGGCGTGATCCAGGAAGCGATCCAGCAGCACCGGGGAATCGTTGGAGACCCTGACTGCCTGGCGCATGTAACGCCGCAGTTCATCCTCGCCGTGAACGATGTCCATCGCTCGGCCGCCGAGCACATAGGACGGCCGCACGACCAGCGGGTAACCGATCTCTTCCGCCAACCCCACCGCTTCTTCCGGACTGGTAGCCGTGCGGTTGGGTGGTTGCCGCAGCTGCAAACGCTCCAGCAGTTTCTGGAACCGCTCCCGGTCCTCGGCCAGGTCTATGGAGTCCGGGCTGGTGCCTATGATCGGGACGCCGGCCGCTTCCAGTGGGCGCGCCAGTTTCAGCGGTGTCTGGCCACCGAACTGCACAATTACGCCTTCAGGCTGCTCGCGGTGGACGATTTCCAGCACGTCTTCCAGGGTCAGCGGCTCGAAGTACAGCCGGTCCGACGTGTCATAGTCGGTGGAGACGGTCTCCGGATTGCAGTTGACCATGATGGTCTCGAAGCCCTCTTCCCGCAGGGCCAGCGCCGCGTGCACACAGCAATAGTCAAACTCGATCCCCTGCCCGATGCGGTTCGGTCCCCCACCCAACACCATGATTTTGCGCCGGTCGTCCGGCTCTGCTTCGCATTCTTCTTCGTAAGTCGAGTAAAGATAGGCGGTGGAGGTGGCGAATTCCGCCGCGCAGGTGTCGACGCGCTTGTATACCGGGCGGATGCCAAGCCGTTGACGGTGTTCGCGCACGCGGGTTTCGGTTTCGCCGAGCAACTGTGCAAGGCGGCTGTCAGAGAAGCCCTTGCGCTTCAGCCTGAACAGCCCTTCCTTTTGCAGTGATTCCAACCCGCAATCGCGCAATTCCTGCTCGGTTTGGACCAGGTCTTCGATCTGCGCCAGGAACCAGGGGTCGATGCGGCTGAGCTCCTGGACCTGCTCGAAGGGCAGGCCCTCTCGAAACGCATCCGCCACGTAGAGTATGCGCTCGGCACCGGCTTCCCGCAGCTCGCGCCGCAAGGTCGCCAGCCGAATTTCCGGCTCATCGCCCTCGAGGACTTCATTCAAACCATCCCGTCCCGTTTCCAGGCTGCGCAGCGCTTTTTGCAGGGACTCCTGAAACGTCCGGCCAATCGACATGGCCTCACCAACCGATTTCATCTGAGTGGTGAGGGTGGCGTTGGCCGCAGGGAATTTTTCGAAAGCGAAACGTGGGATCTTGGTCACCACGTAATCAATGGTGGGCTCGAAGGAAGCGGGCGTGGCGCCACCGGTAATCTCGTTGCGCAGCTCGTCAAGCGTATAACCCACCGCAAGCTTGGCGGCGACCTTGGCGATCGGAAAGCCCGTGGCCTTGGAAGCCAGCGCCGAGGACCGCGAAACGCGCGGGTTCATTTCGATGATGACGACGCGCCCATTTTCGGGATTTACACCGAACTGGACGTTCGATCCACCGGTATCCACGCCGATCTTGCGCAGCACGGCGAGGGAGGCGTCACGCAGACGCTGGTATTCCTTGTCGGTCAGGGTTTGCGCCGGGGCGACCGTGATCGAGTCACCCGTATGCACTCCCATCGGGTCGAAGTTTTCTATGGAACAAATGATGATGCAGTTGTCCTGGTGGTCGCGGACCACCTCCATCTCGTATTCCTTCCAGCCGAGCACAGACTCCTCGAGCAACACCTCGGTGGTGGGCGACAGTTCGAGCCCGCGGCTGACAATGTCCTCGAATTCCTCGCGGTTATAAGCGATGCCACCTCCCGAGCCACCCATCGTGAACGAGGGCCGGATGATGGTTGGAAAACCGATCGAGACCTGCTTCTGCAGGGCCTCCTCGAGGCTGTGCGCGATGGCGGCAGTAGGCACATCGAGACCGATTTCGATCATGGCGTCACGAAACTGCTCGCGGTCCTCCGCCATGTCAATCGCCTCGCGGGAAGCGCCGATCATCTCGACGCCATAGCGTTCCAGCACCCCTTCGCGAGCCAGGTCGAGCGCGCAGTTCAGCGCGGTTTGCCCACCCATGGTCGGCAGCAGTGCGTCGGGACGCTCCGTAGCGATAATCTGCTCGACGATGCGCCAGTCGATGGGTTCTATGTAAATGGCGTCCGCGGTTTCCGGGTCGGTCATGATGGTCGCCGGGTTCGAGTTGACCAGGACGACACGGTAGCCTTCTTCGCGCAACGCTTTACAGGCTTGCGCTCCCGAATAATCGAATTCGCAGGCCTGGCCGATGACGATGGGCCCGGCGCCGATGATCAGGATGCTCTTGAGGTCGGTTCTCTTGGGCATGAAATGCGTCCTCAGGCTTTCCTCAGCACGGTCACGTTGTCATTGGCGCGGGCGCGGTCGATGCTGGCGATAAAGCGGTCGAAAATAGGCGCGATGTCGCGGGGTCCGGGGCTGGCCTCGGGATGTCCCTGGAAACCGAAGGCAGGCGCATGGCTCAGTTCAATGCCCTGCAGCGAACCGTCGAACAGTGACCGGTGGGTGGCCACCACCTGTTCTGGCAAGCTGTCCTCGTCAACGGCAAAACCGTGATTCTGGCTGGTAATCATCACCCGCCCGGTAGCGAGGTCCTGCACGGGATGGTTGGCGCCGTGATGGCCGAATTTCATTTTCACAGTTCGCGCGCCTGCTGCAAGCCCCAACAACTGGTGACCCAGGCAGATGCCAAACAGCGGAATTTTCAGGGCGATAAATTCGCGAATGGCCTCGACGGCATAATCGCAGGGCTCCGGGTCACCCGGCCCATTGGACAGGAAAATACCATTAGGCAGCAAAGCCAACGCTTCATTGGCCGGCGTGGTCGCCGGCACCACCGTCACGCGGCAGCCGCGATCCGCCAGCATGCGTAGGATGTTGCGTTTGATGCCAAAGTCGTAGGCAACCACATGGCGCTCCTCGACGCACTCGCTCCAGGCGGTGCCATCGAGATCCCAACTGCCCTGGTTCCAGGCATACGATTCCGCGGTGGTGACTTCACGCGCCAGGTCCAGGCCCTGCATGCCGGGGAACGACCGGGCCAGTTCGATCGCAGCGTCCGGATCGACGCGTGCACCGGTGAGGATGGCGCCGCCCTGGGCGCCTTTTTCGCGCAGGATGCGCGTCAGCCGCCGCGTATCGATATCGGCGATGGCGAGGATGCCATTGCGTTCGAGGTATTCGGGCAGGCTCTCCCGGGCACGCCAGTTGCTGTGTACCAGCGGGCAATCGCGCACGATCAGACCGGCGGCCATGGGCCTCAGGGACTCCTCGTCTTCGGGATTGCAGCCGGTGTTGCCTACATGGGGATAAGTCAGCGTGACCAACTGGCGTGCGTAGGAGGGGTCGGTGAGTATTTCCTGGTAACCGGTCATCGCCGTATTGAATACGACTTCGCCGACCGCGGCCCCAACCTGAGCACTGTCCGCTCCAATACTGCGGCCGAGGAACACGCTGCCGTCCTCAAGTGCCAGCACAGCCTGATCAGTCAATTTACACACTCCAGATAAGCGCTCAGATTCTATCGAAGCGCAACAACCATTACAACGCGCTCCACCCGCCAGTGTGGGACAGGGCAGCCCGCGTGGGAAGATCCGCGGCTGCCACTGTGTCGCTCAAGAAGTCATCCGGTCGAAGAATTCCCGCACTCCGCTCAACCAGGATTGTGAGCGCGGATCATGTTCGCCATTGCCCTGGGCAAAGGTTTGCTCAAACTTGGTCAGCAAATCTTTCTGCTCGCGCGTCAGCTTTACCGGTGTTTCGATGACGGTCCGGCACATCAGGTCTCCGGTGCGATGGCTGCGCACCGACTTCACGCCTTTGCCCTTCAGTCGAAACATGCGACCGGTTTGCGTCTCCTGCGGCACTTTCAACTTGACGTGGCCGTCGAGTGTTGGAATGTCGAGTTCTCCGCCCATCGCTGCCATCGTGAACGGGATCGGGACTTCGCAATACAGGTCGTCGCCGTCGCGTTCGAATATGCGATGCGGCCTCACTCGAACCTCGACGTAGAGATCGCCGGGTGGCGCCGCATTGGCCCCGGCTTCGCCCTCGCCGGCCAGGCGGATCCGGTCGCCGTTATCGACACCGGCCGGGATCTTGACTGACAGCGTGCGCGTTTCGCGCACCCTGCCCTGTCCATTGCAGTCCGCGCATGGATTGCTGATGCGCTGCCCGGCGCCCTGGCAGGCTGGGCAGGTCTGCTGCACCGAGAAAATACCCTGCTGCATGCGGACCTGTCCGATACCGCCGCAGGTTGTGCAGGTTTCCTTCTGGCCGTCCCGCGCACCGCTGCCATCACAGGTCTTGCAATGGCCCAGTGTCGGCACCCGAATTTCCCGCGTGACCCCGGCCACGGCTTCTTCGAGGTCGAGGTCCATCGCATAACGCAGATCGGATCCGCGCTGTCGGGTCTGCTGGCGACGCCGTCCGCCGCCAAAAATATCCCCAAAAATATCCCCGAAGATATCGCCAACGTCACCATGAAAACCGCCCGGGCCGCCAGGGCCGCGCGCGGAATGATCCACGCCGGCATGGCCGAACTGGTCGTAGGCCGAACGCTTACGGGGGTCCTTCAGAACTTCGTAGGCTTCCTTGGCCTCCTTGAACTTCTCCTGGGCCGATTCGTCGTCGGGGTTGCGGTCCGGATGAAATTTCATCGCGAGTCGCCGATAGGCCTTTTTCAGGTCTTCGTCGCTGGCCGATTTCTTGACGCCCAGAATATCGTAGTAGTCCCTTTTTGCCATGCCGTTGTTATACCTGCCAGTCTGCAGCCTGATTTAGGGTTTCGCGGCGGTCAATTCAAGTGCGGGCGCAGACGCGGGCCGTCTCACTTCCAACGCCGCGGCAAAAAAAAGCCCGGCCGGTGCCGGGCTTTTCCATGTTGCTGCAATCCGGGATCAACCGGTCTTCTTATCCTCGTCCACTTCTTCGAACTCGGCGTCGACCACGTCGTCATCGGAAGCCTTGGCTTCGCCCGGCGCTTCCTGCTGGGCCTGGGCCTCCGCGGCGGCTTTCTGGTGAATTACCTGGCCGGCGGTGGACAGCTTTTCGACCGCCTGGTCGATGGCGGACTTGTCGTCCCCCTTCATAGCCTCCTCGACGCCCTCGATGGCCTGTTCGACTTCCTTGCGCTCGCTCTCGCTGAGCTTGTCGCCCATTTCCTTGAGGCTCGAGCGCGTCGCGTGGACGATCGCGTCGGCGTGGTTGCGCGCAGTGACCAACTCGTGGAACTTGCGGTCATCCTCGGCATGCGCCTCAGCGTCCTTGACCATGCGGTCGATCTCGTCGTCACTCAGTCCGGAACCCGCCTTGATCTCGATCTTCTGCTCTTTGCCGGTGGCCTTGTCGGTGGCGCTGACGTGCATGATGCCATTGGCGTCGATATCGAACGTCACCTCGATCTGCGGCATGCCGCGAGGCGCAGCGGAAATACCCGCAAGGTCGAAACGGGCCAGCGACTTGTTGGCCGAGGCCATTTCGCGCTCACCCTGCAGCACGTGCACCGTAACCGCCGTCTGGTTATCCTCGGCTGTCGAAAAAATCTGCGACGCCTTGGTCGGAATCGTGGTGTTCTTCTCGATCAGCTTGGTCATGACCCCACCCAGCGTCTCAATGCCCAGTGACAGGGGCGTCACGTCGAGCAGCAGCACATCCTTGACGTCGCCGGCCAGCACCCCGCCCTGGATCGCCGCGCCAACGGCCACCGCCTCGTCCGGGTTGACGTCCTTGCGCGGCTCACGACCGAAGAAACCGGCCACCGCCTCCTGCACCTTGGGCATGCGGGTCTGGCCACCGACCAGGATCACTTCCTGGATATCACCAATCTTGAGGCCGGCGTCATCCAGCGCGATCCGGCATGGGCCGATGGTCCGGGTTACCAGATCGTCGACCAGCGATTCCAGTTTGGCCCGCGTCAGCTTGATGTTCAGATGCTTGGGCCCGCTGGCGTCGGCCGTGATATACGGCAGGTTGACCTCTGTCTGCTGGCTGCTGGAGAGTTCGATCTTGGCCCGCTCGGCTGCCTCTTTCAGGCGCTGCAGCGCCAGCGGATCGTTGCGCAGATCGAAACCCTGTTCCTTCTTGAACACTTCGACCAGGTAGTCGATGACCCGCTTGTCGAAGTCCTCGCCGCCCAGGAAGGTGTCGCCGTTGGTGGCCAGCACTTCGAACTGGTGCTCGCCATCGACCTCCGCGATTTCGATGATCGAGATGTCGAACGTGCCGCCGCCCAGATCGTAGACTGCGATCTTGCGGTCGCCATGCTTCTTGTCCATGCCGTAGGCCAACGCGGCTGCGGTCGGTTCGTTGATGATGCGCTTGACCGTCAGGCCTGCGATCTTGCCCGCGTCCTTGGTGGCCTGCCGCTGCGAGTCATTGAAATACGCCGGAACCGTGATGACGGCCTCGGTAACCTCCTCGCCCAGATAGTCTTCGGCGGTCTTTTTCATCTTCATCAGGACCCGCGCGGACACCTCCGGCGGCGCCATCTTCTTGCCGCCGCCCTCTACCCAGGCGTCGCCATTGTTGGCTTCGACAATCTTGTAGGGGACCAGGTCCCGGTCCTTCTGCACCACGTCCTCGCTGTACTTGCGGCCGATCAGGCGCTTCACCGCATACAGCGTATTGGCCGGGTTGGTGACCGCCTGGCGCTTGGCGGGCTGCCCGACCAGGATTTCGTCATCCTTGGTGAAGGCGACAATCGACGGCGTGGTCCGGTCCCCTTCGGCGTTTTCGATGACCTTGGGGGTGCCACCTTCCATCACTGCGACGCAGGAGTTGGTGGTGCCGAGGTCGATACCTATGATTTTGCCCATGTGTCAGTACTCCAAAATGATACCCGATAATTCGATGTCCAAAAGATGGGGTTGAACAACCTTTTTTCAATGCGCGGCCGGGGCCTCTGGACGAAGCCGGATCACGGTTTGCGCGACACCACCACCATGGCGGGCCGGATCAGCCGGTCGTGCAGCCGATAACCCTTCTGCAGCACTTCCATGACCGTGTTTTCATCCAGCTCTTGCGACGGCATGACCGTCATCGCCTCGTGCCACTCCGGGTCGAATGGCTGCCCCGCCGGATCGATCACCTCGAGATCGTTATCCTGCAGAACCTTGGCCAGCATCTTCAGCGTCAACTCCTGGCCTTCCCGCATCGATTCGACCGTGGCCGCCCCATCCGCAAGCTCGAGTCCGCGCTCCATGCTGTCACGCACCTGCAGCAGGTCTTTCATGATCCGTTCCAGTGCGAACTTGCGTGATTTCTCGGCATCACGCGCCAGTCGCTTGCGCAGATTATCCATTTCTGCCTGCATTCGCAGCATGGCGTCGCGGTGTTTGGCAAGGTCCTGTTCGGCCTTCGCCAGCGCGTCATCGCGAGCGGCGTCTTCGCCGACCTCTTCCGCCGGCGCATTGACCGGTTGTCCGGGTTCCCCGACCGCTTGGTCCGGCGGGCTGGCCGCCCCCTGCAGTTCGACTTCCACCGGCTCTTCGAATGGGTTGGCTTTGTTTCCTTGCATCACGTTCTCGCTCTCCTGTTGGCTGCGCGCAAACTGCCCGGCCGTTCAATAGCCTTTTGCATTCCCCAGCCAATATGGGGTTCGGGCAGGCGCATTCAAGCGGATTTCCTGCACTGGGCGGATTGCCCGAAACGGCGTCGCATGCTAGCTTGGAGGCCGACCCAGCCAGGCCCCGCAGATGCTCCGTTTCCTGCAAATCCGCGACTATGCCATCATCGACTCCCTGGACCTGGAGGTGAGCGGCGGATTCACCTGTATCACCGGGGAGACCGGGGCGGGCAAGTCCATCCTGGTCGGCGCCCTCGGCTTGCTGTGCGGTGAGCGGGCGGACAGCAGTACCATCCGCAGCAATGCGGACAAGGCGGAGCTCAGTGCCGAATTCATGTTGGCGCCTGGAGACCCGGCCCTGGAATGGCTACGTAGCGCGGAACTCGACGACGGTACGTCTTGCCTGCTGCGCCGCGTGATTGGTGTGAATGGCCGCTCCAGGGCCTGGATCAACGGCACCGTCGTCACACTGCAGCAGCTTTCCGAACTCGGCGATTTGCTGGTTGAGATCCATGGCCAGAATGAGCACATACGCTTGATCCGCAGCGACGAGCAGTTCCGGCTGCTCGACGGCGGCGGCAACCACGAGCGGGAACTGCGGGAAATGCAGGAGTGCTTCCGTGCCTGGCAGTCGCTGGACGCCGAGCGACTCTCGCTGCTGGACGAAAAACCACTCGACGCGGGCGACCGCGATCTGCTGCAGTACCAGCTGCGGGAACTGGAAGACGATATGTTGCCACCGGGGGTGTTTGCCGAGTTGGAGGCAGAGCACCGGATGCTTGCCCGCGGCAGCGACATCGTCGAGGCGCTTGAATCTGCGGTGCAGACCCTGGATGCGGACCCGTCCGGCGCCAGCCGAGCGCTGCATCACGCTGCGGACCGGCTGGACCGGCATGCCGCTCTGGATCGCGACATCGCCGCGGCCGCCGGATTATTGCGCGAAGCCGTGATCAACTGCGACGAGGCACTCAACAGCATCCAGGCGGCCCTGTCGCGTCTCGACCTGAGCCCCGAACGGTTGAACCGGCTCGAACGCCAACTGGGCGTTCAACACGACCTGGCGCGCAAGCACCGGGTCGAACCCGAGCGATTGCCGGAAGTCCTCGAGCAGCTGCGGTCACGCCTCGACCGGGCCGGCTCGCTGGAACAGCGGCTGCAGGAGGTCGATCGCGAGCTTGCCGCCGCCCTGCAGGTCTACCGGGATGCGGCAAAGTCGGTGCACGCTCGGCGTGTTTCGCGTGCGACCCAATTGGCCGCGAGCGTGACTGAACTGATGCAGGAGCTTGGGATGGCCGGGGGCCGCTTTGAATTCGACGTTCAACACGACACCGGGCAAAACCCCTCCCTGCGCGGCAGCGACCGATTGGAACTGCGGGTCAGCGCCAATCCGGGCATCGCACCGGGACCGCTGCGCAAGGTGGCCTCCGGCGGTGAGCTGTCGCGCATCAGCCTGGCCATCAAGGTGGCGTCCCGGCTGGGCTCCGGTGCAGTGACCCAGGTATTCGACGAAGTGGACGCCGGCATCGGCGGGGATACGGCCAATGCCGTCGGCGCCCTGCTGCGCAGCCTGGCGGCGGGCGGCCAGGCCCTGTGCGTGACGCATCTCGCCCAGGTGGCCGTGTTCGCGGACCAGCAGATTCAGGTACTCAAAACGACGGATCAGCAGGAGACGCGGGTCCGCACAAGCGTGCTTCGGGAAGCAGACCGGATCGATGAGATAGCGCGCATGCTGGGTGGACGGCTGTCGGCCCAGAGCCGGGCGCATGCTTCCGAGTTGTTGGCAACGGCCGCCACCCAACACTGAGGGGCCGCGGGTCCGTCGCCTGCCTAGGATTTGCGCCGCGGCCTTACGTAAATGACCAGGCTGTGGTCCTCGATGTCGTAACCGTGGGCGTCGGCGATCTTTTTCTGCGCCGCTTCTATCTCCTCGCTGACGAACTCGATGACCTTGCCCGTTTCGACGCAGACCATGTGGTCGTGGTGTTCCCCCGAATCGAGTTCATAGTAGGCCTGGCCGCTTTCGAAGTTGTGTTTGACCACCAGGCCGGCGGTTTCGAACTGGTTCAGAACACGGTAGACAGTGGCCAAACCGATTTCTTCACCGGCTTCGACCAGGCGTCGGTAAATGTCGTCAGCTGTCAGGTGCTTGCTGCGCTGGCTTTCCAGGATCTCCAGGATGCGCTTGCGCGGATGTGTGACCTTGAGGCCGGCATTCTTCAGGTGTCTCGGTTCCACTGCCTTTCACCGCCTGTTCATCTAAAGCCTAGCGTACTTAAATCCGGGTTGGCACTTACTTGCCGAACGGGCTTTATTGTATCATTCACGCTTTCCGCACCACGCGCAAATTCCGGATCCCCGTCACGATGATCATCCGTTTGATTCTATGCTCCTCCCTGGTCCTGTTCGCGGGCACTGGTTGTGGTTTGATCTACAAGCAGAACATTCAACAGGGCAACGCACTGGAACAGGAAGAGCTGGATGAACTGTACATCGGCATGAACCAGCGACAGGTCCTGTTCGTGCTTGGCACGCCATCGATAAAGGATCCGTTTCAACCCGACCGCTGGGACTACGTGCAGACCTTCAGCCGGCGTGGCAGCGACATGGTGCAGCGAACGGTCACCCTGCGCTTCGAGGACGGACTGCTCAGCGAAATCGTGGGCCAAAGCGATCCCTTTGCCGCCTCGGCGTCCCAAACCAGCAGCTCGCCCGCGGCCTCTTCAGGCGCTGTAGCGTCTTTCGTCAAAAAACCCGACACCAGCCCGCAGGACGCATCGTTGGAATCAGCGGAAGACGAAGTGTTGGGCAAAAAGGCCGATCCGGACATCGACACCGTGCCCGACCGCAGCTCAAAAGACCGCGACGTGCTCGATCAGACGCCAAAAGACGGGCCACTGGGCCCCGATATCGACGGGTAGTCGGCGTCGATTCTTCATCCGGTTTCGCCGCAAGCCTCCGGCTCATCGCCTGCGCGGAACATTCGCCCGTGCCCGGCGCGCCTCCTTTGGGTCCGCAATCAGTGGCCGGTAGATTTCAACGCGGTCGCCATCCAGCAGAGTATGATCCAGCGCCACCTTGCGGCTGAAGATACCTACGTTGTCCCGATCCACCTGCATGTCGGGGAACCGCTCGCGAATGCCGGACCGCTCGATGGCCTGCTCCACCGTGCAGCCCACCGGGACTTCAATGGGCACGATCAACTGCAGCCCTGGCGTTGCGTATGCCACCTCCACCGACAGGGTGGCGGTCTCGCCGTCAGGGGCCATAAACCGCGTCCGCCCGCTGGCTGAACTCACTGACCAGCCGGTCCGCGATGTGGGTGAAGCCGCGCCGGAACGCGGAGGACAGGACCTTGCTGGAGAAGTCGAAACTCAAGACCAGGGTCACCTTGCTGCCCTCGCTGCCGAGGGGCTCGAACAGCCACTCTCCGGACAGGTGACGGAATGGACCGTCCACCAGTGACAGCGTGAGTCGCTCACCCGGTACGAAGCGATTGTGGGTGGTGAAAGACTGGGTCACGCCGCTCACTTTCACCACCAGCGTGGCCACCTGGTGCTCGGCACTCTGTTCGTGCACTTGCGAACTCGCGCACCAGCCCAGGAACTCCGGGTATGCCGGCACGTCCTGCACCAGGCGGAACATGTCCATGGCAGGGTGCAAAACGAGTGCGGATCTCCTTATTTCCATTCGTTCGGTTAACTTCAGTGCGGGCGCCGGGCGCCGCAAGCATAGCATGAGCGCCGAAGGACCACGTAGAATAGCCGACTGGGTGGCCTGACCGCATTCCGCCGAAACTGAAATTCGATGACCAATCAGCAGACATCAGGCAAAAAGACCATCGCCGTCAACAAGCGGGCACGCTTCGAGTACCACATCGAAGACCGCCTGGAGGCCGGGCTGTCACTGGAGGGCTGGGAAGTCAAAGCCTTGCGCGAAGGCCGGGTGCAGTTCGCGGACAGCTACGTCCTGCTGAAGGAGGGCGAGGCGTTTCTGTTCGGCTGCCAGATCAATCCGCTGCCGACCGCCTCGACCCACGTGAAGCCCGACCCCACCCGGACCCGCAAGCTGTTGCTGCACCGCAAGGAAATCGACCGGCTGGTCGGTGCCGTAGACCGTCAAGGCTATACGGTGATACCCACCGCCATGTACTGGTCGCGCGGCAAGGCCAAGGTGGAAATTGGCCTGGCCAAGGGCAAGCGCCAGCACGACAAGCGCAAGACTGAGAAGGATCGTGACTGGGACCGGCAGAAGAAACGCATCATGAAGCGCGGATAGTCAGGCCTGCCCATACCATGCCGATTTCCGAAGCGCTGATTTACCTCGATCCCGAAAGCCGGCTCAGCCTGCAGAACCAGATACGCCAGAAATTGGTCGAGGGCATCATGGCCGGAGCTTTCCCCGCGGGCTCGCGGCTGCCTGCTTCCCGCAAGCTGGCCGAGCAGCTCGGCGTGGCACGCAATACCGTCGTGCTGGCTTATGAACAATTGATCGGCGAAGGATTGCTGGAAAGCCGGGAACGCAGCGGGATTTACGTCAGCTCTGCTGTTTTTGAAAACCGCATCGGTTTCCACGGGCCGTCAGCCGCGCAGGCGGAACTCGACAGCAAGTGGAAAGAGCGCATCCGGACCGAGGCGGGCAAGCGCCCGCGCTTCCAGTTCCCCGATGACTGGCAGCGACACCCCTACCCCTTCATCGACGGCCATTTCGATGCTTCGCTCTATCCGACGGCCCAGTGGCGCGAAGCGAGCCGCATGGCGTTGGGCGCGCGCATCGTCAACGAGGGGACGCTCACCGAGGGTGACGCGGACGATCCCGAGCTGATCGAGCAGATCCGGACCAAGATGCTGCCGCGCCGGGGCATCCACGCGCGAGCCGACGAGATACTGATCACGGTGGGCGCACAGAATGCCCTCTACCTGTTGACCCAGCTACTGGTCGACAAAAACCTCGCCGTGGTCATGGAGGAACCGGGCAACCCAAAGATGCGGCAATTGTTGGCGCTTCGGCACGCACAGGTCATCCCGCAACCGGTGGACGAGAATGGCATGGTCATCAGCAGCCGCATCGACCGGGCGCAGGTGGTCTACGTAACGCCGAGCCACCAGGTTCCCACGGCGGTCACCATGGCCACCCAGCGCCGCTACGCTTTGCTGAAGAAGGCGCACCAACTCGATCAACTGGTCATCGAAGACG
>Ga0209536_100006820_pt1 | contig 17390 bp, 9 predicted proteins | sample DeeMarSeWOR28_12_FD_187461 | JGI IMG/M metagenome (GOLD analysis project Ga0209536, IMG submission 187461) | Marine sediment microbial communities from White Oak River estuary, North Carolina - WOR-2-8_12 (SPAdes) (version 2) | ecosystem: Environmental > Aquatic > Marine > Intertidal zone >... | reverse complement strand
CCCCTTGCCCATATTTTACCATCCCTGACCACTGGTTCAAACGGATCGGTCTTCCACAGGTCAAAAGGTTCTGCAGGTTGTACATCATAATGACCATACACCAGCACTGTTGGTAACGCCTTGTCGATTATTTTCTCCCCGACCAGAATAGGATGTCCTTCAGTAGAATATATATCCGCCTTATCAGCACCTGCTTCCAGGAGGCTAGTCTTCAGATATTCTGCAGCCCTGAGCATATCTCCCTTGTTCTCCTCTTTTGCACTTACAGATGGGATCCTTATGAGTCCGAAAAGTTCTTCAAGAAACCTGTCCTTATTCTCTTCAATATAGCTCTTAATATTTTCCATTGTATAAAGTTTGATTATATGAATTAAAGGTAATAAATGTAGAGTTTAAACCAAGTTACCTGTCTTATTTATTCTTTCGTATTTCATCAGCGGCAAGCAGGAATTCATCATACCATTTCTTACCGTAAATTCTTATCAGCGATTCTTCCAGGAAGCGGTATAATGGTATATCTTCAGACTGACCCCTTCTCAATGCAGGACGGCATATTTTGAGTTCCTCATAATTAACGGCATCAAATTCTTCATATTTCTTTATTCTTATCGGGAACAGATGACATGAAATGGGTTTCCTGAAAGGTATTTTCTTATCCATCCATGCTCTTTCAATGGCACAGTAATATATACCATCGACTATTTGCGTGTACGCACATTCAGCATTACCTATTAGTGGAGTAACCAGGTCACCGTCCGAATCTATGGTACTTGTTCCATTAAGTTGCACTGACCTTATGCCTTCAGGCCGCATATATTGTTTAAGAATGGGCCATATTTTTTCCAGTATTTTTGCTTCCTCCCCTTCCAAGGGGGCTCCCGAGTCTCCATGTAAGCAACAGTGTCCCCGGCATTTCTCAAGATCACAGGCAAACTTTTCCTCGAATATAGCGCTTGATATTATTGTCCTTCCAAGCGAAAGCATATATAATTAAATAAGCGACCTTCCGGTCATTTCTTCAGGTTTCTCAATATCCATCAGTTTGAGTATGGTGGGTGCCACATCAGCAAGAATCCCTTCTTTTATACTACCATATCTTTCCGATACCATTATACACGGAACCGGGTTTAATGAATGGGCTGTATTCGGACTGCCATCTGGATTAACTGCATTATCTGCATTACCATGATCAGCAATTATTAATATGTCATATTTATGATCCGATGCTGCCTGTACAATTTCACCAACACAAGTATCAACTGCCATGATAGCTTTCTTTATTGAATCGTAGACGCCTGTATGCCCAACCATATCGCCGTTAGCAAAATTCAGACATATGAAATCATGCTTTTCTTCATTTATTTCACTGATTACGGCATCCTTCACCTCATAAGCACTCATTTCAGGCTTCAGATCGTAGGTAGCAACCTTTGGAGAAGGGATGAGTATCCTGCTTTCATTACTGAACTTCTCTTCGCGACCTCCAGAGAAGAAAAAAGTAACATGTGCATATTTTTCTGTTTCAGCTATTCTCAGCTGTGTAAGACCGGCATCTGATAGTACCTGTCCAAGGGTGTTACTCACGTTTTTCTTGGGGAACAGCACCTTAAGTCCTTTAAAGTCTGCTTCATAGGGTGTCATAGTGTAAAAGTGTAGGGGAATGGTTTTCATATCATGCTCAGGCATATCTTTCTGGGTAAGGACAATGGTGAGCTCACGTGCCCTGTCATTCCTGAAATTTATAAACACAACCACATCATCCTCTTTGATGATCCCTACTGGATTACCTTCACCATCAACATGAACAATTGGTTTAACAAACTCATCCGTCACCCCTTCATCGTATGACTCCTGCATGGCAACAACCATGTCTTTTGCTTTCTTACCTTTACCCTCTGTCAGCAGGTCATATGCAAGTTTTATCCTTTCCCATCTTTTGTCTCTGTCCATCGCATAATATCTTCCTACAAACGAAGCTACCTCTACGCTGGTGTCTTTTATATGATCGAGTAATTCTTTAAGAAATCCCCTGCCACTCTTAGGATCAGTATCACGTCCGTCACCAAATGCATGTACAAAAACTTTTCCCAATCCGTAATTCTGGGTCATATCGCATAAGGTATAGAGGTGTTTGTTAAGGGAATGAACACCTCCATCCGAAAGCAGTCCCATAAAATGAACCTGTTTACCATTTTCACGGGCATACATAAAAGCTTCATCAAGTTCTTTATTTTGATGTAATTCACCACTTTTAATTGCTCTGTTTATTTTTACAAGGTCCTGATATACTATTCGTCCGGCTCCGATATTAAGATGACCTACCTCTGAATTGCCCATCTGGCCATCCGGTAATCCTACATTCTCACCTGAAGCTTGTAAACACGATGAGGGGTATTTATCAGACAGCCTGTCCATATTGGGTGTTGGGACATTTGCTATAACATCTGAAATTGAGCCATCACCAAGACCCCAGCCATCGAGGATCATAAGCAGCACTCTTCTATTCATTATATAATCTGTATATTTTATTTACAACAATACTTCAGCAAAGGTATAGTGGCCTTGAATTGAAGTTAGCAAAGGTAATAAAATGTTAACAGAATATACCGGCTGGTGTATTTTAAAAGGTATCTGGGAGCTTATAAAGAAAAGTCTTAAGAGCCCGGATATGTCATAGTTATCTCAATAATTAATCACCCCGTATTTCTCGAGCCCTTATTCTGAGTTTGTCAGGATCACAAGTCACTTGATAGTCAATATCCCTTCCTACATATCTCCCCCACTCTTCATCTGTGAAATTCCGTGATAACAAACTACACATATTCTGGGCCATATAATCAGCATGTGGTGACCTGGCAATTATATTCGTGCCCCCACCATTGCCATCGCTTCCTGATAGAAGTATTTTGCTTTCAGGGCTGAATGCAAGGGCATATACCATTCCATTATTGTCTTCAAGGGATACGGGTGGTTCAGCAAAATCTTCATAATTCCATATCTTAACGTACCCGTCTGCACTGCTGGTTGCCATCTGGTTAAGTTCCAAATTGAATCGTATATCTGTTATCCTCAGGGTATGTGCGGTGACTGATTCAATTATTGTTTTTTCCTCGACGCCGCGTAATTCTATGAGGCCGTTGTGGTATCCCACAGCATAACTGGTGTTATCTCTAAACCTCACGACCTCTATGGTACCGTTTCCTGTATCTATTGAATTCCCATCTGAACTGCTGGTCATGTCCCACAAATGTATCGTTCCGTTATCAGACGCTGCCAGTAGATATTGCCCAGAACTTGAAATATCAACCGAATTAATGGCTTCTTCGGCAGAAATCAGTACTGAAGGTTCCCTGGTCTCAATATTCCAGAGTATAACCTGACCATCGGCACCTGCAGATACAAGGTTTTTACTATCAGGAGTAAATACGAGTGATTTTATTTTATTCGTGTGTCCTGTAAGCTCATATATTGTACCCTGCCATGACGTAGGTATAATCTTTATTACAGCATTGGTACTTCCGCATGCCATAAGTTTTCCATCGTAACTGACCGTCAGCACTTCGATTATTTCATTCCCCTCAAAAACAGGGCTCGGCTGCTGCTGGCTATCCTTAATGTTCCACCTGAGAACCCTTCCATCAGCCCCTGAAGAACAGAATTGTTGTTTACCAGGCAGAAAGGCCAGGCTGTATACTTTTTCCGTATGCCCATCAAACGTACAATAATTTAATCCTCCATATTCCTTTTCCACATTATACAGGCCCAGGTATATGTCGGCATCATTATTCATACCTCCATTCCTTTTATTGAACAGGTAAGCCTGGTATGCCAGTAGAACCTGAATTTCACCTTCTCCTATATATTGCAATGATCTAACAGCCATAGACTTACCAATCGATACCATTCTATGCTTCATGGTATTTACTGCGTTAATATTTGCTGATTCAGCATCTGCCAGAGCAAGAGCCTCTCTTACCCTTGCTGCCTTAGCGCTTATACTGGCTATTTCTTTCTGCCTCATGGCATCTAGGGCGGTAAGTGTGGCTTCATTAGCATTTTCCAGGGCAAGGGCTTCTTTCTCCTTTGCTTCTTTTGCGTTCCTCACAGCTATTTTAGCATTGCTCTGTGCCATTATCTTTTGTTCAGTTGCCTGCTTTCTCTGCTCTTCAGCCACTCGTATACCCCTCATGGCTTCACCTCGTTTAACAAAAGCAAATAGCATGAGAAATACTGCAATCACTGCTGCCATAGATCCTATTAATGCTGCTATACGGCTTCGACGCAGTCTTCTTTTCTGTGCCTGAAGCTTATTTTCTTCCTGAGTAATATATTCTTTCTCACTTGTCCGGAGATAGACCATTGCCCTCTCAAAAGCCGGGTTATACCTTTCAGCCCAGGTTAGTGTTGGTCTGTTTTCTTTTCTCCATTTAAGTGCCAGTTGCAGGTCGGGAGGACGCCAGAGCGTAGTTTTGCCTTCCTGAAACATGGCTGCCGCCTCTGATAGCTTAAGGTACATCAGTTTTGACTCTGCCTCTTTGTCGACCCATTCACTCAGTCTGTCCCATATTCTCATAAGGCTCTCATGAGATATATCAATAACCGTGTCACTGTTCAGGTCAATGTTTTCAGCGGGCTTAATGAATGATCTTCCCGATGATCTGAAAGCATTGATGACCTTAACAAGTTCCTTTTCAGAACTCCTGGCAATAGCTGCTATAGTACTTAATCTCGTCGGATACCTTACACCTTTATTATCCGGGCCCTTTTCCGTAATGGTCCTGAAAAGGATTTCACAGATTTCCTGTTCCCTGCTATTCAGCTCTTCGAAAGCTTCATCAGCATGTCTTGACATAGCTCCTGACATCTTACCAATAGCATAATAATTGGCAACGGAAATGGGTTCATCAGTCATTGCCAGCGAATGCCAGTTATCCCATGTTCTCATCAAAGCGTGCTGCAGCACGGGCAATTGGTCTGTCCTCTCACCTATTTCACTTATAAGAAGATCTACCAGCTCTGTCTCAATCGTTGCTCCTGCATATTTAACAGGTTCCACTATTACATCCCTGTAATCATCCTCAGACATATGAGGTATAAGGTAATTACTGTTGTTTATTAATTCTGTCAGCCCCCGATACTGAGCACAATCGCCTATATAATCTGAGCGAAGTGTTGTGATGACTGAAATGCCAGATGAGCTATCTTCCACTGCATTTACAAGCAGGTCTATAAAATATTTGTTGCTACCTTTTCTTACCCCAGGTTTTACAGCAGCTTTATACCTGAACAGTTCTTCAAACTGATCGATAATTAGTAAAGTTCTACTGTCTTTAATTATTTTCAGCTTATTGACAGCGTTAACAAGTCCTTTTTCGTCATTTTTGATTAAACTTTCGATAATTGTTTTGTCGATTGTTTTTTGTTTTTCAACCGGTATATTGTCGGCGAGCATCGTAATCAGGTTTCCCAGCGGGTCATTGCCGGGTCTCATGTTCAGGACGCTCCACCTGCTGATTTTCTTCCCTTCCAGGTCAATCAGGCGCGATATCACACCGCAATATACAAGTGATGATTTGCCAGTGCCGGAGGCACCAATCACAGTGGCAAACCTGTTTTGCTTTAACTTACTCAGGACTGCCTCACTCTGACCTTCCCTTCCAAAGAATAGGTCACTTTCTTCAGGTGTAAAAGGTCTGAGCCCAGGAAATGGATTAAACATACCTTTAACTGAACGATCTTTTTCTGGCATTTTTTATAATAATTTATATATCAGATTAATCATAGTTAGGTTAATTTAATTCTTCTACAAGAATATTATCCAAGTATTTCACCATCTGTGGTATACTTTCCGGATCATAGAACACAAATAGCTCAATGTCCCTAATGTAAAGAATATAATACTCCCCTGGCCTGTTCATAATGTGCTCAATATTAAATGTCTGTCCTGTAGTATGCCAGTTAAAATAAAGTTCATCCTGGGAGCTTTCACTGCCATAATCCACAGGCCAGATTATGAATTCAGTTCCGGGGTCAATCGAAAGCAGATGCTCTTCATCAATCAATATCAGAGCTTCTGCCATAGCAATTAGCTTATTGTTTGATATCCCTGGGAATATCATTGATAATGACTTAAGTTTGTTATACAAAAGTTCATTTGCTTTAATATAGTTTGCTAACAGTTTATCGAGCTGATCACGATAAATTTTCGGTAAACGGTACGAGCAATTTTCATAAGCATTTTCATAATTATCCTGCAGGAACTTGCAGGCTTCTTCCCTTAATATCCTGTGTACGCCAAAAAGAAGTGCAACGAGAAAATCTGTTTCACCGGGTTTGGGAAGCCCGTATAGGCTACTTATAGCACATACTTTTGTCCATACCCCTATGTGATTATAGTCTTTGTTAACAATCTCCTGGATAAGTGATTCATATGCGGGTATAGTGCCAGGGTAAAACTGAAGCAGATTTTTAACTTTATTCCTGGGCGGGTCATCATTAAGCAATGTCTTCAATTGGATTTTTATATCATCATCAACAACAATATCGAGCATTTCGATGGCAAAATTCTTGCTCTCCAGGGTCCCTGCCTTCAAATTCTCCCTGATCTGTTCGATTGATCTGGTACTATAAATGAGAGACATCATGTCAAACATACATTCTGTCCACCATTTGGTATCTTCTTCAAGTGCCTTGCAAAGCAAAATGTCATTATTGTTCTTTAATGAAATCTGGGCAGTAAGGTTCCAGGTAATTAATCCTATAATATCCTTTAATTCCTGGTGTATCTTTTTACGGATTTCATCATCAGCTTTATATCCGCATCTGGCCAATCCCAGAACAACTTCTTTCTTCAGTAACCTGTGCACAGATGATAATTTCGGGAGCATATAATCAATTGCTTTCCATCCTCCTGTTTCAGAAAAAAGTCTTATGATGAGCCTTCTTACCATTGTATTGCCTGATGTACGATAGAAATGACCGGCCATGGTGGTAAAGGCTTCTTCACCAAAGCTTTTAAGTACAGAATAAGCATCCCTTGCTGTGAGCGGATTATTCAGGCAATCACATATCGCAGGTAATAGTTCTTTTATTCTGAATTTACCTGCTATATATATCGTTTCCCTTATAATTTCAATGTCCTGGTCACGTATCAACCTCATAAGATCAGTTACTACAGGTGGCACCTGTTGTGACATTATTGCCTGTAAATGAAGTTTTCTGTTATGACTATTCTCAATTGAGGAAATCAGGTCTTTGCTTTTCCCCAGCCCCTCACTCTGAAGAACTGATTCGATATTCATTACAGTGGAATTTAGCCTCTTGGTTATTCCGTTACCATCCACACTACCTGATTTAAGATGCTTCAATAAAGGCAGGATATTTGGATTGAGGCTCTTTTCTGCCTTATTGACAACCTGCTGAAGCAACAGTTTGTTATCGATTATATTCTCATGCAGCTGGGAACTTGTTATCAGTTCAAAATAATTGTTATCAATAAATATTCCTGATGAACTTACTAAATCAAATGCCCTTTGTTCTTCCACTTTTATTGTACCCTCACTCAATGATATTCCTGATTGCAGTGTTTGTTTAACTGATTCCCTGTACTCCCTGTAAAGACGCATTGCCATAAATACCCAGATTGCGATAATGACGAGGAGCAACCACGAAAAGTGTATCAATTTAAAGAAAGTAAGTGCCCCTAATCCTGTAAGAATCAAGCCTGAGACCAGCACACCAATTTCATTCACAGAACCAATAAGTGAAAATTGTACAGTCTTTCCGGTTTTTTCTCCAAGGGCTTCACAGAGAACTTTCAAAACTGGCTTTTCTATCGACAGATTCAGGCCTCTGGAAAAAAACCTGCTGAGGGTAAGTATCACGAAGAACAGCAGGAAACCTGATGATCCCTCAATATATCCCCCCGTAGAACCTGAGGCTGAAAGTACTATTGTAATCAATCCTAAGAGAACAGGAGTTGTGGTGAGTGTAATCATAAGGCCCTGTTTTCTCAACAGGTAAGGAAACAAAATTAAGTAAAACAACAGTGTAAAGAACATCATGCTCCCTTCGAATATGCCAAGGAAATTTGCCATTTCAATCTCTTCAGGGTATCTGATTCTTGTCACGGCCATGAATGAGTATTGTATAAAAAAGATAGAGATGACTGACAGTAAAAAGAAGATACCCATCGTCCTAGGGTATCTGTTATCACCCAAATACTTCAGTTTAAGCCTGTCCTGGTCTGAATATTCTTTCTCATCGAGCTTCAGTTTATGTCTGTTTATCAGACCTTGCTGTAAAAGTAGTACGATCAGGATACTGATAGCACTTATCAAAAGCATATTGTTTGTAGCCATGTCCACTGACAGTAAGGCTGGAACAGAAAAGCTGCTTATCATCATCCCTGCAATAGTCCCTGCATCGATAATACTTCCCAATTTCCGTTTTTTCCTCAAGCTAAATAAACGACTGGTTGTTTCCCTTGAAACAAGCATTATCAGGATAAATAGCGGGCCCAGCATGATGAGGATTGAATAGACCACCCATGATCCTGCTCCTGTAGTGATAATTATCCAGAGACCAATAGTGAGCAGGAAAATAAAAACCAGGTTTATAAATGAAAAAAAAGAAAATCGCAACCTTGATCTGAAGGCTGCATACAGGTAAGTTAAACCAATACCAGCAAGTCCGCTTAAAACATAAGCTCTTGCCAATCTTGTTTCGTCGAATCTTGAGAGGAAGATTGCATGAGCAATAATATTATAAATGCCATAATAAATCCCACTTAGCACAGACTGAACCAATAACATACCCGCCATGCTGCGCTCCTTCCTGTCTGTTCCAAAGGCTTTAATTATAGCTACTTCCATTCTGACATCCTTTAGTCATACTAATTTAGGTAAATAATCCGAACACACTCTCATGAAGAATAATTAATTAAATGGGACATTCGGATAATATAAGTATTAATACGTCGCTCATCGCGTAATTGTTACAACCTTTACCGATGGTAAACACACTGGTGTTGAACCTTTTACTTATCGTAAGGTGGTTGATGCAGTATAATATCCATCAGCCTACCCGGATCAGCCTTCGTACCATCTATTATCAGTTGTGCTTTATTATACCATTCCTCTCTCTCAGCCAGTTTGGCATGTATATATTCCTTTATCTCTACCTGATCCATACCCACCAGTAAGGGTCGAACTGCTCTTGCATTACTGAGCCTATTAGTCAATGTTGCAGCATCATGTTTAAGGTATACAGTTACGCCCACACGGTTCATATACTCCATATTATCCATAAAGCAAGGCGTTCCTCCACCGCATGCAACAACAATATTTGATCCTTCAGGAATGCTTCTTAAGGTTTTTGCCTCTATTTCCCTGAAATAGTATTCTCCTGATTCTTTAAATATATCCGTGATAGTCCGATTCTCAGTATATTCTATGATCACGTCCAGATCTTCAAATTTCCAGCCTGCCCTCGAAGCCATTCTTTTTCCAAAGGTCGATTTACCTGAGCCCATAAAACCAATCAGGTATATTATCATATCATGGTGTTTATTTCTTCATCAGGTCAATAACCATAAGCTAGAGTTCGAGGATCATCTGGGAATTATCCTTTTGTTCCTCGTCTCTCTTAGGTGGATCCTCTACTTCCGGTTCCGTCCTCTGATCCGATTCTTTGAGCACAACAGGTTCAATCTCTTTGATATTTTCGACACTGTAGTTGGTCAGTCGCTTGCCTTTTGCCCTGTAACTCTTAACTCCGATAAATTCTGCCACCTCTATAATTTCATTGTTCCTGCTCTTGTGTTTACCCCCGAATTCAATCTCAAAGCGTGGGTATTCTACTTCTGTCATGCTTATTAATTTTGAATCAGGATGTTCACCTATAAAGCACAGAGGTTTTTCTGTTTCTTCAATCCGGAATCTTTTTACATAGTAATATTCAACTTCCGCATCCCAGTAGATAGCAGAATACACAATACCGGGCCTGTACTTTTCAATAATAAGAATATCTTCCTCAAAGTGATTTGTCAGATCAAAATTAGTTATCCGGGCCATGCCTTTTTTTGTAATAACCATGATTTTATCATCAGCACTGAATTCTCCAAGGTACTTACCTCTTGCGTCAGCGTTAAGACGGGATACGGAATCGTCAAACCATATCTTTCTTCCCCCCAGTGTGGACACTCCTTTTTCCTTCAGGCTTATCTTTTGAACGGCATGCCTGGTTAGTATATTGCCCATCGATGACTGTCCCTTTATGGCCAGTTCACTGAAATCAAATTCAAAAGTAAGCTTCTTCAGTCTTGGCCGTGGCCGGTGGTACACCTTTATCACTTCGGCTTCACCATTCGGGTTGACACTGAAATATAATATCCTGGAATCGTCCGTACCCTTGGTAATATCATACTCTCTGTCGCGTGTGATGGATGTTATAGCGCATCTTTTCGCCATAATATTACCTTTCTTTCCATCCTGGTAAACGATGTTATATATTGTACGCTTATCATTCCGTCGGAATACACCGGCATATATGATATCTTTTCCCACAAACTGCTTTTCTGAGACCTTGGTAACAAGGTAGGTGCCATCTTTAAGAAATACTATTATATCGTCAATATCAGAACAATCACCTACATATTCATCTTTCTTGAGTGATGTACCGATAAAGCCTTCTGCTTTATTGTAGTATAGCTTGGCGTTATTTGCAGCCACTTTGGTAGCTTCTATCTGGTCGAAGCTTTTTATTTCAGTTTTTCTTTCTCTTCCATTTGAATATTTCTTCTTTATCTGCCTGAAGTAATTAATGGTAAATGGTATAATATTGGCAAGGTGGTTCATTACCTCATCAAGCTCGATCTCGATTTCCGTGATATGTGTATCAGCTTTTTTTACATCGTATTTCGATATTCTTTTAATCTTGATCTCAGTAAGCTTTATTATATCATCCCTGGTTACTTCCCTTTTCAGTTTTGGCTTAAAGGGATCAAGTCCTTTATCAATAGCTTCAATCACCGCTTCCCATGTTTCACATTCTTCAATATCATGGTATATTCTTTCTTCAATAAATATTTTTTCAAGTGATGACATGTGCCATTCTTCTTCAAGCTCATCCTTTCTGATCTCCAGCTCCTTTGTAAGAAGGTTTACCGTATTATCTACCGTACGTCTGAGTATATCGCTTACGCCAATAAATTCAGGTTTATTATTATAGATTACACATGCATTGGGTGATATCGAGATTTCACAATCGGTGAAGGCATAAAGAGCATCAATAGTTTTATCGGGTGATACCCCGCCTGACAGGTGGATTACTATTTCCACATCTTCAGCGGTATTATCATCTATCTTTCTTATTTTAATCTGCCCCTTGTCATTGGCTTTGATTATGGTGTCAATCAGGCTGCCCGTGGTTCTTGAATATGGGATCTCAGTAATCGCAAGGGTTTTCTTATCAAGTTTTTCGATCTTTGCCCTGACTTTTATATTGCCTCCCCTCAGTCCATCGTTATATTTTGACACTTCTATCATCCCTCCTGTTGAAAAGTCAGGGTATAGCTCAAAATCCTTGTTTTGAAGGTATAGTACAGCAGCATCGACAAGCTCTATGAAATTATGTGGCAGGATTTTGGAGGCCAGTCCGACTGCGATACCTTCAACTCCCTGGGCCAGCAACAGCGGAAATTTTACCGGCAAGGTAACAGGCTCCTTATTCCTACCATCATATGACTGTTTCCATTCGGTAGTCTTTGGATTAAAGACCACATCAAGCGCGAATTTTGACAACCTTGCTTCAATATATCGTGGTGCGGCAGCACCATCACCGGTAAGCGCATTACCCCAGTTACCCTGTGTTTCTACGAGCAGGTTTTTTTGCCCCAGCTGAACCAGGGCATCTCCTATAGAAGCATCGCCGTGTGGATGGAACTGCATTGTATGACCTATTATGTTAGCCACCTTATTAAACCTGCCGTCGTCCATCCTCTTCATTGAATGCAGTATACGCCTCTGTACGGGCTTCAGTCCATCGGTAACATGTGGTACGGCCCTTTCAAGTATCACATAGGATGCATAATCAAGAAACCAGTCTTCATACATACCTGACAGGGCCGTAACCTTCAGCATCTCCTCTGCCGGTCTGTCTTTTGCACCGGCATCCCTGTTATGATCAATATTTTTCCTACCCTTCTCCGGAGTATCTTTGTTCATTGTACACGATTCTTTACCATCAAAAAATTATCTGTCTTCAAGCAGTATTGCTTCTTCTTCCACAAGATCATCTTCAAATCTGAGGTTTTCAATAATAAATTCCTGCCTGTCGGGTGTGTTTTTACCCATATAGAATTCAAGGAAATCCTTAACTGAATCATTACGTTTTAGCCTCACCGGTTCAAGCCTCATACTCTTACCAATAAAATGCTTGAATTCTTCAGGTGAAATTTCTCCAAGGCCTTTAAATCTTGTAATCTCAGGATTGGTACCAAGCTCCCTTAATGCTTTCTCCTTCTCTTTCTCAGTATAGATATACCTTGTCTCTTTCTTGTTCCTTATACGCCATAGGGGAGTCTGGAGAATATACAGGTGACCTTTTCTTATCAGGTCTGGAAAAAACTGCAGGAAGAAGGTTAGCAGTAAAAGCCTTATATGCATCCCGTCAACGTCAGCATCTGTAGCTATAACAACATTATTATACCTCAGGTTGTCTATTCCTTCCTCTATGTTTAGAGCAGCCTGTAGGAGGTTGAACTCTTCATTCTCGTATACTATCTTTTTTGTCAACCCGTAAGTATTCAGAGGCTTCCCCCTGAGGCTGAAGACAGCCTGTGTCTCAACATTTCTTGACTTGGTAATTGAACCGCTGGCTGAATCACCTTCTGTGATAAATATTGTTGAATTCAGGCGGTGATTATGGTTGGAGTCATAATGTATCCGGCAGTCTCTTAACTTCTTATTATGCAGGCTGGCCTTTTTTGACCTTTCCCTGGCAAGCTTCCTGATCGAAGAGATAGCCTTCCTCTCTTTTTCGGATTCAAGAATCTTATTAAGCATAACATGTGCTACTTCCTGGTTTTTATGCAGGTAATCGTCGAATGACTTCTTGACAAACTCGCCAATAAAATTCCTTACCGACGGACCGCCGGGGGCCATATTTTTTGAACCAAGCTTTGTTTTGGTCTGTGATTCAAAAACGGGTTCTTCAACCTTTATGCTCAAAGCTGCTATAATAGAGGTTCTGATGTCGGAAGGATCAAAATCCTTTTTGAAAAAATCCCTTATTACTTTAACAAGCGACTCCCTGAAAGCTGACAGGTGTGTTCCACCCTGAGTTGTATGCTGGCCGTTGACAAAGCTGTAATAGTCCTCTCCGTACTGGTTGCCATGAGTGATAGCAATCTCAATATCCTCGCCCTTGAGATGAATAATAGGATATAATCCTTCCCTTGACATATTTTCATTCAGCAGATCAAGAAGTCCGTTCCTGGACTGGAATTTTTCACCATTGAAGTTTATTGTGAGGCCTACGTTCAGGTTCACGTAGTTTCTTATCATTGGCTCAACATTTTCGGAAATAAAATGATAATTACCGAACATTTCCTCATCAGGAATAAAGCTTGTGAGAACACCGTTTTGGTCATCAGAACTGAATATCTCAGTTTCCCTGACTAAATTTCCTTTTTCGAATTCAACCTCCCTGGCCTTTCCATCTCTCACCGACCTTACAAGAAACTTACTTGAGAGGGCATTAACGGCTTTTATCCCTACCCCATTGAGACCCACTGATTTTTTGAATGCTTTTGAATCATATTTTGCACCCGTATTCATTTTTGAGGCCACATCAAGCAGCTTTCCAAGCGGTATGCCCCTGCCATAATCCCGCACTGACACTTCACGATCGGTAATGTTAATATCTATCTTCCTGCCATTGCCCATCATGAATTCATCGATTGAATTGTCCGTCACCTCCTTGAGCAAAACGTATATACCGTCATCCTGTGATGATCCATCACCCAGTTTACCTATATACATGCCCGGTCTTAGCCTTATATGTTCCCTCCATTCAAGAGTCTTGATATGCTCTTCCGAATAATTAGCTACCATTAATCACAGATTTTGCGCAAATATAATCAAAAGCGGGCCTGCTTTGTAAGCGATTTTTCAACAATAAAACACGGTGAAAATACCTCCGGATGGTTTTAAATAACTGGCGCCAGGCCTTACCACCTGTACACCTGTGTGTTACAAAAACAGATAAATGTTTAAAAAATAAGTGCGGGAAGTACCTAGATAATGCCCATTTGCCTCATAAGGATAGCTGCATTCATTTTGGTTGTCATCCCTTCCCTGAGTATATAATCAAATTTCACTTCATCACCATCAATTTCAATCTCGAAACACCTGTTCCTGATGCTGTCATGGGTATTCCCCAGCTTACCGAGGAGGATATCATGGGTAGCTACAATTCCTGTGGCATCATATTTAATGATCTTCTCGATAAACAATCGCGAACCCTTGCTTTTGTCTTCCGAATTGGTTCCTTTCAATATTTCATCGAGCAGGAAAAAAATGCTTTCATTCTTCTCCAGCCTCTCTTTCAGTACCCTCAGTCTCTTTAACTCGGCATAAAAATATGATTCACTGTCTGAAAGAGAGTCTGTAGTTCGCATACTTGAGTAAACATTGCATTGTGTAAAAGCAAATTCATCAGCACATACAGGTGCTCCGGTCATTGCCAGAATCATATTAACGGCAACGGTACGTAAAAAAGTGCTCTTGCCTGCCATATTAGCACCTGTAATAATATTTATTTCGCCTTTCCGGCTAATTATGAAGTCATTACAAATTCTTGTCTTTTCAGGTATGAGCGGGTGACCGAGCTTCCTGGAAGAGATATATTCCTTCCCGTCAGAAAGCACAGGGTAGCAATAGTTTGCATTATTGAATCCAAAATTAGCAAGACTGCAGAGTGCATCGGCCTGCCCGAGATTATGAAACCATTGTGGCACCAGGTCACTGGCTGATTTTTTCCAGGCCTCAAGCCGGTTGATGCACTGAATATCCCACAATAAAAACCCATTTAACGGTACTGCCATCAGCATGTTCAACCTGTTGTCAAAAGCCTGTAGTATCTTCGAAAGTCTCACCATGCTGTTTGAAGCCAAGCTGCCTCCCGCAGACAAGACTTTTTGCAGGTCATTAATATAAACTGAGTTGAACTTATGACCTTCAAAATGGATGATAAGATTACTCAAAGTTTTGAACATGCTGTGTTTCCTTGAGAACTTTGCATGTATGTTGTTTATCTGTCTGAGGTTTATTGAAATGATACCCAGGTTAATAAGGAAGAAAAATATAAATATTGAGTAATGCAAAATACTGCTCACTGCTAATGCAAAGAGGATTATTGTAATAGCGGGCATCAGGAAACGGATTACCTTGTAAATTCTATTGGTGAGGTACACCGGTTCTTCTTTTAGCCAGTTAACAAAATCATTTAAAGTGGATTCATCCGTTATACCCATCATCCCGTAAGCATTGAACTCATGCCTCCAACGGACCAGTCCTGCCAGTTCTTTTATAGCGTCCTGCCTTTCCCCTAATTTGTTAGAAAGAATTAAAGGTTCCATCAGCCATCCTGCAAATATATTTTTACCCCTGCCCGTAAAGGTTCTGTTCAGGTACTGGAATAATGAATCCTTACCGAAAAGATCAATATCATGTGAAAAATCATGATGCTGATCAATATATTCATCACCTCCATCGAAGCCGCTATGGTCATCATTCAACCCATTCAACTCCTTCTCATTTATCAGCACAAGGTTCTCGTAAAATGTCTTTTTGAAACTTTGTACTGAATATCTCTTTAACAGTATTATGAACAGAATGATAGATACCAGGAAGGCTCCTGCTGCTGCCAGCTGACTTATTTTCCACAAAAGTACAAGGAGTACTATCCCTGCAATAAAATCAAACAGCCTTAAAAGTGACAGGTAGAGAAGTCTTTTGCCGGTTTTGTCCAGAATGCTTCTGTACTTTTTTACATTATCTGTGTAAGTCTTTTTATTGTTCTTCATGTTTACTGTTTTCTCTTTCCTCCTGCCTTAAGTCATCCAGTGCTTTATGCATTATTGCCTGAAATGATGAAGCCAGCTCGTCAGGGTTGTCACTCACGAATTCAGAAGGGTAAACTGGTTTCAGGATTTTCATTTTCAGATTATGTCTCGAGCTGAAAACAAATCCTTTCTTTGGCAGTACTGCTCCTGTTCCATCAATAATAACCGGGAGGATAGGCGTATTTGTTTCAAGTGCAAGCCTGAAAGCCCCAGTCTTGAATTTCTTTATCTCACAGTCTGGCGATCTTGTTCCTTCCGGAAAGATGAACAATGACTCACCTTTTCTTAACACTTTCTCCGACTTCTCCATCATCTTAATAACACTTTCTTTATAGCCCCGTTTAAGGGATATGTAACCTGCCAGATGCATCGACCACCCCAGCACCGGAACACGAAAAATCTCAACCTTGGAAACCCACCTGTAATCCATCTTCAGTGACTCCACCACTGGTATGTCCAGTAATGACTGGTGATTGGATATCATGACATAAGTTTCCCCTGGCACATAGTTTTCACTTCCGCTAATATGAAGTTTCCAGAGTGGACTTACCCTTATCAGCACCCTGCCCTGGAATGACAGCCAGCGATGGACAAGGAGGCTTCCCGCACCAAAGGGTGTTGTCACAAGCCACATAACTACTCCAATGGGGAACATAAGCACTATGAACAGTACACTGAATATCCAGGTAAATAATGACTTTAATAGATCCATGCTGACTACATTATGAAATTATAAATCAGATCAACATCTGATGTTAAACTGTTGCCTCTCATTACCCGGGCTATATCATCATAATTATGCCTTATACCCGGTAATATGGTTTCAACCTTTTTCCAGTATGCAGGTCCCGAAAATTTACTTTCATTGATAATACCCTTTGAAACCTTCATTGTAAGCTCTGAATGTTCTCCTTCAATAACAAATTTCTTCGAGAAAGTATAGTCGGGCCCCCATGCATAATTCCATTCCCAGGATGTGAATTTTTCCTGTTTTATCCTGGTAATATTTTCAATATCAGTATTGCTGAATATATACGATTCATGTTCGCTGCTGTTAAGTGAAACATAATCCAGTAGTCTTTCCTTAAATTTTTTTATTCCCTTTATTCCCGGGATTTTCTCCTGCATATTACACACGTCGGCAGGGTTTGACTTTACAGCCCTGCTGGTAATGATTGCATTCCCTTTTTTAAGACACCTGGACATAAGCTCTAGGTTGGATGAAAACAGGAGGGTTCCATGGTGTAATACCCTGTTTTTAAAT
>Ga0209536_100006819_pt1 | contig 17391 bp, 15 predicted proteins | sample DeeMarSeWOR28_12_FD_187461 | JGI IMG/M metagenome (GOLD analysis project Ga0209536, IMG submission 187461) | Marine sediment microbial communities from White Oak River estuary, North Carolina - WOR-2-8_12 (SPAdes) (version 2) | ecosystem: Environmental > Aquatic > Marine > Intertidal zone >... | reverse complement strand
TTACCCGCAAATATCGGCTATGGGACTGCCACAGTGGCATCATCCCACCGCTGGCACCCACATCCACAAGGGTTATGGGGTTCGATTCAAAAAGGTCCTCATAAGCAGATGGGTAAATATTCATAGCTATCGAGATTGTGCAGTCGGAATTTAAAAAAAACCGCTTCCACATTTATTCGGCAAGCGCAGCGCATCGGGCGAAATTGCACGCTATACCATCTCTAAAATTATTTTCAGATGTTTGTCTGATCGGGCCAACTCCCATGCCTTGGCGAACTCGGAAAGAGGCAATATCTTTTCAAGAAATGCCTCGGCTTCGAGCTGCGGTAAAAGTTCAATCGCCTTTTCAAAGTGTTTTGCGCTGCTGCCCACCGAACCCACCACTATCTTATCAAAGGCGACAATACTCTCAAAAGTAAACTTGCGGCGGGCATAGGGAAGTCCCAATAAAAGGATTGTCGCACCTGCCGGACTTTCCAGCAGAATGCTGTCCAAGGCTTCCGGGTCACCGGTGGCCTCGATAAGATTATCGAATTCTTTTAAACGGGTCAAATCATCTGAAACCTGAATCTCAGCACCTTGAAAATAGCCCCGCCTCAAGGGGCTGCGATCGAATACAGTCACGTTATGGCCCCAGATCCCGAGCACCCGCGCACACAGATGCCCCAATGGCCCGGCACCCACTACAGCACAGCGTTTGGGCTCTTTTTTTGCCAGCCACGTGCGTCTTAAGCGTTTAAGGCCCTTGAGCGCCACCGCGAGCGGTTCGCAAAGACAGGCTTTTTTCAGATCGAAGTCGCCCGGCAGGCGATGCACATAGCGACCCGGTACGACAACATACTCGGCATAGCCGCCGTTTCGATTGAGGACGCCCATTTCCGCCCTGTCCCGGCAGGCAATCCAGTTTTCACGGCCGCATTCGGCACAAACGCCGCACGTTTGGATGCACTCCACGACCACTGCATCGCCGGCTTGCAGATGATCCACATTGGGTCCTGCGGCCACTATTCGTCCGCTGAATTCATGCCCGGGAATGATCGGGTAGTGGGCCATTCCGTTTTTGTAGAAACCCAGGCTGCCATCATATATCTCCAAATCGGTGGCACACACCGCCTCATAGGCAACTCTTATCAAAACATCGCCCGGTTTGACCTCTGGAATTTCAACCTCTTCATAGGATGCACGCCCCGGACCGTGTATGACCACAGCATTGCAGCCTCGATCAAACAAGATGCTCTGTTTGGTTGCTGAATTCTCCATGACAGGCCCGCCCAGCAATCCTTTAACGGTGCCAATACTCTTATTTGTCCGGAATAAGATCGATTCATGAACCTTCTCGAAAAAACTTCCTTCGGAAACCGATCCATCACCAGCTGGGGTCATCATACGGATGAGGTCAAAAAAAACATAAGCGCTTTCGATTACGGGTGTGGTCAATACATTGCTCAGTCCCTTGATACCGATTCTTCGGGCTGCCACGGCTTCGCGATAATAACGCCGGCGCACCTGACGCCAGGTTTCCTCATGTATATGATACAGCGCTGCCTCAGGCTCGTATACGACCTGGAAATCTCTTTCCATCCAGTATCTGGCCCACTCGATATCCTCCAAACCCAGCAGGCTTTCATCAAAAGGGTGCTGTTGCCACAAATCTTTGCGAACGGCAGAATTGGCATTGTTGGCGAAAAAGCGGGGTGGACGCAATACCTGGCGCTTCGGCCCGAAAGTGCGCTGCATATCCTGTACTTCACTAAATTTAGACGCAGCGGAACCCAGCTGCTTTCCATAAACCATGGCTATTTTGTCATCATATAGCGGATCGATCAGTTTGCCGAGCCACTCCGGATTCAACGGCAGGGTGTGAGCTGAAACAATGACCATGAATCGACCACTTGCCTCCTGGATACCGGTATTGAGAGCGTAGCCGAAGGTAAAATCGCCGCTTTGCATCTTCACAAGCCTATCGGCCCCCTGCTCGGCTATTTCACGGGTTCTATCCAAGGATCCGGAATCGACGACGATGATTTCATAATTCGGAAATGATTGCAATCTGATCGCTTCGAGCAAATCGGGCAAGTACTTTTCCTCATTATAGGTCCTGATAATAACGGATACCTCGAAATTGCTCATGAAATCACTCCGCAGCCCGCAGGCCTTTCAGCAGGTTTTGAATCGTATTTTCATGGACACGCCCCCATGCTTTCGGGCTACTATTGGCATTGTGCGGCGCCAGCAGGCAGTTGTTCAGCTTTCGAAGCGGGCTTTCGGAAGGCAATGGCTCTGTCTCAAAAACATCCAGGGCAGCCCCGGCGATACGATTGTTCTGCAGAGCCTCGATCAGCGCGGATTCATCCACAACAGGCCCTCGCGATGCATTAATCAGGTATGCACAGGATTTCATCAAATCCAGCTCCGCTTTTCCGATAAGATGAAAAGATGTCGGATTGAGATCCGGGTTCAAACTCACAAAATCAGCTGCGGCAAGGAGTTCTTCCAATGCAACCATTTTAATGCCGGTCTCTGCAATGAAATCCTTGGGCATCTCAACCCTGTCATTGCCCAGAATACGCATGCCAAAAGCCCTGGCCCGGCGCACGACGGCTTTACCGCAGTCCCCGACCCCCACGACGCCCATCACGCACTCCCCCAGTGAAACCAGGATGGGTTTTTCCCACCTTCCGGCACGCATATCGCGATCCATCCGGGCCAAGTTGCGTGCAAACATCAGCATGTATCCCAAAACTGTATCGGCCACCGGTTCCGAAAAGGCGTTGGGCGTGCGATATACAGGAATACCGCGTTGGGCGGCTGCTTCGGAATCGATCGAATCGATTCCCGTTCCCCACTTGGAAATGACCTTCAATCGAGGGGCAGCATCCAATACCCTCCCGGTAATCCGATCGTCCCCGCAGAGGATACCGTCAATATCCCCGATGACTTCGAGCAGCTCCTGCTCGCTCAAGCGCTCTTTTACCTTCGCTGCAACCAGTTCTACGCCCTCTTTTGTGAACCGTTCGCGGAAGTCTTCAATTACCGGAATGAAATATGGTGCTGAAACCAAAACGCGCCAGGTCATTTAAATCTCCATTCAGTTGATTCCTCAAGTATCAGACATCTTTGATATAGGTCCGAATGAGAGGATCGTTGTCCAATAAATTTTCGACCAATTTGAGGTCTTCTGCCGTATCCACCGCTTGGGTCGCAAGTGAGGTTTCAACCATCTTGACCTTGTAGCCGTGTTCGATAAACCTCAACATGTCGATCGACTCGGCCTTTTCGAGCGGGGTCGGGGGCAACTGGGTAAATAAGCGCAGTCCGTCCCGGGTAAAGGGTATGATACAGACCTGCTTGTAGGCCGGGATTTGGCCAAAAGTCAATTGATGCCGGGTGGGAATGGGTTCGCGCGACATATAGACGGCAAAGTTGTCTTCATCCATAACCACTTTAATGGTATTGGGATTTTCGAATTCTTTCTCAGATGCAATAGGTGCTACCAGATTCACACAAACAATTTGCCTGTCATCGCTGAAAAACGGCGTTAATGAAGCCTCAATCATTTCCGGATATGTCATGGGCTCATCCCCCTGAACCATGACGACAATGTCTGCCTCCCTGCTTTCCATGGCCTCCGCAATGCGATCGCTGGCTCTTTCATGGCTGGGTGAAGTCATAACGACTTTACCGTCAAATGCGGCCACAACCTCTGCAATCTCCCGGTCGCAGGTTGCCACCCATACCTCGTCAAGCATCTTGCACAGGGCGGTGCGCCGATAGACATGTTCGATCATCGGGCGGCCCAGGATAGGCGCAAGCGGTTTGCCGGGAAAACGCGTAGATCCCATTCTGGCGGGTATCATTCCAATAATTTTCAGATTTTCCGAATTCATGATTTACTCCTCAACCAGAACCGCTCGAGAAGGGGCACCGTCACTGCCGACGAGCTTCAGCGGCAAACAAATAAGCTGATAGGATCCCAACCGCACTTTCTGCAAATCAAGGCCTTCTAAAATAACAACGCCTGCCTCTAAAAGAATGCGATGGGTCAGCGCCCCGGTGTCACTGAACATTTGAATCGACAGGTAATCAATGCCTACGAGCCGGATTCCCTTTTCAACTATCCATCCGGCGGCATCCGTGCTGAGCGCTGCAAAGTCTGGCTTGAAATCGTGCCGGGAATCATTCCAGAAAGCCGAATTCTTTGTTTTAAAAAGCAGCCTTCGGGTATCCGGGGGTATGCTGAGATTCTCCAATATTTCCGGCGTTATGACATCTGCGTTTGCAACCTCCACCACCCGTGCAGGCCCGATAAGTATATCCAGCGGCAATCGTTCAACGGTTTTTCCGTTTTCGATGAAATGCGCAGGCGCATCCACATGTGTACCGCAATGTACACTGCAGGCCAGATGCGAATCGTTGCTGGTATCTCCTTTCGCAATGGCTCGATACCGCTGCAAAACAATCCTCGGATCACCAGGCCAAACAGGCAGGTCGGGGCCGACAGGTACTGAAATATCCAGGATTTTCAATTGTTTCTCCTTTCTTATATCGGCAATTTTTCAACAATGAGGTCGACACAGGCGCCTGACTCACTTTTTCAATGAGATAGCAATCCGCGCTCACGATGCGAAAATGGCTTTTGATTCCGGGCGGCAGTTGACGATAAACTGCTCATAGTCCCCCAGCACGTCCCGCTTCATTCGACCGCCATAAATGATTTCTGTAAGAAATTTATCTACATCTTGCCGGGTATAGGGGACCCGGTCTTTTCTCTGCTGCAGCGACAGCAAAGCTGCCTTTAATTCGCTCTCATCATTGATAATCCAGCAGGCGCCCAATTCCTCATACTGGGTGGTGTTTTCGTGAAGATATTTAAGGTAAAGAACGGGCTTGCCCAATGTTAACGATTCAATAAGAATACTCGAGCCGATCACCAGCATAACATCAGCCCATTGACTCAGCTCAACCGATGAAACATCTGATAGATTGGATAAAGCCAGGCCCTTGTATATATGCGCTTCCTTGCCGGTTCTGGTATGCGGCTTAATCACCACCTCAATTCCGTCTAAACCGGACAATATATCAAAGGTGTTTAACATCCTGTTCAAATCAATCCGGTACTGGGGCCGGGTCGTCATGAATACAACCTTAAGCTTACCAGCTTTCTCTGTGTTTGCTTTCATCACTCTGGGAGTAATTTTACGGTGTTGCTCCATCCATTCCGCGCAGTAACGGGCGCTTCCGAGAACATGAATTTTCTCGCGCTTGACACCCGCCCGGCTGAGGTCATCTTTTCGCAACTCATTTTGGGTAATGATATAATCGAAACGGTTGAATTTATCGTACCTGCTTTCTTCGGTCGATCCGGCTTTGACCAGTCTGTTGGTATAAATGAACACGCCATGAGGGACAGCCAGTGTAGGCACCGATTTTTCCTTTGCGGCCTGCAAGAGCGCCTTGACAATGTACTGCCTTGGCCTGATATGGTCGAAACACAGGGCCTGGGCGCCGGATTGTTCGACAATGCCCCGGGCCCAGCGCCGGCGGTAGAATAAGGCCTTGAGCACTGAATACAGCACTTTGCCTGATTCTCGGTATAAATTGCCCAGCAATTTATATAGAATCAAGGAACGTCTCCGGGCACCGTCGTCCATATTTTTTTTAAGCGCATAGCACCGGTACATTAACATGCGAGCTGCCCGATGGACAACGCCCAGATCTCGATCAAAATCATGATAAAGATAATCGACCTTGATCCCAAGTGTTTTTAGGAAATTCAGACGATAATCACTTTGAATATCGTATTCCGGATTTAAACAATATACGGCCACTGGAAAATTGTCCTTACTCATTTTCCAAACAATTGGTGTAATGTGGTCGATGTCGTTAAATGCTCTTACGAAGAACAGATACATTTTCACTATTGGGAATACGATCTATAATAATATGAGGGCCGGGATGTTTTGGCCAGCGACTGTCCCCGATGGGAGCATCTTCTTCAGCATCGCTGACAGCCAGGCCGGGGGCATCGCACAAATGAAAAACTCCCCTCAACAATACGATTCGCTGCGGTATGAGGTGATCGGATATCTGCCTTCTAACTTCTTGCCCCGAATTTGTCAAGCGCGGCATTGTCCTGGAGTCAAAAGCAGAAGCTGAATAAATGCAGGGATCGATTGGATCCTTAGAACTCTCTATCTGAGTTGCACTTCCTGCAGGACCATATCGACCATGCCAATCGAAGGGAGTCTTCCGCTGGCCTGAATCGGCACGTACGTCTGCGGGTCGAGGTAAATGGCGATGTCTTCAAGAAATCCCAAAAATGAAAAATTTTCCACCTCGTCCAGGTCGGATTCCAGGGGTTGTGCTTCTATGACGATTTTGAGGGCATCGATCCTGCCCGTTTTGCGGTTCTGGACCTGGGCCTTTTTCTCGATGTAGTTGACTTTCAAAGACTGAAATCCAGCCGGGTACAATTTGACACGATGCAACTGCCGCTTGCCGAAAACACACATGGATATGGGTTCGGCCTGCGCAGACAAAGCCGCCGCAGAAGCCAGATAAATCAGAATGGAACGCTCGCTGGCAAGGGCACATCCCAATTGAGCCAGCCTGTATGGATAAAAGGTTTCTCTGACATCCGTCCATCCTTCCGGAGCCAAGCGCGCCTCGTTGTCATCCTTGGGTTGTCTTCGCAGTCTGAAGACCCCCTGCTGCGTAAAACGATATACCTTTTTTTGGTCATCATCACCCAGGCGCAGCCTCGTACGACCGAGCGCGCCACCCTGCTCGGGATCGAACCAAACCTGATCCTCTTCCCTGATGGTTGCTCCAAAAGCGGGATCAATGGTCCGGTTCACGGCAATCTGATAAACCTGCATAGATGAGCTCTGTACAGGAATGCCTTGAGGGGCGGCAATCAGGGCCGCTGCGGCATTTTCGCTGGAGCGTGAAGACAGCCCGATATCAACGATCACTTTTGCCAGCATTGTTTTGGCCTCAAAAGTCAAACTGCGCCAGCTCACGCGAGCAGGATCAAAATCGGGCGCTGCCGCCGAATTTGCCCCTGTTACTCCCCCAAAAGCCGCCAGGCAAAGTACAAACGGCAGAACGGCCCGCAAGATTGCTTTCATTAATTTGGTCATTTCATGTTTCCTTCCTAGCCTTGTATCGATTTTAAAGATGGCCATAAGTCGAGTAAATGTCAAGACACAGATCCTGCAGAGCCCGGGGCATAAAGATTCTTTCTCATCTGCATTTTTAATGCCTTTTTTATCGCCCCGGGGTTGCTTATTCTGAGCACCTTTCCATAAATCCGACATTCCATTATCTCATGGAATATGATACCAAGGCATCAGGAGTCACGATGCAAAAAGAAGCGCAACAGAAAATAAAATTGGTGAACATGAATGTCTGGTTCGGCATGGACGGGCGCGGGCTATACAGAATCGGGGAATACGAGCCTGCGGCGCGCAGGAATACCCGCTTCGCATATCTGGCCTCAGGATTGCAGGATTTGGACCCGGACATCATCGCCCTGCAGGAGGCCAACAAACTTCCCGGCTATGCCCGCCGGATGGCCAGGATCATGGATTATGATGCTGTCTGGAAAGTACAAAATTCAGGCCTGAAAATTATAGGCTTCGGCATCCCCGTAAACTTTACAGCCGGAAACGTCATTCTGGCTAAAAAAGGCGTTGATCTGAAGTACCTTGCTTCTGAAAGATTAAGCGGCACAGGCCTTTTGTGGAACAACTTTTCTTTTCACTTCACGGAAATGCGCAATGCCATGGCAGCCATGGTCGTTATCTGCGGACATCCCCTTCTCATATTCAACACCCAGGTTCATTTCAGCCTGATACTCAACGACGGCTGGGTAAAGGCCGTGGATCGGATGTCTGTGCGGGGTGAAATTTCCGACCGGCAAAAAGACAAGATAAAAAAGAACCTTCTGAGAAGTCACAACCGGACCGAGCAGGATATTATCAGGCTGATTGGTTTTATTCGAAAAATGACCGAAAAACATAATTTTCCTTTTATCGTTACGGGCGATTTTAATACAACCCTCGAATCGCCGGCTTTAAAAAAATTAGTGGACGAGTTCAGGCTTCTTGACCCTTACCGCATTAAAAACCCGGATCTTGAGGGATACACCTGGGATCCGGCCAAAAATACCAATTCCGTTTATGACGGCTCCCCGTTCTGGGCCGACGGAATTTCACGCAGAGATCCGCTTAACCGATTGGAGGCCGAATTCGACCGCGATACGCCCCGGCGCATCGACTTTATCTTCCTCTCCAATCATTTTTCCGCGGAGATGATCGAAGCAGCCGACCTTCTATTTACGGAATCGATCAATGATCTGCATGTATCCGACCATTTTGGGATCCAGGTGGTTCTTAATGATTTGCCATAGATCGGAATTTGAGGTAAAAATAGGTCTCTTAGCGCCATAGACCTGTGACACCTAATCAGCATCCAAACATTAATACAAAAAAACCCAAGAGAGAAAAAAATGAACAGCGAGGCAATAGAACGCAATCGTATAGCAGATTCCATGATTCTGGCCGTCATCTTTATTGCAACCATCTACTGGGTTCTCGATTCCATCTTGAATCTATTTTTCTCCAATAAATTCAATTTGATTGCCGATCTGATCGGACCCGATCTATACAACATCTATATCCGTATTATCGTTTTATGTCTTTTTCTAATCTTCGGATCCCATTCACAGACAGTTATCAACAAACTCAAACTTGCCCAAAAAAAGCTGAATGAATCCGAGGAACTCTGGCGATCATTGGTGGAAACCGCTCCGGATGTCATCACGAGCGTTGACAAACATGGCACCATCCATTTCATTAATCAAGGTATCTCGACACACACCCCCGAGCAACTCATCGGCCAGGATTTATACCGTTTTTTTCCCTCGGATTATCAGGATTTGGCCAGAGAAATTGTCGAGGATGTCTTTCAAACCGGAAAAACCGAAAGCTTCGAGGTTTGTTCCGGAGACAGCCGCGATCCCTCCTGGCATACCTACCGTGTGGGACCGCTGCGAATCAACGGCAAGGTTGTTGCCGCCACGATCATCTCCACGGATACAACTGAATTCAAGCAGGCGGAGGAATTGAGGCGCTACAAGGAATTGTTCGACAATGTTGCCGAGGGCGTATTTATTTTCAGCCAGAGAGGAAAATTTATCGAAGCCAATGATCGCCTTCTCGAAAGCACCGGATACAGCCAGGCAGAGCTTTCACAATTGAATATCACCGACCTGATCGATTCCGATCAAATCCTTATCATGGAAAATATGATGAAAAAGGCAAGTCGGGAAAAAGAAGTTCGTTTTGAAATCGGAATCAAAACGAAAAACGGTTCTCTGATACCCAACGAAGTAAATTGCCGTTATGTCATGTATTTGGGTGATCCCTGTTTTTTATGTGTGGCGCGCGACATAACCCAGACAAAACTTTTGCAAAACCAGCTTATCCGATCTGAACGACTGGCGGCCACCGGACAGCTGGCGGCTTCGATAGCGCACGAGATCAACTCCCCCCTGCAGGGAATTACGGCATTATTGAACGTCATTCGATCGTCCCATGAAGACGATCAGGAATTACTCCGCAAACTCGACCTGGTCAAAAGTGCATTCAGCAGTATCCGGGATACGGTAAGAAATCTAATTGATTTGAATCGTCCGGGCAAAGAAATTAAGCAGTCCATGGACCTGAACCAGGTCATTGAAAACACCGCCGCATTGGTGCGCAGTTACCTGAAGAAGAGCAGGGTCAATATCCATCTGAATTTTGCCTCAAAAGACATGGGAATTATGGGCTCTCCGCAACAACTGGGCCAGGTTTTCATGAACCTGATCAATAATGCGGTCGAATCGATAATCAATGACCCTGACTTTCAAAAAAGATTGGAAGAATCTCCAACGCATTCGGGTGAGATCAAAATCGAAACCGACCGCCGGGACAATGAAATTGTTGTCACCGTGCAAGATTCAGGACCGGGAATAGCGGAAAAGAATCTAAAAAATATTTTCGACCCTTTTTTTACCAGCAAAAAAACGATGGGCATGGGGGTCGGTCTGTCGATATGCCACGGCATCATTGAAGACCATAAAGGCGTCATCACGGCAGAAAACCGCCCCGAGGGCGGTGCCAGATTCACCATCACGTTGCCGCTCAAGTAATCGTGCTGATAGTATTTACAGCCATGCGAATGCAATTAGTCTCAAAAGCTTAATATCATTCGGCTCAACCCGACGGGAATAATGGAACAGTGGATAAATGGATCCAGGCCCGCCTGAGCCGAACATGAATTCCAAAGGTCAGGGGCTTCCCTGCCCCTGGCGGGTTTGAGGATCGCTGCGCTTGAGGTTGGAGGTCCAAAAGCCTCGGACCCGATTTGCCTCAAACCTCAGACCTCTGTGCTATAACAGCCGAAGGCTTTGCCACCAACCCCTATCCTCCAACCTTGAACAATACCGTGAGGCTCTGCACGGGGTGGTGGATACTTAACCCGGTCGATTCCGATACGGCAGGGTCGGCGGTCATGGTGAAGCGGGGCCCGGTGTCGCGGTCTTCAAATGTATTTCAACACTCTGGGGTCTTATGCGATCAACCTTGATGCCCATGGGCAGATCAATGTTTTTGGAGGTAATTTTTATCTGGTGTTGACCGGCTGCAAATTCGCTTAAATCAACCTGAACGCGGACGGCCTGATCCTCTATTTCCCCAATACTGTTGCGCCTGCCGGCAAGTGTCAGACCAACCGAACTGGTTGATACATCAGCCAGCGCAAGTTCGGTCGGAATACCGGTGTAATCCAGAGAAGCTGTAATGTCGATCTTGATTTCCTGCTGGATAGCCAGGATAAGCCAGGCAATGCTGACCAGGATCAAAGCGCCTAGCTTGGTTTTCCAGTTGAGAATGAATGTCTCCCTTAAAAATTGCCTCAGCGGGGGTACGCTTATTTTCGGACCACTAATCCATTCATTGAGTTTGGCCGCAAGCGTTTCAGGGTCCTGCCAATTCAAGATCTCCCCGTCCACCACCGTGGAAACCTCTGCCCTTTCTTCGGAGACAACCAGGCAAACGGCATCGGATACCTCGGACAATCCCAGTGCCGCTCTATGCCGGGTACCATATTTTTCCGGCAAATCTTCCCTTTCGGAAAGGGGCAGAATACAACCCATATGGGTTATGCGGCTTTGGGAAATGACAACGGCACCGTCGTGAGCCGGTGCGTTGCGGTTGAAGATACTCTTGATGAGCGCCGGGTCGGGCAGCGCCATGATAGACTGCCCGCCATGCACGAAATCCGGGGTATTGTCGTCTCTGGTGACGACAATGAGTGCGCCGGTTTTGTCGACAGCCAGATCAAATGCAACCTGGGACAGTTCTCTGACAAAAGAACCTTGAAGAACGCGCCGGCGTGAACGCAGATAACGCATGGGGCTGACTTTTTCTAAAACCTGCCGGATCTCGGATTGAAATAATATAAGCAACAGGATAATAAGGACCTGCCACAGAATCTGGAACACCCAGGTCGTCAGGAAGAGATTCCAGGCCTTGGCGATGGAATAAATACCGCCGAGGGCCACAAGGCCGATAATTACACGCAGCGCGCGGGTTTCCCGAAACCACACATAGAGCTGGTAAATCACGAGGGTGAGAAAAAGGACATCAATCAAATCGCTCCAGGTGGGCGCTGGGAAAAATCTTAAGGGGGACAAAGGTCTACTCCAATGTTTGGGCACGAATCAAGCGAAACAGGATCATGCCGGGTATAACCAATTCAGGTCCAGCATGGCGCATACTGAATTAATTTTAGCAGGATAAGGAGGGTGCGTCAATTTATGTTACCGGCAATTTGAAAGCAAGGGGTTGCACCCCGCATAACGGTTCCGGTAGATGGGGCTCAGCTGTCACCGGGTTTGCCACATTCCTTGCAACGACCGTCCGGCCCGAGAACACCGATGCAATTGCCGTCGCTGCATAGCGTGCGGTTTTCCCAGCTCTGATCATCCGGAGCATCCACCGCTTCTTGCTTTTCTTCCTCTTGCGGGGTGTCCGTATCTTCTTCAAATGCGATATTTTCGGGCAGTGGCCCATCATGTTTTTTACCGCACTCTTTACAGAGGCCGTCAGGACCGATCACACCGATACAGTTTCCGTCACTGCACAGTATACGGTTTTCCCAGTCTATGGCTTCCTGTGGCTCTTCCTCCCCTTTCCGGGGCTTTTCATTTTCCATGCTTGTCTCCATACTGCGATCCGGCTCACCGCGCTTTTTAGTGCCCTTGCCGGCACGAGATGCTTGCCCTGCGCTAGAGTTCTAAAATCCCCTCGAGTTCCTTTAAACTCTGGATATGATAGTCCGAATTAAGATCTGGGTTGCGATAGGCAACCAGGGGGATACCTGCGGATTTTGCCGCCAGTTGGTCCACCTGGGAGTCGCCGACATAAATTGCCTGCCACGGCTTGATTTGAAAATACTCCATAATCTTCAATAACGGATCCGGTTGCGGTTTGGGGAACTTCACATCACTTGAGGTCACAACAATATCAAAGTATCCGTCCAGACCAAATTCTTCCAGCAACCAGTTCATGGTATCGGTTCGATTGGTGGCAATAGCGGCTTTAAATCGCGGTCTCATTTTTTGCAACAATGGGACAAGCTCCGGTTCCAGCTTCATGTATTTTAAAAATTCGACATAATTCATCGTCTTGCGATAAGCGTGTGCCTGCACAAGGCTTGAGTCGTCATTGAAAAGATACGCAAGCGATTGATCCAAGGTGTGCATATGAACATAGGCAAACTGCTCGGCGGTAAGAAGCGGCTTTCCAAAATGATCCAAAATATGATTATAGTAAGCCCGGTTGGACTGCGCGGTGTCAAAAATTACGCCATCACAGTCAAAGGCGACAACCCTCAAATCTTTCATGCCAACAACTTCTATTCCTGTGCAGGGCGAAGACGCAAATCCCCGTATACCCGCAGATTCAATTTTGGATTGATTTCACTGTCAGTTTCCAGAATGATCAGATCGGTGTACCGGCCCTCTTCCTGTTTTAAATTTTCAACGATCAGCGAATACTCTGTAAGGTCTGCGCTTTTGACCTCATCGAGCCTGAATTTGATGTTTCTTCCATTTTGCGCACGTGCATTGGTTATTTTGAAGGCATATTTTTGTGCGGGTATAATGCTTACTGATTTTGTAATCGAATCCCCGACAAAACCTCTCAAGCTGACGGTTGGCGGATCGATGGCGGCGAATTTTTCGACGCTCCCGGCAATCACGAGGCTGGATTTGGGCTGCTTGGGATCATTCGTGTACACTTGGACGCTCTTTTTTAATCGCCGCCCGCCATAACCTTTGGTATTTACGCTCAGGGTAATTTTTCCCTCACCACCGGGAGGAATCTGTCCCGTATACGAGACCGCCGTGCACCCTCAGCCGGTTTTAACGCTCTCTACCCGAAGCAGGCCAGCACCCTTGTTCTGGATCACAAAGTCATGCACAATCTTCTTGCCCTCAACAACGGGTCCGAACTCCCAGGTCGTTTCAGGCCACAAAACAGCGGGCGCTTCTGCAGCCTGTGGGGTGACCTCGGCGGCAGCGGCCTCAACTTTTTTTTCAGCAAGAACGATGTTTTGGCTACCGTCCTGGGCAGCATAAGACACAGCAGCATGCACAACAATAAGCAGCGCTGCCACGATAGCGGCCTTGGTATTTGTTTTCATCGAAGATACTCCTTTTTAAAACAGGCAATGCGTGTTGAACCAAACAGAAATTGTAAGATGCTTCAAAAAAATTGTCAAGCTACATCATAAAAACCGGATCCACATCAATTGCTACCCTGACATTGCGATTACTGAAACAAACCGAATTTTCGTTCAGCAGCCGCCCGACAAAATGGTGGAGCGCCTTTATATTTGCGCTTTTCAACAGAATCTGCCATCGGTAGTGCTTTGCAATCCGCGCCAATGGGGCCTCAATGGGCCCCATGATCTCCAGATGAGAAAGAAATATGTTCTGCCCGGATCGAAGCTCATGGCACAAATCGCCTAGAAATTGAGCATGCACTTCGGTCTTTTTTCTATCCTTGCCCGAAATTTTAAGTTGAATCATCCGCGATAGGGGCGGATAGTTCAGCGCTTTGCGGAAGATGATTTCCTGTTCATAAAAGGATTGAAAATCCTGATCTCTGGCAGCCATGATGCTGAAATGCCGCGGATTGTAGGTTTGTAGGATCACACGGCCCGGCGCATCTCCGCGCCCGGCCCTTCCGGCCACCTGGGCCAGGAGTTGAAACGTTCTTTCTCCAGCGCGAAAATCCGGAAAGTTAAGAGACAGGTCGGCGCATACAATTCCAACCAGGGTGATGTTTGGGAAATCATGACCTTTGGCCACCATCTGTGTGCCGATAAGGATATCGATGCTCTTGTTCTTGAGACCCTTCAATATGGATAAAATGAATCCTTTCCGCCGGGTTGTATCGCGGTCCATCCGGGCAATATTGGCCTCCGGAAAAAGACCTTCGAGGGCAGCCTCGACCTTTTCGGTCCCCAACCCTAACTGTTTGATTTTGGCAGACCCGCAGATCGGACAACTGGATGAAGATGCGCGCGTGAATCCGCAATAGTGGCATTTGTAAGCGTTGGCCCTTTGATGAAGGGTAAGGGATATATCACAGTGTTTGCAACGTAGCGGCTGTCCGCACGAGGCACATGTCGGATAGCTGGCAAAACCCCGCCGATTTAAAAACAGCAGGACTTGTTCCTTGCGCTCCAGTGTTTCGATCATGGCCTGATGAAGCTCGGCAGTGATAAACCTTCTGATGCCCCGGGAATCTCTGCTTTGACGAAGATCTACCACCTTTATTTCGGGTAATGGGCGTTTTTCAATGCGTTTTTTCAGATTGACCTCAATGAATTTTTCTCGCGTAACGTTATAATAGGACTGAATGGACGGTGTTGCCGAGCCCAACAGCGCTAAGCAGTTATTAAGCTTTGCCCTTACCACCGCGAGATCCCTGGCATTGTACCGCAGACTGCTTTCTTGTTTGTATGAGGTGTCGTGTTCTTCATCTACGACAATAATCCCTAAGTTTTCAAACGGTGCAAAAATGGCGGATCTGGCACCGATAACGATACCGGCTTGTTTTTGCAACACACGGCCCCACTGGTCAAAGCGCTCACCTGCTGAAAGGCCGCTGTGCAAGACAGCCACACGTTCTCCAAACCGGGCCCTGAAACGCCTTTCCATCTGCGTTATGAGAGCGATTTCAGGAACAAGGACCAATACGGTTTTTCCGCTGTTGATGGTTTCAGCGGCCACCTGCATGTAAACCTCTGTTTTTCCGCTACCGGTAACCCCCTGTAAAAGAAAGGTTGCATAGCCTTCATCTAAATGCCGCAATATTCTGGAAACAACTTCGCGTTGTTCCCGATTCAGCATCGGTGCCTTATCGGGGCTGATCGTCTCGCCAAAGGGATCCCGATACACGCTTTTATGGAAGACAGCGAGGAGTTTTTCACGCTCCATGGCCCGGATCAAATTGGGTGCCGATGGTGCTGAGTTCTTTAGTTCTTTGACCGGGATTTCGCCGTTGGCCAGAACAATATCCACGATCTGTTTTTTTGCAGGTGAAAGGCCCTTGACCGGCAGGGGGGGGTCTGCCAGACGAACGTATCGTTCAGTCCGTGATTTCGTCCGGCCGCCTTTGAGCATACGGGTATGCGTTATACGCCCGCGACGCTTCAGGGATTGGATCAGGGCTGCCGGAATGTTTTGTTTCAGGTGTTTATTCAGATCCTGAAGCCGCAATGAACCTGAATTTAGATGCTCCAGGATATCCTTTTCCAACGGGGTAACCGTACCCTGGCTCAAAGCTGTTCGACCTTCTTCTGAAATGGCAAGCACGGCATAATCATAAAGGTTTATGCCCCCCGGAAGTGCACTTTTGATCACATCCCCGATAGGATGTTTGTAATAATCGGCTATCCAGTTGAAAAAAGGCAGCATGGAGGCCGGGAAAATCGGATTCTCATCGAGAATATCAAAAATCAGCTTGATGTCTCTTGATCCGATGTCCTGGCTATGGCCGAGAATGTAACCTGAGACCTTGCGTTGACCAAATGGAACCAGAACCCGCTTTCCGACCGCCACAAAGGGTGCAAAGACCTCCGGTACGCCATAAGTAAATATAGGGTATACCGGTAAAGCTACGGCAACGTCTATGTAGGTGATAGAAGAAAGCATTGATCGTGGTGAATTGGAAAAAGCTGATTTTCCTTGCCCGTATTGATGTTTTTTAATATACTTGCTATAGTTAATTAGAATTTTTATAGCGCTAAGTCATTCAGTATTCAAGAAATTATGCACACGGGCAATTAAATAACGGATTTATGCGTTTATCAGGAGGCCTCGATGAAAAAATCTGTAAAACAATCTGTAATTATGCTGACAATTGTGATGCTGGTCGCAATCCCTTTTGGCAGCCCCGTTCTGGCTCAGGAATATTTTGAAACCGCAGAACCCGAAGGCGGCGAGATGATTTATGATTTATGTATTATTCGGCCTGTCGGGATTATTGCGACTGCTGTGGGCACGGTTGCTTTTGTGCTTTCACTTCCATTTTCGGCATTGGGGAATAACGTCGATTCTGCCGGCCAGAAGCTGGTAAAAGATCCATTCAAATACACATTTCAAAGACCGCTGGGCGAATTCTAGCAATCATAATTTTACTGTAACCTTGACATAGCAGCATATATCGACTATACGATGCGGCGGTAACCCGTTACACATCCTTTGTAATTCTGTTTGCATTTATTGCCCCACCTGTTAATGAAAGGAGGTCGCCGTGCCGGTACATGTAGTCGAGCATCCGTTGATCAAGCACAAACTCGCTCTGATGCGCGAGCATGACATTACAACAAAGGATTTTAGAGATCTTGCCTCTGAATTAGCCACGCTGCTTACCTATGAAGCCACCAAAGATCTTGAAACTGAGAAAAAAACCATTCAAGGCTGGGCCGGGCCGATCGAAGTTGAAAAAATCAAGGGAAAAAAAATTACAGTCGTCCCCATTCTAAGGGCCGGTCTGGGGATGATGCCCGGGGTTCTGAACTTGATCCCGTCAGCCAGGGTCAGCGTGGTGGGTCTGTATCGGAATGAGGAAACTCTTGAGCCCGTCAGGTATTATGTCAAGATGACCAGTGCAATGGAAGAACGTATTGCCCTGATCATCGATCCCATGCTGGCCACCGGCGGTTCACTGTCGGCCACCATCGATCTGATAAAGGAATCCGGTTGCAAGCAGATCAAGGGGATTTTTATGGTAGCCGCCCCCGAAGGTATCCAGAAATTGGAAAAAG
>Ga0209536_100006818_pt1 | contig 17391 bp, 16 predicted proteins | sample DeeMarSeWOR28_12_FD_187461 | JGI IMG/M metagenome (GOLD analysis project Ga0209536, IMG submission 187461) | Marine sediment microbial communities from White Oak River estuary, North Carolina - WOR-2-8_12 (SPAdes) (version 2) | ecosystem: Environmental > Aquatic > Marine > Intertidal zone >... | reverse complement strand
GATGGTGGTGATGATGGAGGAAGCGCTGAGGAGCAATCGTGGGAGAAATTGTGTTACCCCGTCGCGATTACGCCCCATTGTTCTTCTCTTGTCCTGGCTTGTATTGCCGTTTCTCTCTTTAACGCCTGGCCGCTGATATCCTGCAATTCGGTGAATACGACGGTGAACGGCCCCCGGTGTTTGGTCTATTTGGCTCCCTTCCCATTTGAGTGCGCTTCAAGGCAACGTGCCAGATCCACCTTGATGCTCGTGTACAAGGTGTTATCGGCGCATGCCAAGATATAGACCGTCCATGCCATGAAAAGCCCGTTCCTCATTCAGGCCGCCCGGTCTGCCTGGGAGTTCCCTTGACCAGGCCCATTTGGGTCCATAGGGATCTCACTTGAAAACTCACTATGCTCCTCCCCCTCCAGGACTAATCGTCGAGCAGCAGATGCCCGAACAGTGAAAAGATGCCGATCATGATGCCGCTCAATAATTGCGCATGCACTACATAGGCGACTTTTTTCATATCCTGCGGTGAATATCGCCAGGTGAGGAAAAATCCAAACAGGCCTTGCCACAGCACCAGCGCCAGGACGGCCGGGAAAAATAAGATGTCTGCATGCAGGCCGACCATCGCGATGTGCAGCAAGATGACCGCGATGGCGGCCACCCCCACGAAGACGTGCGTTCGATTTAGAAGATTGAGAAGGGCTTTGAATGGGGAGAGCGCCGGCACGGCATACTCTTGTGGAACGAGTCGCTGAGCGAGGCCACCCTCTCCAAACGCCAGCTTGACCAAGGTTCGTCCATAAATAATCACCAGGGCCCAAACGCCGAAGGCCCCAAAGACCTCGCCAATTTCGTGCAGAAACGTTTCGTGCTCGGGATCCTCAGCCCGATTCGGGTAGATGGCGAGGAAGTACACCAAGGATGTAAGAAACACACAGGCCGTAAATTGGAGGAGATGTTTCAGTTTTTTCATAATGAGGCTCGCTGAGATCTTCGTGGTGCTCCAGATGGGGTATTGTCAATGTTACGCGATTGGAACGCAATCGGGAATGGGACGGCGGAAAAAACGATTGCCGGAATAACAGAGGGGGAGTAGGGAGGAAAGCTGTTCAGACATGTTGTGTTTTTCATTGTGTCCACACCATGAACGTCTGAACCATCTGACCCTTGAAGACGTCTGGTGCAGCCGAGGGCCGGCTATGGGGCTAAGGCTCAATTCCGTTCCTTCCCAAAGTTCTCCGATTTTTTCCCTTTCTTCAGGAATGTTACGGTTTCCTGATTTTCCTGAGGGTGCCGTGACAACCCTTTCTCTACCCTGGGGAACAACAGGGGAGCACGTTCATCGTGCATTGGAATACCGTGGCCTTAACTTTTCCAAGCTATCCTCCGATTTTATGTTTATGCAGGACCAGTGGATCCTTTCTCGTCTGAAATGATCAATCCAGCCATATTGGGGGTTCTGCTGATCGCTCAACCAAAGGAAGGGGCGTATTGTCAGGTAGACATGCCACCTTTAAGCACGTCACCCTCGAATCAAATTCCCATAAAATGACCTATTCCCTTTCACGTTTTGTCCGTTGACAAAACCTAGAAAGGCTGGTTCTATGAACCGTTGGGATCTTTGGGAATCAACGATCCTGAGGAAAAGCGGCCTGGTCCGTTTGGATTTTAACTCACTGCTGCCGCGCATCTATCTGTGGCCGCCACTAAGGAAGGAGACTGGTTTATGTCTACTCGTCGCTACTCGTCCATATTGATGGCAGGGCTTTTGGCCGTGCTTGTTCTACCGGGACTTGCCCTTGCCCAAGGCAAGGGCAAGAGCTTCCGTGCCGACGGCACCCCGGCGTTTGTCACCGGGCATTTGGGTGCCGTTCATGCTGGCTCCGATGCTACCCTCCACGCTTCCGCCAAGAGCGCTCTCCAGGGCATCGTGATCGAGCACTTTGGCGCCGTTGGCAACGAAGAGATGGTGGTCTCCAAGGTGGTGAAGGACAAGGTCGGGGCGCTTCATGTGCGCTTTGAGCAGAAGCTCAACGGCCTTCCTGTCGCCGGCGCCGGCATGGTACTTCACGCCCACGCCGACGGCACGATCTTCGCCGTCAACGGGGACTTTGTCCGTGGTGGCGACCTCCCCCTCACACCCGACCTTGGCTCCATCGCTGCCCTCGGCCAGGCCAAGATTACGGGCGCCAGAGTCAGCGAGCCGGAGCTCAGCTACGTTCTGGGCGCCGACAGCCACGGCCATCTCGCCTGGAAGGCTACCTTTGAGTACGTGAACGACGCCGGCCCCCAGCGCGACGTGGTCTTTGTCGATACGACCACCGGCAAGATCGCCGCCCGCCACCCGCAGATCAAGTACGCCCGCGCTCTTGAAACTCAGGACTGCCAACAGAAGACAAGGCGCTGCCTTGTTGTCTCGACCTCTTCCAACACTATCAATACCGGGGACGGGGCGATCGACGATGCCCACAACTATGCCATTGCCACCTACAACTACTACTCGAGCAACCACGGCCGCGACTCGATCGACGATGCCGGCATGACGCTGAACTCTCGTGCTCACTATAGCCGCAACTACAACAACGCCTTCTGGGACGGTACCCAGATGACCTACGGTGATGGGGACGGAGTCACGTTCATCCCGCTGTCGCAGGATGCCGACGTGGTGGCCCATGAGCTCACCCACGGTGTGACCGAGCGCACCTCCGGCCTTATCTACTCGAATGAGTCCGGGGCCTTGAATGAGGCCTGGTCCGACATCTTCGGCGCCATGGTCGACCGTCAGGAAGGCGCCACCGGTGCCGATATCTGGCTGCTGGGCGAAGACATCTACACCCCGGGCACCCCGGGCGATGCCCTGCGCAATATGGCCGACCCGGCCGGGTTTGGCGACTATGACTACTGGCCGACACGCTACACCGGCATCTCCGATAACGGCGGCGTGCATTGGAACTCCGGGATCGCTAACCTGGCCTTCCAGCTTCTGGTCGACGGCGGCACGCATCCGCGCGGCAAAACCTCGGTGGTCGTGCCGGGCATTGGCTTTGCCGCTGCCGCAGACATCTTCTACATGGCTAATGTCGGCTGCTTGACCCCGAGCTCGAACTTCGCCGCCGCCCGTTACTGCACGGCTGACGTGAACGGGGGCAGCCATGCCGCCGCCGTCCACCTCGCCTGGGACGCCGTGGGCGTGCCGAACAATCCGCTCCCGCCACCAAACGACCCGATTGCGCTGACAGACGGCGTGCCGCTGAGCGGACAAGACGGCACCATGGGCAACATCCAACAGTACACACTGGGCGTGGCCGCTGGGGAGTCGGTGACCTGCACCACATCTTGCAATAACGGTGATGCCGACCTTTACCTGCGCTTCGGCGCCGAGGCGGAAGCCAACCCCACCAGCACCGTCAACGAGTGCGGGAGCTACTCCTCGAACTCGAACGAGAGCTGCACCACCGGCGCGGCGTCGAGCGCGGATACCCTGTACGGGGCGGTCCATGCATACGCCACCTACAGCGACCTGACAATCATCTGCACGGTCAACGGCACGAACGGTGGCGGTGGCAGCTGCAGTCCTAAAGGCACCAGCTGCACCACGGGATCCGAATGCTGCTCCGGTAGCTGCGGCGGCAAGCCCGGGTCCCGCACCTGCAAGTAAGACGGCAACGTCGAATAGCCTGATCGCCGTGAAGGCCCCGGGTTCTCCCGGGGCCTTTTCTTTTTGGCTTAGAAGTCAAAACCGAATATGGGGTCAGATATGGGGTCAGGCATGATTCTGGACTTTTGAGAGTTGACCGGCGCACCCAACGTGCAACCGTGCCCCTTAAAGAGGGGAACGGTCTTCAACTTATGTCGGGCTTGCCGGCTGGGAGGGAATTTTGCTGACTCTAGGGAGGTTCGAGCGCGACGCAGATCTTTCGGGGAGCCCTTGTCCTGAGCGAAGTCGAATGGATCAGGATGACAACCGAGTATGCAGTCGGAGTATGGGGTCGGGAGTCGTTCTTGTGCAGGGTTCTCCTTTAAGCATGCGAGTGCGCCATTTTTCCCAGTCCATCACTTATGAGTCGATCTCGTGTTGGAGTGGGAGGAAATTTTTCTTTTTGGTTTTCTCCGGGCTTTATTGACCCCCGATATTTTTTTGTTGACCCACTCGGCTAATTCCATCCATACCGCTTGCTCCTCACTGCCGTGCCGGGTTGTTTCTTGCGCGAGCGTGAGAATTTCCTGATACGACCGCACCTGTAACGGCACCTGGTCCTGTCGCACCGTTTCGGTGAATTCCCTCCATGCCTGGGATCTGACCTTTTGGGCCATGGAAAGCGCAGGGCTGTCGGCATAGACGATGACTACGGCCGGTTGCTTGTTTTTCTGTCGTGCCACCTTATAGGCCGCCACGAGATTGCGCATCCATTGGTAGGCCGGTCCCGCGAATGGGCAGGGCTGATAATCTGTTTGGGCATCGAGATGAAAGACCTTCGGAATGAGGTCCCAATATTGGATGCCTTTTTCACTTAACGCGCATCGAAGAGAAGATGGATTTCTGTTCACGACCGGCGGGAATGACGGAGGGGAGAGGATGGATTCGGTATAATTTCCATTGCACGGGATGGCACCGTTGCGCTTTTCCGTTTGCGAGCAGGCCCCTCCATCCTGTTCGGTGAATTTGCATTCAAAGAAAATGACCGAGTGGGGACTTTCTGCAAGCGCATCCACCTGGGTGGGGCGAGGTTCATTGAGCAAGGTTGGTCGTGCGGTCCATTCCAGGGTGATGGCCCAGGGACCGCCTGTCGGAAGCCCGATGGTCTGCGCGAGGGCATCAAGAATCGTGTCGCGATCTGGAGAGGTTTTGATCGTGCCGAAGACATCAATAGCCAGTGCCTGGGAGGAATGTGCCACATGGGTATCGATGGCTCCGCCCCTGCCTGCGTGCCACGGAAATGTGTCCCATGGTTCACAGGCTTGATGCGCGGCGGGGAAGATATTGCGTTCGAGACGTGTTCTGGTGATTTGATTCATGTGTGGGTCCCTTCCCGTTGAGTATAGGGATTGGGAGTTTACGGCCCCTAATGGTATTCATCGGTTGATGGGGATGGGAGCTGAATGTAGAAGTGATTGGGGGGGGTAAAGAACGTGCGAGAAGGGAAGATGGATGTCCGATAACGAATGTCGGGAATGACGTCTCTACCTCGGGGGAGAGCAGGGAGAGCGATTTTGCTGAGACGTGGGTGGTCCACCTTGGCTACAGATCCTTCGCCGGAGCTCAGGATGACAATGCGGGGGAATGAGGGAAATAAGATGGATGCCTGATTACTGCCGTCGGGCATGACGGGGGCGGATTGGTACTTTTTTGTTTCTGGGAATGTTTGAGGATATTCATAATGAATGGGGCGCTTCCATCCTGTTTCAGGCTCTTGTGAAGATATCTGAACCAATGCGATTGGAGTACCACATCCATTCGTGTTCCTCTTTCTCTTTAATGTCTGTTGCGTGTAACCATTGGGTATGAATGCTCCCAATGCCGTTTTCCACGATGTGCTGTCCAATCCAGGTGATGATGGTCCGGTAGAGTGGATACACCGCATGAAAGGTGATGACATCCCCTAGAATGCGTCCATTGATCTCTGCCCAGAGTGATTGGCCATCTTCTCCGACTCCTGATTGGAATCGTCCTCTGACCAGTCCCTCCACCGCCGATAATTCCAAGATGGATTGATGTTGGTTTTTCCAGGTTCCTTCGAAATTCACAAAAGGTTCCTCGGCCATGATTTCCTCTTTGTTGAGTATGGTTGGTTTTGCCGGGCTTCCGCAGGCGTTTTTCTGAATGACCGGTTCTGTTTCCTGAACAGGCTTGCTCCAGTCATGCCCGGACCTTCCCTTGGAGGGCGAGTGCATTGATCGGGGCATACCCGTGTTCGTCATTGTCGAAATAGCAGTAGACATCCTTGCCTGATCGGGCCCACTTTTGACATTTGTTGGCCCACGCACGAAGCGTTTGGTCATGATACGTTCCCTGATAGGCCTCGCCAGGACCATGAAGCCGGATATAGACATACTCTGTGGTGACGATTTCGGGTGACCAGCGGCCAGCCAGGTGGTAGAGGCAGAAGGCAGCCCCATAGTTGCTGAGCACGTCATAGACCGGTTGTGCGAACCAGCTTTCATCACGGAATTCGAATGCATACCGGAATGGTTGGGGGAGGGCCTGCAAAAATTCTTCCAGCCGGGGAAGGTTCATTTTCCAATGCGGCGGCAATTGAAACAGGATGGGTCCGAGTTTGTGCTGCAGTACGGTGATGGTTTCAAAAAAACGTTCAATGCTTTGCTCCGGATCTTTCAGCTTTTTCATGTGCGTGATGAACCGGCTGCCCTTGCATGCGAACAGGAAGTGTTTGGGTGTGTGCTTCTCCCACTCTCTGAGTGTGTGAGGGGCAGGCAGATGATAGAACGTGTTGTTGATTTCGACAGTGCTCAAGTGGCGGGCATAGAACGGGAGAAACTCTTCACTTGCGATGCCTGATGGATAAAAAGGTCCGACCCAATGAGGATAATGCCAGCCTGATGTCCCGATATGGATTTTGCCCTGGTGCTTCATGGTTCATCGTATGGCCAGCCGGTCGTCATCTGCTGCTCAGAAGACGGTCGTCAATTCTGGCGGGCCAGTAGGATCGGCCGGTTCTCTGAAAGAAAGCATGCACGCCGAGACGTGTCCAGAAGTTAGGCGGGTGTTGCATCGGGGTTGTCCTGGCCACCGGAAAGTGGAGATTGTTGCGTTTTCTTCTTCACCACCCAACGATCTTTGAGTTGAGCCAGGAATTTCTGGTGAGTAATCACCACCACTTCATCCTCTTTCTTCACCTCCGTGTCCTTCTCGGGCAGGACGAAGGTCTGATCCCGGTAGAGACAAATGGGGTGAAGTTGCCCCGGGATGGCAATCTTTTCCAGCGGGCCTTCGTCTTCCGGACGGGCGACAAAGGAAAAGACGCGGGCCTCATCTTTAATCATCCCCGACAGTTCGAGCAAATCCCGGCCGGCGAATTTGTCTGCCAAATATCGCCCCATCGTGCCGGCTGGAATGATCGTTTCCTCAAGGCCCAGCTCCAGACAGATGTGTTCAAATTCCGGATTGACAATCTTGGTGACCACGCGCGGGAACCCCAGGGACCGGCCGACCAGGCTGGCGATAATGTTGGCTTGATCATTGCCTGCTAAGCAAAATAGAAAATCCGAATGCTCGGGGTCTGTTTCTCGTTGAATGGCCGGGGTGGTTCCGTCTCCATGGACGAACCCGCAATCGAGATCCTTGCTGAGTTCATTAATCCGTTCTTTGTTGCTTTCGACGATGACGACTTCGTGCCCTCGTTTTAAGAGAATTTCCGCCGTCATCACCGTCAATGAGCTGGCTCCAATAAATACCGCTCTCATTGCGCTCGCGTTCTCCTTTCTCGCCAGGTGGCCGGGTATAACACCATCAGAAGCGCGATAACTTCCAGTCGTCCCGCCAGCATATCAAAACAGAGCACGCCTTTCAGCCATCCAGGAAGTTCCGTGCCGGTAATGCCTGTAGATAATCCCACGGTTCCGGTTGCCGACGTGACTTCAAAGAGGGCATCCAGGGGATCGTATCCTCCAACGAGAAAAAGGACCCATGAGACAAAAATCACCGCGATAAACAGGACTGTGAGCAGCAAGGCGCGGGTCAGGTCTTCATGCCCCAGCCGCCGATTTCCCAGCCAGGGTTCGATCACGGCGTGAGGCGGAGCACAGGCTCGTTGAAGGATTACGCGAATCAGCACCAGAACGATCAGAACACGGAAAATTTTGATCCCGCCGCTGGTTGAGCCTGCACTTCCACCGATGAGCATTGATCCCATGAGCAACGATTTGGAGGTTTGGTCGATCTCCGTCAGCGATAGAGTGCTGAAGCCGGTGCCGGTTTGAGCGGACACCCCCAAGGCCGCACCATGGGCCAGAGCGCCGGTCCAACCCAGATTGGTGTGTTGCCCCAATGACAGTCCGACCACAAGGCCGGCCAGACTGCAGAGCACCAGAAGGGCTGGTAATTCCACATCGGAGATCAGTCGGCGGAAGCCATGGTGGTATGTATATGCGTAGAGAGGTAGGGAGATTGATCCGCACACACATAGTAGAAGCAGAAAGGATGTGGCCGGTAGGGAATCGAGTCCGGCCAGACTGTTATGGAAAGGAGAAAACCCTCCCGTGGAGATTGCCGTCAGCGTCAAGGTTATTGCATGAAAGGGGTTCACTTGAAGGCCCAAGAGCACCATTATCCCTAGCAAGGTCAGGAGAGCATAAGCTCCAAGGACACGGCGGGCGTGTGTCCGGGTCGTGGTGACAAGGTTTTCTTCCGCCACCGGTTCCACCAATTTCTTCGAAGCGATGCTTTGTCCCATGAGCAACGCGACAGAAAGGATGGCAATCCCCAATCCCCCGTACCATTGCATCCACGCACGGGCGAATAGCAGGGATGGCGATTGATCTTCCACGGAGGAGAGCACGGAGAGGCCCGTGGTGGTGACTCCCGAGATGGCTTCAAACCAGGCATCCTGGAAGGAAAGACCGGAGGCCATAAGAGGATACGTCATACAGAGGGGGGAGAAAAAAAAGGCCAGGGCGGTGATCGTCAGCGCTTCATTCGTTTGGAGAGCGGGTGGAACGGAGAGACGGGAGAGAGGTATGCCGACGATAAGCAATGTTATGATGATGATCAGATAGCGACCGCCAACAGTAACCTCATCGAAATACAGTGAAATGGCGAATGGCACTAAGGTCAGCATGGCCAGCATCAGCCCGAGCTGGCCTAAGTATTTCAGAAGGACCGGACCACGGACGGGGTAGCTTAATGTGGTCACACCTTCATTGGCCATCGGTTGTTACGCCTCAATGAGACATTGTCGGAATGGGTTGTTCCGGCATGAAGAGGGTGTTGACGGTGAATGGGGAAACATCTGGTCGCCAACGGCTCATGCGGTTCGGTTCTTCTCTCTTTCACCACAGAGGTGCTGGGGACGATGGATGTGAGCCTCTGGATATCAATAAAAAAGATCGTCTACTCATCGGGGTGTTCCAGCGCCCGGCAGGGGCCCAGAACTGTCATGATGATTATTCCCTGGCGAAGATCCGCCTTATTGCGTAAACGAAGTGGGATGGCGGTCCGGCGTTTCGGAGAGGTCGTTGGTCTGAATTCCTGTATGGGCTGTTTGGGCTTTGACGGGGAAATTCTCGTGGTGTCCGGCGCTGCATGGTCAGGCCCTTCCCGGGAATCATTGGAAGGGAGAAACAGATCCTTCAGATCCCTGAAGGCAATGTCCCGGCGAATTCTCTCATTTAGCCATCGAATGGCAAGGGCGATCAAAGCCAGAACAAGGAAGATGGTGAAAGACACAAATGCTTCGATGTTCATCCTCGCCTCACTTTTTCGATGGTCCGGGAGATTCCTCCTCCGTGCCGGCAATGGCTCCTCGCATGGCCGTATCGGCTTGCACATTTTTCATCCGATAATAATCCATGATGCCTAAATTTCCCTGGCGAAAGGCTTCGGCCATGGCCCGGGGAACTTCTGCTTCGGCTTCGACGACACGCGCGCGCATCTCCTGTTCCAACGCAACCGCCATCGCCCGCCGTTCTTCCGCTTTGGCCTGGGCAATTTGCTTATCCGCATTGGCCTGGTCGATTTGCAGTTTCGCTCCAATATTTTCTCCCACGTCCACATCGGCAATATCGATCGACAAAATTTCAAAGGCGGTGCCGGCATCTAAGCCTTTCCCCAGAATATTTTTGGAGATATGGTCCGGGTTTTCCAGGACGTCCTTGTGCGTGGCGGAGGACCCGATCGTGCTGACCATGCCTTCTCCCACGCGCGCAATGACCGTCTCTTCACCGGCTCCGCCGACTAAGCGGTCGATATTGGCCCGAACGGTCACCCGTGAGACGGCGATAAGCTGGATGCCGTCTTTGGCCACGGCGGTGATACGGGGGGTCTCGATGACTTTAGGAAGGACCGACATTTTGACAGCCTCCAGGACGTCACGGCCGGCCAGGTCAATGGCGGCGGCGCGTTTGAAGGACATGGGAATATTCGCTTTGTCGGCTGAGATCATGGCATTGACGACTTTGACCACATTGCCTCCGGCCAGAAAGTGGGCTTCCAGGTCGTTTACGGGAATTTCGAGTCCGGCCTTCACTGCGCTGATTCTGGCGTTGATCACGGTGCCCGGGGGAACCCGGCGCAACCGCATGCCCACGAGTGTAAAGAGGCCGACATACGCGTTCGAGGCCCATGCCGCGATCCACAGGGGAATGGGAATGACATAGAGAAAACCAAACAAGAGCACCAGGACTAAGACGAGAAGTCCAAGAGAACCGAATGCCTGGGTTTCAATTTCCATTATGGGTTGTCCTTTGCTGGTTGGGGTGGCGCCAGTCGAACCACCACCCGGTTGCCATCGATTCGTACGACTTCAATCGGTTGACCGGCATCAATAAAGGTTCCGTCGGATACCACGTCCACTCGTTCTCCATTAAAGCGGGCAATACCCGCAGGGTGAAGATCTGAAACGGCCGTACCCTGTTTGCCCAGCCAGCGATGATCTTCCGCCGGACTCGATTCATATCCCTCTTGAGCCTGAAGGTTGGTTTCCAGGATCAGGCGTTTTCCAAACGGGAGGCGCGGAAAATATCGAAGCAGAATGAGGGTGGCAATGATGGCCACCAGGAGGGAGAGGGCAACCTGGCCAAGCGCGGAAAGCATGGAATCCCATGTTGCCCCGCTCCCGATGAGGCTCAGCCCAAGTCCTCCCATGAGCGCTATTATGCCTAAGATGCCGGCAATTCCAAAACCGGGGATGAAAAAGATTTCCAGCCCGACCAATATGAGCCCAACCCCGACCAAGAGAAGTTCTTCCAATCCTGCTAAGCGGACAAGTCCGTGCCCCCAAAAAAACAGGGCCAGGCTGATAAGCCCGATGGTGCCCGGTAACCCGAAGCCGGGAACCCGCATTTCCAGCATAATTCCCAGAATCCCGACCGTCATCAATAAGGAGCTGACCACGGGGTGGGTGAGGAACCGCACCAGTGACTCGGCCCACGTCTCCGTTGTGTAACGAATCTCGGCATCCGTGAGGTTCAGCGACTGTAGCACGGCCTCCAGCGAATTGGCCTGGAAGTCGGCAATCTTGACCTGCAACGCTTCTTTGGTTGTGAGCGTCAGCAATTTGCTTTTTTCAATGATGTTGGGAATTTCAACATCGGCATCAACCATCGCTTCAGCGATAAGCGGGGGGCGATTCCGTTGTTCGGCAGTCGCTCGGAATTCCTTGCGCATATAGGACACTGTTTTTTCTTCGACCGGTTGGGCCGGAGAGCCGGGGAGACCGATCTGTACCGGAGTGGCGGCACCGATGGTTCCGCCGTCTGCTATCGCGATTTTTTCCGAGGCCAGGCTAATCAGCGCGCCGGCAGAGATGGCGCGCTTGTTGATGAACGCCACGGTGAGAATTTTGGATTCCAGCAGCGCATCCCGAATCAGCACGGCGGCATCGACCCGACCGCCAAAGGTATTAATCTCCAGTATCACCGCCTTGGCGTTGGCGGCGGTGGCTTCGTCTAACACTCGTTGCACAAAGGGCGCGAGTCCCAAGTCGATGACTCCTTGGATGGGGGCCACAAACACGACTGGTTTCTGAGCACGGGCCAGGTCTTGGCCGAAAAGGATGAAAACAGACAAAGAAAGCACCATCCTTAGCAGCAAAATGTGTCCTCGTTTCTGTAGCCGCATCGTTCAGTGTCCTCTTTTTATTCTACCCTATTATGTGGAAGCTCCAGAGGTGTGTGGCTTACATGTCTAAGGGCGGAGGAGGAATGATCTGTTCCTTCATGAGCAACTGCGTGGCGTCGCGGGCTTGTGTAATGATGTGCGTAGCCTCCTCGTGCAGTTGTTCCCGCGATTTCTTGAGCGCCGTGATCCCCTGTTTCTGGGCTTGTAAGGCTGTGGCGACAGCCACCCGTGGATACACTTCCCACTCGTCCATCGTGGGGAGAATCTTCTCCTCGTGGATTCCACGTTGCCGGGCATAATCCGCCAGTTCGTGCGCGGCGGCGATGGCCATGTCGTCGGTAATCGTTCGAGCCCTGATATCGAGGGCGCCTCGAAACACGCCAGGGAACACGAGGGAATTGTTGACTTGGTTGGGGAAATCGCTGCGTCCGGTTGCCATGATCTTTGCCCCGGCTTCCCTGGCCTCCCAGGGCCAGATTTCCGGGATCGGATTGGCACACGCAAACACGATGGCATCTTCTGCCATCGCCGATACCCATTGGGCCTTGATGGTGTTCCCTGCTGAAAAGGCAATGCACACATCACGGCCTTTGAGCGCCTCGGGGATTCCCCCTCTTTCACCTTCAGCATTGGTTTCCAGGCACACCTTCCATTTGTCGGCATATTCCGTTCGTCCGGCTTCGATGTCGGCGCGGCCCTTATGCAGAATACCCTGACGATCGCACGCGACGATTCTTGCGGGATCGAATCCGGTGGCTTTGAGCAATCGATAGGTGGCGACATTGGCAGCTCCCATTCCGATCATGGCGATGCGGATTCTGTGCATGTCTTTCCCGACCAGCTTCAGGGCATTGAGCAATCCGGCCAGAATGACGGTGGCCGATCCTTGTTGGTCATCATGCCAGACGGGTAGGGTCGTTTCCCTCCGGAGACGGTCCAGGATGCGAAAACATTTGGGCTGGGCGATGTCCTCTAGATTAATTCCGCCAAACGAGGGTTCGAGGAGTTTGACCATCCGGATCAGTTCTTCCGGGTCTTTCGTGCCGAGGCACACTGGAACGGCATCGACCCCTCCTAAGTATTTGAACAGCAGGGCTTTGCCTTCCATGACGGGAAGGGCGGCTTCGGGGCCGATATCCCCAAGCCCCAGCACACGGGTGCCGTCGGAGACAATGGCGATGCAATTGGCTTTGTTTGTGTATTCGTAGGCGAGGGCCGGATTAGCGGAAATGGCTTTGCAGGGTTCGGCGACTCCCGGCGTATACCAGATGGAGAAGTCGCTCAAATTTCGAATGCGGCATTTTGGAAGGAGCTGGACTTTCCCTTTATAAAACGAATGGAGAGGGATGGCGCGTTTCGCAGGTTCCTTCGCCTTGGCCAATAAGTCTTCCTTGTCAGGCATATCCTTCCTCTCTAACAGATGTTGCGGGTGGAAATGACAGCCCCATTATACTCCGGTAGGGGGCGTTTCCATAGAAAGGGCACCCTCTTTTTATGAGATGGCGATCGTGCCGATCCCATTTTGGAAACTGGGATGCGTGCTAAACGGACGACATTGTTTCAGCAGGGAACGCTGAAGAAACGCGAGGTCAGAACCCGTGGCGCGGTGAACCTGAAAATTCTCAATCCGGACGGGGTACAACTGAATGTGATCAACTTTCCCTGCGTTCTCCTCTATACGGAAAAGAAAAGATAAATCGTTGCGTTCATCAGGATCGACGGCGTAGTCATCGATGAAATCACCAGTGGAGTACAAAATGACCTTCCCTTTGTAAATTTCAAGCCCCTGCGGCGTATGATTGGAATGTCCCCAATAGAGATCACCCCCTAAATCCAAGAGTTGGTAGGCCAAATTTCGCATGGCCGGAGAAGGTGCTCCCCAGTTCGGGCCTATATGAGCGCTGATAATGACGAAGGAGGCGTGCTGTCGTGTGTGACGGATGACCTCGGCAATTCGGTCCCGATAGGGCGCAAGAAGGCCCCGGGTATCAAAGCCGACATAGTTCACGCCCGGTTGGGATTGCGTCGCCTCCCATTCAGGCTCATTGTCCGTCAGGGCGATGACGGCAATCCGACTCTGGGAGCATTCAAGGAAAGCCGGTTCCAAGGCTTCAGCCATCTGTGCGCCGGCGCCGGTATGCTGAATGTTGGCTTGATCGAGGAAGGTGAGGCAGTCAAGCAATGCGTCAGGACCATAATCCAACACATGGTTGTTCGCGAGGGTGGCACAGTCCACCCGGGCGGCTTGAAGAATCTCAATTGCACGAGGACTTGCCCGAAAATGAAACGGCTTACGGAGAGGGCTCCATGGCTGACCACGGGTGCTGATCACGCATTCCAGGTTGATCAAGCGACAGTCGGCAGTCAGGAAGAGCGGCAAGGTATCTCCCCATATGGTCTCGGGAGCAATGGATGGGTTGCTCACCATATGCGTGTCGACCAGTCGCCCAAGCATGACATCTCCGGTTAAGACAATCTTCATGGTGAGCTTCTTGAACCTAAGGAGAAGGAAATTATAAAAAGACGAACCTCCCACCTATTCCCGCTCGGGGCTTTTGGAGAGGTGGAAATCTGGCAACCAGATGCTGGTGTTAAGTGTATGCGCAAACGGAAGGATGCGGAACTAGGAGAATCCCTAGTTGCAGGAAGGAAAGACCCTTAATTGCCAATAAGTAAGGAAGAGTTTTGCGCTATCTGGTATTGTTGCGCGGGTATTCCGTTATTCTCGTACCCCTTCTCAGTCATTCACGCCCTCTCTATCCGTCATCCCCGCCAGTGGGTAGCGGGGATCCATCTGAAATGAAGACCAGATGGATCCCCGATAGAAAATGTCGGGCAGACGGGGGTGACTCAGGATACCACTTTGATGGGTGGGTATCGATCTCGCTTTGAAGTATGATCCACGCCCTTACCCGTTGATTAAACTCTCCAGTTGTTGCCGGCAATCCGGCTCTTTCAATTTCTTTAATGCCTTGGTCTCGATCTGTCTGATACGTTCTCGGGTGACACCCAGGGTTTGTCCAATTTCTTCCAATGTGGATTCTTCGTCATACCCGATGCCAAACCGCATGCGAAGAATTTGTTCTTCGCGCGGGTTCAATTCTTTGAGGAGGCGGGAAACAGCCTCTCGTGAACTGTGTTGCTCGGCAATCTTCATCGGTGAAACGGCTTCGTGATCCTCAAGGAAATCCCCGAATTTTGTTTCACCCTGTTCCTCCAACGGAGAGTCCAGGGAAACGGGTTCGTAAGAACCTTCCAGGATGCCTTGCATTTTTGCGACCGGTAACCCGATATTTTCCGCCAGCTCTTGGAGCGTCGGGGTCCGCCTTAAGCGTTGGGTTAAATGCTGCGAGGTTTTCTTGAGTTTTTGGGAAACCTCATAGATGTGGACGGGCCTTCGAATAGTGTTCCCTTTTTCGGCAATGGCTCTCGTGATGCCCTGGCGAATCCACCATGTGGCATACGTGGAGAATTTATAGCCACGTTCATAATCAAACTTATCCACGGCTCTCATCAACCCGATGTTGCCTTCCTGGATTAAGTCCAAAAAATGCAGGCCGCGGTTGGTGTAATGCTTGGCCACACTGACGACTAACCGGAGGTTGGATTCAATCATTTGCGCTTTTGCCTGTTGTACCTGGGTGACAGCCTGCTCAAGGACTTCACAGGCTCGCATAAATTCACGGTGAGGCATCAATATGATGGATTCCTCGATCTCCTGAATGCGGGACCGGGCTTTTCGGGTGGCCGCATCGCTCTGTTTGTGGCGGCTGGTTTCCAGAACCTGTTGTTGCGCGCTAATTTCTTCTCTCATGTGGCGAACCTGTTGAATCATGGTTTCCTGCAAGTCCGGCCGCAGGTTCAAGGCTTCAATTCTTTTGATAATTTGTTGAAGGGGTTTTTGGAGGGATGAGGTGGAAAGCACATAATCCTTCCCGGAGCCACGACTAGCGAGACATTGGGCGTACTGCGACACCAACGGTTTGGCCAGCCGGTTAATCGCATCAAAATGCTTCAGGGTTTTGTGAAAATATTGCCCTTGGTCCTGATGAGTTTCCTGGCTCGAAGACTCTCCTTCGACCCCGGCTGAGGAACTGATGATGACCAGATCACTCACACGGAGCTCTCCGTTGTGGAGTTGATCCCGAAGTCCACGAAGGCCTGCCAGGGTGACGGGTAAACTGAACAGGGTCGTTAACAGGTTGTTGGTCCCTTCTTTGATCTGTTGAGCAAGCTGGACCTCCGTCTCCCGGTTCAACAGCGGAACCCGACCGATTTCTTTTAAAAAGAGGGTAATCGGAACATTGGCGGTACCGGAGTCTTCAGAGAATGAGTGACTGGTTTCACTGGTGTCGTCAGAATAGGAGTCTGTCACATGTTTGCCGGTATTCCGGCCCCTTTCCGCAAAGGATGAACGAGAGGAATTCAATGCTGTTGATGATTGCAGGGAATCCTCAGTTGCATGCATCAGCCCATCCATCTGGAGGGAAAAACCGTTCCTGCCTCGCTTTCTCTTTAGCGATGGTTTAAGCGGTTGGTGTAATGCTTTCGTCGATACCATATTCTTCTCTCCTTTTCTTGCATCCTGAACCGAATAATCAGCTGCTCAGCCCGAAATAAATGGCTGAAGGCCTATGCCAACAGTCCCTTTCGCTTTCCTTCACCAACGCACGCCCCCATCCTCTGTGATTCCAGTTTCTTTTGCCCGATGAGTAGTGTTCGAGCCTGGCCTGTCTGTCATGTAACTAACCGGCTTTCCTGGAGGAAAAATGGGTTTCCTTGAGTTGTTCTTTGCCCTTTTTTGCCTCACGGGCTTTGAGAATGGCCTCATCCACGGTTTCCCCGCAATTGAGGCATCTCAAAATCTCAATACGGTAAAACTGACCGTCGAGGTTATAAATGCTATCTCTCACCAAAAACCCCTGACAACGTTGGCATTTCATGGTTTTTTCCGTCATCTGTTTACTCATCATGAGGGTCTATTCTCCTTTTGAAAGCTTGGCCTTGCACCATGATCCTTTACCGGTTAAGATAAGTAACTAGTTACAAAAGTAAAGTAGGTACCAAAAAGTAACCATGAAATTGCCTCCAAGTTCTTTTGGTTGTCCGTTAGACTCGTTGTTGCGGATTTTGTCAGGACCGTGGACCATTTATATCCTGTGCCGGCTGCATAAAAACGGAGAAACCCGTTTCGGCGAATTGAAGCGCCAAATGCCGGGGATTTCATCCAAAATGTTGACGGAACGATTACGGACTTTGGAGGGAGCTGAAATTATTTATCGGCATCAGGAGCCTACTGTCCCCCCGAAAGTGACCTATGAACTCACGACAGAAGGTCGTGAACTCACCAACATATTGGATCAAATTAATACACTGGCCTACCAGTGGCAGGATCAAGAGCCCAAGAAAGCAAACACCAATAGGCAGGTGAAAGAAGCGAAAAGAAGAACGGGGATATCCAAAGCCCCGGTATCCCTTTTGAATAAGAGGGGATAAGGAGAATTGACTCCCTCCTCACAACGTTGGTTGTGGAAAGTCGGGGAGATTGCCTTCCGTATCGGATTATTCCCCTCGAAGATTCTTGAGCATCAAAGCCGCCTTTT
>Ga0209536_100006816_pt1 | contig 17392 bp, 13 predicted proteins | sample DeeMarSeWOR28_12_FD_187461 | JGI IMG/M metagenome (GOLD analysis project Ga0209536, IMG submission 187461) | Marine sediment microbial communities from White Oak River estuary, North Carolina - WOR-2-8_12 (SPAdes) (version 2) | ecosystem: Environmental > Aquatic > Marine > Intertidal zone >... | reverse complement strand
GCATTATTAAAAAATTACAAATCGTTACGATGGCTCACCTGCCGATCAACATCCTCCCTGTAATTCCTGTTGTCATAAATTTTCATAATTTACTAATTTCAGTAAATAAATCGGATTATATCTCCAAATGAATCCGGAATTGTGTTTATCACCGGATTGTTGGATCCTGATTTAAATAATGTAACCATATCAAATATGAAAAAATTAATTGGACTGTATCCTATTGGAGTCTGGATTGCCTTGCTGGCAGTTCTTTTGCATTTATTAGCCTGGGGAATGCAAACTTTTTCACTCATAAACTGGGATAAAGCGGTTGATTTAGGATTGCAGAACGACCGTTTTACCGGAGATTCGGTTGAACAGGCCTGGGCGTTGGAAAGTTGGGGAGTGGCTTTGGCCGACATTTTATGGGCTTTACCAATCGGAATCGTCTCCTTATTCGGACTCCTAAGGAAAAAATTCTATGGATATTCAGCCGGCTTGATGGAATTGGCCATTGGGGTTTACTGGCCGGCGGTGTTTGCTTTTCAGAGATGGAACGTATACCAGGAAACCGCTATTTTAGCACTGATTTTATGGGTTCCGGTATCATTGCTGGGGATAGGGGGCTTATGGTTTAACCGGGCGATATTCATTCATAATGAAGATACTGGTTAATTAGATGTATAATTTATCGAATCGAAGCCATCTGTTTGTGTCCTTCATAATATTAATCAGAGTAACAAGCGTAAAAAAATGGGGACTGGCAGGAGGTAAATCATTACGGATCGTATTGTTACGAGTTTACTTAATAGTGGATAATTTAAAAATTCAATATTTTACATAACCAGATTACAATGAAAAAAAAATCCTATGGCTGCGGATAAGTTATTGGACAACCGCAATAGCTGATTTCGGGATTGCTATCATCGTATTAATTCCGGAAAGAGTAGGCGTGGCCGAATTTGTTTATGCGATGGGAATGATGTCGGCGGTAGCGCTATCATGGGGTATATTATTACTTATGGCCGATAGAATACCTGTTGAACGAAGATGGATTTTACTCCCAACCGCGATCGTGGTTGCTCTTTTATCCAGTGTCAGGATCTATGCTTCATTAAATGGAATGGTGGAGTTTCGTGTTGTTTTCCTTCTTCTCGGAATCCTTTTTTTATCCTTATTGATAAACAGTTATATAATCTCAGAAAGTCTCCGGACCGGGAATTAAAAACACGTAAACCCGGTAATGGGCATAGGCGGTCGGGCAATAAATGAATATATTAAAATGATTATATTTAATAACAAAAATGAATGGACAATCAGGTACTTTAAACCAGGTGGCTAAAGGGAGCCCCATGCCAGACAACCTATTGGTTTTTCAGAATATATGATACGATGAAAAAATACTTAAAAATAATAATTGCAGGGCTTTCAGGAGGTTTTATTGGCGAAGGGATTATGGGGGCGTTATTCACGAGTCCGCCTGTTCATTCGATTCTCTACGATCCATCCTTCCAGAGCGAACTTTTCATACAAATAACTCCGGAAAGGGATTTGTTTGTCTCCATTGCCGGGATGATCATTCTCAGTATCGCACATGCCTGGTTTTATGTTCTTTTTTTCTCATCAATACCCGGAAATAGCTGGTTAAAAAAGGGACTTTTCTGGGGATTTACCATTTGGCTGTTGTACTGGGTTTTTCAGGAATGGTTTATATATCATACCCTGCTGAACGAACCCTTTTTGTTAAATTTACTGGAATTATCGATATTGTTAATTGGATCGTTTGCGGAAGGAATTATAATTGCCTGGTTCTTTAAAAAAGATATGGGTAGCTCCTGATGCGAGGCAAGTGGTTCTGTATGCTCAAGGACCGGTATTTGCCGACCAATTAGCGGATGGAATCCATGCGGATACCTGCCGCTTCTTCTTTATCTTAAAATCCTGATATGTTATTTCTTAACCTTTTAATAATCCTGTTTTCGATTCTGCAAGATCATGATCAGGAAACCTATTTAAACTATCATGAAAATATCGTAAGCGCCGAACATTTAATCGCCGGAGAAAAATTTGAGGAAGCGTTAGCGGTTTATGAACTAACTTTCAACTCCTTTGATTTCATTTTTCTCAGGGATTACAAAGTGGCCGCACAGCTTGCCTTATCGATAGGAGATATGGAAAAAACATACAAATACCTGAGATCAGGAATTTCGAAGGGATGGACATTGAAGAGTTTAAAGAAAAATAAATTTCTTGCTCCCTTGCGCAGGGAACCACAATGGCGTGTTATCCGATTGGAATACAATTCAATGAGGAATCTTTTCAGGGAAAACCTGAATGATTCACTTCGAGGCCGGGTTCATAAGATGTTCCGGAAAGACCAGAAAAAAGCACTGGGAGCCTTATTAAGAATCGGTCAAAAAGCAAAGGAAAGATATGCGGAAAAGAAATTCGCCCCGCATAGTGAAGAGCAGATGGCCAGGCTTACTGATATACTGATGGAATACGGTTATCCGGGGGAAAGGCTGACTGGAAACGACTGGTGGGCATCCACAATAATAAGTCACCACAATTCCATTTCAAGAGAATATGTGTATCAGGATCGTATTTATCCTGACTTGAAACCAACACTTCTGGACGCCGTCAAAAAAGGAGAAATGTCACCCTTTGAATTTGCATTAATGGAGGATTGGAAAACAGTTGTCGAAAGCAGCCATGAATCAACCTCATTCGGATTTCTGGGATCGATCGAATCGGAATCAGTGATGCGGAGGATCAATGAGAACAGAAGAAAAATTGGTCTGCGAAGCATAGAATTAAGAAATGCACTTATCGGTCTTGAAAATAAAGCCGGAATGGATTTTTATTTACCCGGCAGCCCCTGGCAGAAAGGGAAAATAAGAATTAATACCGGAAATTGACGATTAATGAAAAAAATCCTGATTTTCATAATATCCCTTTTTTTTGTGTCTTTCAGCTTTCCTTATAAAATCGGGTGCAATATTCCCAGATTCATCGAATTGGAAAAATTCTGCAAGCTAAAAATACGACTGCCCTTTCTATCTTTTTAAAGTAACAACCGTCACCTGATCTTGCCATTCCGTAGAATTCCAAAGTATGACAGCCGGAATTGAAGTATAGCTAAAAGGTCAGCAAAACACTAAAAATTTCTCATCCTTCCTGAAATATTGCAAACTGACCGGCCTTTTACTACCTTTATCGAATCTTTATTAAAATCAGAATATAGCATTACTCCATAACCCTGCAATCCGTTGGCGGTTAAAAATAATATTGATTTATTCTGAAAAATGAATAGGGAAAACGAATATCCAATTTTATTGACCATTAAACTTACCAACCATGACAAAATTGAAAAAACTGATTACGATTAAGGCTATCTTTCTCCTTAGTGCATTATTGATTTTCGGATGCACATTTACAGTATCGGACAGGGATGATACCTCTGATGAGGCTATTAATTCATCCTATGAAATTGCCTCCGGAGAGTATTCCGACCTGTCTGAAAAAGCGATCAAACATTTAGCGAATTTTGAATTCGATGAATGGGGGGAAATGATGTCGGATGATGTGGAATATTATTTTCCTGACGGAGATGCAGGTACCAGAACCGTATTAACCGGGAAACAAGCCGTATTAGATTGGTACAAAAACTGGAGAGAAACATCCGGTATCGAAAGGATGACCTACACGAATGGCGTTCATGTACCGGTGACCGCGAAAAAATCACTAAATTATTCCGGCTTGACCGGGATCATTGTCATGTCGTATTTTTCCAACGAAATGGTGTACAATGGAAAGGTTGTAAATTTAAGAATGCATTTCGCGGCTCATTTCAATGATGATAACCTGATTGACAGGTACTACACCTATTACGACCGGACTCCTATTATTAACGCGGTAAACGCCAATATTCTAAAGCCGGAAAGGGCGGAAGAGTAATAAAACCCGGGTTTGTTAACAATCATCCTATGTGATTGTAAAACGACCTGATTTGTGCGTAAATCCTGGCAGGAAGAAAAGGTTCTCACTGTAACTAAATATCTGGAAGAAAAATCGGGAGGATTTCAACCACCCGTTATTTGAAATTAAAATCATGAGGCTTTTTGTTACAGGCGCATCCGGATTTGTCGGGAAGTCACTTCTTGAAGATTTATTAAAGGAAGGGCATGAAGTTTATGGACTGGTAAGGGAAGAAAGGATGGCTGAGTTTCCAAAAGAAAGGAAGGCCAAGCCCGTCATCGGAGATCTACTCGCCGTTAAGCACTTTAAAAATAAATTGTATGGAATGGATGCGGTCATTCATTTAGGAGCAAGGATTAAGTTCGTTGGGGGCCTTGATGATTTTTACGCGATAAACGTGGCAGCAACCAGCGATCTGATTCATTCGGCTATTGAAGAAGGAGTGAAAAAATTCATTTACGTGAGTGCTGCGGCAATTGTTTTGGATGGAAATAGTCTCATCGATATCACCGAGGAATATCGACCGGGAAAAATGATTAGAAGCAATTATCTGAAGTCAAAATTGCTTGCCGAGGATAAAATACTAAAAAGGCGGAAGGAGATTCAGGTGATCATTCTCAGACCTCCGGTCATCTGGGGTCCTGATATGCGGATAATGGAAGCCTTCAAGTCCACCATCAGGAAAATGGGTTTCCCGACCATAGGAGATATCAATCACCACCTCGCTACCTGTCATGTTAAAAATTTAAATGCCGCTATTTTACAGTCCCTGAAGAGTAAAAATGGAGAAGGGATATACCTAATATCAGACGGTGAAAAAGTACAGACAAAAAAATTCATGTCTGAATTGATCGAAGGATATGGCATGGAAATGGGGAATATGCATATGCCAAAAAAAACCGCCCTGTTGATGGCCGGTTTTCTGGAATTTATATGGAAGGTATTTCACATACAACACGAACTGCCGATTACTACCTTAATTGTTCATTTGATGGGGACGGAATTTACAATAAATGATACAAAAGCGAGAAAAGAATTGGGATACAGGAATGTAATTAGCATTGAACAGGGATTGCGTCAACTTCAGGATGTATGAGATATTATTATAAATATTTAAATTCACAGGTATTTTCGGGCAATACCGGGTATAATAATAAAGACTGAATACAACTAACATGAGGACTATTACAGGTAATATTATTTGTTGTGTACTGGCATCATTTTTCTTCAGTTTCGTTGAAGCCCAGCAAATGCCAGTGAGACAATTACCCAACATCATTCACATTTTTGCAGATGATCTCGGCTATGGGGACATAGGTTGTTTTGGAGCCAGGGATATACATACACCAAATATTGATCGAATAGCTGACGAAGGAATTAAATTTACTGAGTTTTATTCTGCTTCCCCGGTCTGCAGCCCATCCAGGGCAGGTTTACTTACCGGGAGATTGCCCCAGAGAATGGGGATTAATGAAGTATTTTTTCCCGAGAGTTTCACGGGCATGCCTCCGGATGAAATCACCATCGCGGAAATGCTACAGGAAAAGGGGTACATTTCAGGCATTGTCGGGAAATGGCATTTGGGACATCATTTTCCTTTTCTTCCCTTACAGCAAGGCTTTAACAGTTATTTTGGGATTCCTTACAGCAACGACATGGCGAGTGTGGTTTACATGCGCGATAATCAAGTGGAATCGTTTTATGTGGATCAGAGGTACATTACCAAAACCTATACCGAAAAGGCCCTCCAATTTATCGAACGTCACAAAGAAAGGCATTTTTTTCTATACCTGGCCCACAACATGCCTCATGTCCCCATATACGCTTCCGAGGATTTTATCGGTTCTTCCCGGAGAGGACTTTACGGGGATGTTATTCAGGAACTGGATTGGAGCGTGGGACAGATATTACAAAAACTTGAATCTTTAAACCTTATGGAAAATACGCTGGTGATCTTTTCCAGTGATAACGGTCCCTGGCTGGTTATGGAAGAACTGGGAGGTTCCGCCGGTATATTGAGAGAAGGTAAGAATTATACTTTTGAAGGGGGGATGAGGGTCCCTACGGTGGCCATGTGGAAGGGTACTATACCTGACGGCCTCGTATACGAAGATCTTGCGGCCCAGGTGGACTGGTTTCCCACCCTGGCACAACTCGTGGGTGTCCCGTTACCGGAAGACAGGGAAATTGACGGCAGGGATCTATCCAGGGTACTTTTTAACACCGGAAAACGGGAAGACCCTTCCTATCTGTTTTTTGACGGAAGAGATTTACAGTGTTACAGAAAAGAAAACTGGAAAATCAAAAAACCATTTGAAGGCTATTCGGGTAGCCCTTGGAAGAAGGCCGTAGCTGCCCACGACACCTTGCTGGTCAATCTGAAAGAAGATCCCGGGGAAAGAAATAATTTATACGAAGGTAACAAAGGACTGGCCAAAAGCCTGTTAAAAGAAATGAACAAAGCCTTTCGGGATCTTGGAGAACTTCCTCCCTCGCTGGTAGTAAGAACAGAGGCCGACATCAGCCATCTGGAAGCGTTGCAAAACAAAAGGGAAGGAAAAGGATCTGCTCAGCAAGGTTTTATTGAGGTGGATGGCTCTAAATTAAGGTACGTGGTGGAAGGCAGTGGAAAACCTTGCCTGGTAATCGGGTCTTCTGTTTATTACCCGAAAACTTTTTCACCAAACCTGCGCGAATACCTGAAGATGTACTTTGTGGATATGAAGTGGTTTGCAAAAGATTATAGACCTGAAAATTTGGACTCGGTAAACATTCCGTCGATAGTGGACGATGTAGAGGAGATCCGTAAGAAACTGGGATTGAAAAAACCCATGATCATGGGGCATAGCATCCACGGTACCATTGCCATGGAGTATGTAAAAAGGTATTCAAATGAAGTTAATTCCCTGGTGGTGATCGGCTCGCCATGTGAATGGGGTAATTCCATCTTTGATCTGAAGGCGGCAGCTCTCTGGGAATCCGCCTCAACGGAAAGGAAGGCCATTCAAAAGCAGAACTGGGGTGAGATCACCGAATTAGACCGGTTAACCGGGAAAGAAGAGGCGGCAACCGCCTACCATGTGACGGCTCCGCAGTACTGGTATGACCCGCACTATGACGCCCGGTGGTTGTGGGATGGAATGACCGTTCATTCGGAACTTACAAAACACTTGTTTACGAAGGTATTTTCGAATTATAATATGTTTGAAGCACCGGTAAAAATACCCGTTCCGGTCTATGTGGCCATGGGAAAATACGATTACGTCATTCCTTACACATTATGGGAATCCGGATACGAATCCATCCCTGACTTCACCCTGATCCTCTTTGAAAAAAGCGGTCATACACCCCAACTTGAGGAAAGTGAAATTTTTGACAGGGAACTTCTCAATTGGATCAATAAATGAAAAATTATTTTTGAAATTTGGTCCTGATGTGAAACCGATATTTACTCATGATGAGAATAGATATTTTTATTTTGTCATTTATTGTTATCCATTTTTAAAACCTGCCTCAAAAATGAAAAAGTTATCCCTGCCTGGAATTTTATTAAAAATGATCTGTATGATCCCGATCATTTCTGTTTTCGGTTGTCAGTCCGGAAAGGATTACTTGACTCAAAGCTTAAATAGCCCAGAGAAATACAATGTGGTCTGGGATTCACCCAGTAAAGATCACCATGGGTCCATGCCGGTCGGTAACGGGGATATTGGACTGAATGCGTGGGTGGAGGAAAATGGTGACATTTGTTTTTATATCGGGAAAACGGATTCCTGGGGAGATAACGGAAGGTTATTGAAGGTGGGAAAAGTGAGGGTAACTTGTGAGCCATCAATCATTTTTCAGGGTTCAGATTTTCAGCAGGAACTTGATATGCATTCCGGATCGATCCGTATACGTTCTCATGGAAAAATCGGGGGACAGGAGGCCGACATCAGGATTAGACTCTGGGTTGATGCAAACCATCCTGTGGTTCATTTATACCATGAAAGCTCGATTCCTTTAAGACTGAATGCAAGCATAGAAGGGTGGCGAAACGAGCCGGTGGCGCTATCCGAAATTGGGGTCAGTGATTTGCTGGAAGATCGTTCTAAACCGGGTAATTTACATATGCCGGTTATCGTGGAACCGGACAGTTTAATTCAGACGACTAAAAACTATATTGGGTGGTTTCACCATAATTACAAATCAGTGGGTTTCGAACGGACCAACCGATTACAGGGAATATCGGAATTCTGCACCGATGATCCCATTCTGAATAGAACCTTCGGGGCCATTATTACGGGAACAGATGCTAAACGGGTTAGCGACAGCTTCTTACAAACCAATTTGTCGAAAACCGGGAGGTTAACTATTTATGTGCTCACAAAACATCCATCTCAGCCCCGGGAGTGGCTAAGGGCTATTGAGAACAGGGCAGCGAATATTGAAGCCTTATCCTTTAAGGATAGGCTCAAAGCACACGAAGAGTGGTGGGCTGCCTTCTGGAGCAGAAGTTGGATACATGCAACATCTGTTGAGGGAGGTGATTCTGCTTTGGGTAACGATGCTTTTCTGGTGTCCCGTGCTTATGCGCTGCAACGGTTTATTGATGCCTCCGCAGGAAGGGGTAAATACCCAATAAAATTCAATGGTTCGATCTTCACTGTACCGGCCGAGGGGACTCCGGGTGGGGCCGATTACAGAAGATGGGGACCCGGTTATTGGTGGCAGAATACCAGATTACCTTACCAGAGTATGTGTGCCTCGGGTGATTACGATCTCATGGAAGCATTTTTCAACATGTATTCGGGAGAGATCTATGAGCTATGTAGAAAAAGGACAAAAAAGTATTTTGGAATTGAAGGAGCCTATTTCCCGGAATGCATGTATTTCTGGGGAGCCAATTTCACGGCTACCTACGGCTGGACTCCCTACGAAGAGCGCACCGATAAATTGCAGGAAAGTGGCTGGCATAAATGGGAATGGGTTTCGGGGCCCGAGCTGGTGTTTATGATGCTGGATTATTTCGATTATACCCGGGATCAGGAATTCCTGAAAAATAAAATCATCCCCCTTGCGAACGATGTGATGAAATTTTTCGACAACTATTACAAAGTGAACGAAAAGGGCATCCTGGTTATGCAGCCTTCCATGGCTTGCGAAACCTGGTGGGATTGTACCAATCCCATGCCTGAACTTGCCGGTTTACACAGCATTACCAGGCGGTTGTCAGCCCTTCCCGAAAGTTTAACTAACGGGCAGGATCGTAATTTCTGGAAAACATTCAGGGCAAAACTTCCCGACATACCGGTTCGTGAAACCCCTTCAGGGAAAGCCCTGGCCCCTGCCGCCCGTTTCGAAGATAAGCGCAATTTTGAAAATCCGGAGTTATATGCTGTTTTTCCGTTCAGGCTTTTTGGAATTGGGAATCCCGATTTGGATTTGGGGAAAAACGCCCTGGAACATCGCTGGGATAAAGGAAATTTTGGCTGGCGGCAGGATGATGTATTTATGGCTTATCTGGGATTAACCGGGCAAGCCCGGGATTACCTTGTGGCCCGGGCAGGTAATTTTGACAAAGATTCACGTTTTCCCGCCTTTTGGGGACCGAACTACGACTGGACTCCCGACCAGGACCACGGGGGGATTTTAATGAAAGCTTTTCAATCTATGCTTATGCAGGTCGATCCTTATTCCCGGAAAATTTATCTCCTGCCGGCCTGGCCGGAAGGATGGCATGCGGAATTTAAATTACATGCTCCTTATAATACGATAATCGAAGGAGAGGTTAGAAAGGGTAAAATTAAGATGCTGAAAGTGACTCCCTCTTCCAGAAAAGAAGATCTGATCATTATCGGTGAATAATACTTTTCTGCTCAATAGATGTCCGGCGGAATGGAAGTTGTAATTTCCAGAGAATGAATATTGACGAAGCTTTTGGCAATTTTCTGGAACATAATTGAGACATACCCAATAAATGATGATTAATCCAGTCTGTTATTATCGCCTGTCAGTGATTCTTTCGACAACCGTAAGACAAAAATCAGCATTTTCCTGTTATACCTTTAAAAAACGGCTCCTTTACGTTCTATGTATCCTGAATAATTTTTAATTTGATTCATAATAAGGGGGATGCATTTTTTCGGCAACCCTTGTGCTACGCTTAAAAATAATCTTAATATGAAGAAATATTTTTTTATCTGGATATCCTTATTATTTCTTTCAGATTCAAAAGCCCAGGATCCACCGGATTTCTATGTGGAAGGAGTTTCAGATCCTGTTATAAATCTGAACGGCACCTGGAAATTTTGCCTGAATCCTTCCGGCGAATTCTGGCTTCTGGATCATCTTTCTGCGGATTGGAAAGATATCCGGGTTCCGGGTGAATGTATGATGCAGGGATTTTCCATCCAGCACGACCGCCCGTTTGTCTATAAAAAAGAATTTTCTATCCCCCCCGATTTTGAAGGGAAAATCATTAAACTCCGTTTCGAGGGGGTATACAGTTATGCCCGTGTCTGGGTAAATGGAAAGTACCTTCGGGATCATTCAGGGGGTTTTACGGCCTGGGAATGCGATATAACTCAAGCAGTCACTCCCGGGCAGACGGCTCACCTCACGGTAGAGGTTACCGACCGGGCGGATGAAATTTCATACGCAAGCGGATATGCCAAACACCCGATAGGTGGGATCCTCCGGAATGTTAGTCTGTTGGCTTTACCTGTTGACTATCCTGACCAACTGTTTGTTATTACCGACCTGGATGAACATTACAGGAATGCCGTGTTGACTGTGCAGGGTAAGTTAAGGAATGAAGGCAAAAATTACAGGATCGAACTCGATCTCGTTGATCCTGCCGATCGAGAAATGGAACTCTCAACGCCCTCAATTGAAGTTTCAGATACAATTTTTAAAATCGCCAACTACATTGAAAATCCCTTGAAATGGGATGCGGAACACCCGAACTTATACCGGTTGAAAGTTTCACTTACGGAGGATGGGAAACTGATCTGGAATAAAAATTTATTCATCGGTTTCAGGGAAATTGAAATAATCGGCAACCGTTTTTTAGTCAACGGAAAACAGGTCAAACTCCGGGGCGCCTGCCGTCATGATATCCATCCCCTGATGGGGAGGGTTTCCACTCCTGAATATGAGCTGAAGGATATCCTCCTGGCGAAGGAGGCCAATATAAATTTTATCAGAACCTCGCATTACCCCCCGACCGATCATTTTTTACAGTTGTGTGATGAATATGGTATTTATGTGGAAGATGAAACGGCGGTATGTTTTGTCGGATCTCACCGGACGGAAGAATATTTTCCGGGCAATTCTGAAAGTGATCCCGCATTCACAGGAAGGTACCTGTCGCAGCTAAAAGAGATGGTTTATGATCATCGCAATCATCCTTCCATCCTGATCTGGTCGATCGGGAATGAGAACCGGTTTGGCACAAACTTCAAAAGGTCCTATGACTGGGTAAAAAGAGCCGATCCGACCCGTCCGGTAATTTTCAGTTACCCGGGTCATGTCCCCGACAGCGTTAAGGCTTACGATCTTTTAAGCATGCACTATCCCGGGACGGATGGATATATGGATCAATACGGCATAATTACTGAAGCCTTTGGCCATACGGACATGCCTGTTTTATTCGATGAATGGGCCCATGTGGCCTGTTATAACAACATTACGGTAAAGGAAGATCCCAATATCAGGGATTTCTGGGGGATGAGCCTTGACAGTATGTGGCAGATAACCTATGATTCGGACGGTGGGTTGGGAGGTGCCATCTGGGGGATGATCGACGAAACGTTTATGTTGCCTCCCGACCTTCCGGGTTATAATGAATGGTGGGGAAAAATTGATCCCAAGGTAATCCCGGGAGAATACACCGGTCATACCATTGGGTATGGTGAGTGGGGAATTATAGATACCTGGCGCCGAAAAAAACCGGAATTCTGGAATGTAAAAAAAGCGTATTCGCCGGTAAAGATCCTTAAAACGGAATTCAGGGATCACCTATCGGGCGATTACATCGAAATACCTGTATATAACCGATTTGATTTCACAAACCTGAATGAATTAAGCATTCATTACACCTTCAGAGGAATCAGGAAGGAACTTCATGCTCCGGATATCCCTGCACATTCCCGGGGAACGATCCGCATTCCGATGATGGAGTGGCCTCCGGGCGAACCGGTATCGATCGATATTTTTGATAGCCAACACCGGCTGGTGGATAAGTACCTGATTCTGCATCATAAGGAAGAAAGTAGTCAGGAAATAACCAGGCCCGATGGGGAAATTATCTTAACAAGAGATAAAGAACAATATATTATTTCATGTGAAAATAGTGTAAAACTGTATATAGACAGAAACACGGGATTATTCAGTCATTTCAGTGTTTCTGATGATAAATACATGTTTTCAGGACCTTATCTGAACCTCCGGACCCGGGGGGTAGAGAAGATCTATTCATCGCACAGGATCAACGATTACGGTTCCGGGTGGAAATTGAAAACGCTTTCAGTGGATAAAAAGGAAAATTTGCTGGCAATTTCGGCAAAAGGCGTTTACGCCACTCCTATCGAGGTGGAGTTCCTTATCCGGGTTTTTGCGGATGGCTCAATAAATACAACATATACCGTCAGTGAGATGCCGGATGAATTCATCCGCGAACTGGGCATCAAGTACCTGATGGAGGATATATTTGATACATTGTCATGGAACAGAAACACCTACTGGAGTTTTTACCCTTCCGATCATCTGTCGGCCGGGAAAGCTAACGTATCTCTTTTTACGGCTAATCCAAAAACATACCGAGAGGTGCCGGAGAAAGACTGGCCATACGATACAAAGAGCTTTTATTACGAAGGAACACAGGACGAGAGGGCCGGACAACTCTGCCGGATCGCCAAAGCGACTAAGGAGAATGTCCGGGAATATGACCTGCGGATGAAAGGCGGAGGTCATGTGGTTGTTGTCGGTAAGGGTCGTGAAGGTTGCCGGATCGATCGAAAGGAGAACCGTATCCGGCTTTACCTCAATAATGAACTCGACTATCCGGATCTTAGCTGGGGCAATTTCCAGCGAAACCTGACCATGGGGAAAAAATACAGAGGGAATATTCTGATTAAAATAGTTGCCGGCAATTCACATAATATGAACTGACAGGATGTTTTTTCGGTCCCGTAAAGATTTAATACCCGGTTTTGTTTTTGTATTGCATGATATCGAATTTTATAACAGAATCTTTAAATATCCGGGGATTCTGAGTGATTCCAGATAAACGGGCCCAAAAAAAGTACAATATCTTATGAAATATATTATTTCAAAACAACGATTATATGCGTCGCTGCTCATCCTGGGCGCGTGCATATTACTTTTCCGTACCGTTATCATGGTATTTCAGGGGGCACTTGGTGTGCTTGTGTTATGGGTGTCTGTCCTGCTTTTTTGTGAAATGATCATCGATTTTGGCTGTATTTTGACCTCCATCTCCTGGTGGATGACGAAAGATAAGAATAAAGCAGGTTTGCCACTTACCTTCGGAGCAGCCGCCGCCGTATTACATGCGATTCGGGTATTGATATTTGTCCTCGGGCGCACAGGTCCCTGGATAAATTTTGATGTACAACCGGAACAGCGAGCAATCCATGATACACGATGGACCTGGGGGGAGGTTTATTTTGCAGCCACCTTGTCGGTTTTAGGTATTATAAGTGTGCTGGTTATCTGGCAATTGAGAAAACGGGCGCGTAATCGTCGTCATTAACGTACCCGGAGAATAATGAATGGATCGGGACGGACGGTGTTCATTCGATTAACATTATTCACTAACTTTAACTAGACAAATTGAGTGGCTGCTGAATTACAAATTAAATAGGATCAAATTGTAATGGAAGACCCCAGAATAATTAAGATGACGGAAAAAAAATTAATAGGTATCCGGATGAGGACGTCACTCTCGGAAAACAAAACCGGCATTTTATGGCATAATTTCATGAAAAAGCGGAAGGAAGTTTTAAACCGGGTCGATCAGGATCTCTATTCGGTTCAGATTTTTGATGAAGGACTTACCATGGAATCTTTCACTCCGGACACCCTATTTGAAAAATGGGCAGCGGTTGAAGTTTCCCGGTTTGAGAATATTCCCGATGGCATGCGCTCTCTTAAAATACCGGATGGGCTCTACGCAGTATTTGAACATAAGGGTGAGACGGGTATTTTCCATGGGACCCTGCAATACATTTTTAGCCGTTGGATACCTGATTCAACATATCAGGTAGACCATAGGCCGCATTTTGAAATTATGGGCGCAAACTATCTGGGTCCCGAAAATCCCGAATCAGTTGAAGAGGTCTGGATACCCATTAAAGATAAAAATTGAGGGGGTACAATTATCCTTAGACTTGACCGGGTAGTAGGGATAATCAGTATTTATAACAATAATCCGGACGGATCACAACTGACGAACATCGGATTTATCCATGTCGAATGATTTATAACGGGTCCCGTTTTGGAAATCTTATAAAATTAAATGGGAAATAAAAGCATAATACTCCGCTGGTGCCTAACAACCATTCTTCTTTTCACTTCATGTAAAAGTTATTATAACGAAACGATCGAGTGGATGGATGGCCTCGAACCGGGGGTGGGCATCGGGATCGTACAAAAAAACCAACCTGTTTTTATTGGGATCGACTGGCAAAATCCGGACAGCCTGGAGGGTCAGATCCGATATAAAATAATAAAGATAAAGGGAAATCGGGACATTTTAAAAATGGAGCATTACCTGGTTTTTGAGAAAGGCAAATACATAGGTCATGAAACGCACAAATAGAAAAATTCAGATCAAGTTAACCAATCATCGTATAAATTACATTAACGCGATGAATATTCCTTTCCAATGTCGATATAACTTGGTTGCAACATGAAATGGTGGCTCCAATTAGTGCATTACTTTTCAAATGAAAATGACGGAATTAAATAAGAAAAATGCCGTAAACCACGTGTTTACGATCCGGTTTCAAACTGCTCCGATTCTTACATACTGTCGAAACCAAAAGGAACCGTGATAGTCAAACCTTCTTTTGACCGGGGAACCGAAGTACCTCGCTTTATTAAAGATACTGATGGGCACCTGTTTGAGAAAAGTGAATTAAAGGGGTAAGTAGGAAAAAATCATTAAAATTTTGCAGCCTCGGCCAATAAACCGCTAATCTAATTCAGGTAACCTAACTTAATTTTCCGTTTCAGCAGTGGAAGGTTGGATGCTCAACAGCTTGAAAGATAATACAAATAGAATGAACATTAAAATTCCGGGAATCCAGAAGGTAGCTTTGCCAATGAATCCATAGATAATACCTCCTGTGATCAGGCCGATGATGCTGGCAAGGCTGCCGGCACTGCTGGCATAACCCTGGATAGAACCCTGGTACTTTTTACCGGCAACTTTGGAAAGAATTGAAAGAAAGGATGGCCACATAAGGCCATTCCCGGTGGAAAACAGGATCACTCCGGAATATATAAAAACCTCATTGCCACCAGTAAAAAAGAAGAAACTGGATCCCAACAGGAGGCTGCCTGCAAGCACCAGATAGCCGTCCGGAAATTTGTTGGAAATTTTACTTAATACTGGGCCTTGAACCATTACCATAATAAATCCCATCACCGAAAAGAAGATGCCAAGTTCAAATAAATTCCAATCAAGACGGTCGACCGCATAAACCGGGAAAGCTACGTAAAAGAAGTTAAAAGCAAGAAAAATGATAAAATAAAGGATAAGCATGAGCGGAATATTATTTTTTCTGAGGATATCCCTTAACCTGAATCTCTCGGATTCAGCTATTACATAACAATCCTTATGCTCCTGGCCGAAAACTTTTTTAATCTTGCAGCTCTCCACCTGACCCGTTATCTCACAGGGATTGGCTTCGTTCATGAGGAAGAAGATCACGAATACTGCGATCAGCGAAATGAACATGGCGATAATTACGGGCAGGAGTTCACCCAGGGCAGTTTCACCAAGAATGCCTGCTAGAGCAGGGCCGATAATGAAACCCAGATTAGCTGAGGCGGCCATTTTTCCGTAATTACTTTTTCTTTCTTTTTCGGTCGTTATATCTGCAAGATATGCGTTGGCTACCGAAACATTCCCGCCCGTAATGCCATCCAACGCACGTGCAATAAATAGCATGGCCATTGGAAATGTAATGATGAATGCGCTCGAGGTGGATAAATTTACATGAATGAATGTTTTATTAGGGATCAATAGGGCCACCATAAATAGTACCCAGGCAAGGAATGTGCCTCCCTGGCTGAACATAAGAATTTTTTTACGGCCAAAATTATCCGACCATTTACCGAGCATGGGAGCTCCGAGCAGTTGAAAGAAAGAATAGGTAGCCCCCAAAATTCCATAGGTAAGTTCGTTCCCTCCGAATGTAAGGACAAGCACAATCAGAAAGGGCAGGATAATGCTATACCCAAGGGTGCCAATGAAATTAACAATCAGAACCGGGAAAATGGAAATCCGCTTCATCTCAGTCAGGGCCATTCCGGGAATCTTTGATTGTCCATTATCTTTGATCTTTTACATGAATTCAACCAGGCACAATTTTCAATATGCAAAAAAATTTTAATTCCTGTAAGAAAGCTTTAAATTATCTCATGAAACATAATCCTTATAAAGACATATAAACTGGATACGGATTGCTTTTGTTTACCTTTCAAAAATTCTTAATCATTTTGGACTTTCATAATTTTCGGGAAATTCCTTATTTCAAAATATATAATTCTTCGGATGGCCCTGGACCATTTTTCACCGGTCAACCGGAGGCGTTAACATGATAATTCCAATGAAAAGAACGATCTCTATCATCGCCTGTTTTTATTTTTTATCAATCACCTTCGCGGGCATCACCCAACCTGTTCGTGTCAGTGAAAACGGCAGGTACCTGGTTGAAGAAGACGGCAGTACCTTCTTCTATCTCGGGGATACCGCCTGGGAGCTTTTTCACCGGCTCGACCGCAACGAGGCTGATTTATACCTGACCGACCGCGCGGAAAAGGGATTCACCGTGATCCAGGCCGTAGTCCTTTCCCAGCTCGGTGGATTGGATGATCCCAATGCATACGGACATTTGCCACTTATAAGCGAAGATCCGGCATTACCTAATGAAGATTATTTTAGACATGTCGACTACATTGTCGATAAGGCAGCTTCCCTGGGTCTGGTGGTCGGCATGTTGCCCACCTGGGGGAGTTACTGGAAGCTGGTTGGCAACGACCGCATCAGGCTCTTCAACCCGGACAACGCTCGCGAGTACGGTCGATTTGTCGGCTCGCGCTACAAGGACAAACCGATCATCTGGATACTGGGGGGCGACGACAACATCGAGAGCCCTGAGGAGAGGGCCATTATCGACGCCATGGCTCGGGGACTTCG
>Ga0209536_100006815_pt1 | contig 17395 bp, 11 predicted proteins | sample DeeMarSeWOR28_12_FD_187461 | JGI IMG/M metagenome (GOLD analysis project Ga0209536, IMG submission 187461) | Marine sediment microbial communities from White Oak River estuary, North Carolina - WOR-2-8_12 (SPAdes) (version 2) | ecosystem: Environmental > Aquatic > Marine > Intertidal zone >... | reverse complement strand
CGATAGTCCCGTTGCGTCTTTTAGGATTTTGGGGAACAGGGTGGATTGAACCGTGTAACTGTCCCGGTACATCATGCCATACCAGATAACCCCGTCAACGGAGAACTCTTCAGCCAATTTTATCAGAAAATCACGCATTTCCCTGGATGGTCTGAACCAGGCCGGGGTGATTCGCCCCTGGAAGTAGGATTCGGCCAGTGCCTCCATGGGGTTTCCATCGCGTGCAACATCATCCCAGTAATATCTTAGGCCTTCAGCAAAGTGTTCAATCACGACGTTTCCGCCGGACTCCTCCACAAGATTGATGACTTTGCCGTCTCCGTAAGCCAAGGTGGACCCTGTGAGCAATATCCTAGGTCCGGAACGAGGCTGAATCTCCTGACTCTCCATTTCCCCAACCAGTGATTCCAGTATCTGGATCATGGCTCTCTTATCAAGCCACAAAGAGGCATGGAGTAGCCTAATGAAATCTTTTCCGGTTAAGGGTAAAGAGGCCCCTTTTCTCATGGAACTGATTTTCCTAAGAAGTCCTCTCTCCCTGTTGCACAGGAGAATGGCCTCACTTAATTTCTCTTCGGTAGCCTTTTGCCCTGAATAGTCCTCTATTTTATCTTTCAGAGCGTCAATACCGTTGAGATAATACCTCAATGCCCTTTCTGTTTTGCGATGGGGGACGCCAAACTTAAATATCTTTCCGAGACGGTAGAATTCCCAGGCATCGGCCAGTATCCTGACGTTATTGTCGGTTATGGGGACCACAAACAGGTCCATCAAATCATAGGTGGGCTCTCCCCCCTGAACCTTGAAACCGATCTGAGAACGACAGAATGTGTCAATCCAGCGAGGAAGATAGGCCCCAGCAATCAGGACGGGTTCGTGTTCGCCACCACGATGGAGACCAACTGGTATGGCATCACAGGCCAGTATGATCTCCTCAGGCACATATCCTCCCGGGTAAAAGCCGATGATCTTATGTCCTTCTGCTTTTGACCCCTCCAGATCGCTGGCCCTTTTTTTCAAATGAATGTCCAAGGACTCTAAGGCCTTCATCTCTCCATCTCATATGCGATTATTAACTAGTGCATATAACGCCCTCACCCGGGTTGCGGCCTAAAAGAGCTTGTCGGCTTATCGGTTCATTTGGAGGCTGATGGAAAATGTCCAGGTGCAAGTTGAGCTTTGCGAAATCCCGCTCTGTCACAGATCCCGCTCGCGGGGCGGGAGCTCCCGAAATTCTGAGGAATGAAGCGCACATAGAAGTACGCCGCAGTGCCTCCGGCCCGGAGGGACGAGGGATGAGGGTAACGCAGCAGATGGGCGCTTTCCGGCAGCCTCTAGTGCATATAGCGTCCTCCATTAACGACTAGGGTTTGTCCGGTGATGAAATCACTTTCATCGCTCGCAAGAAATATAACCGCACCAACCAGGTCACGGGGTTGTTCCAGGCGCTTGAGAGGTGTGGGGCTCACGTCATACTTTGAAATATCATCAATGACACTCCGAGCCGACTCACTGTCCGTAAAACCGGGTGCGACGGCATTGACGCAGATCTTATATTGACCTAACTCGGCGGCCAAAGAGCGGGTGAAGCTGATGATGCCGCCCTTGGATGTCACATAGTGAACAAAATGACGGGAGCCTGTGAAGGCCGTCTCAGAGGAGAGGTTGATGATCTTACCTTTTCCCTGCCTTTCCATCTGGGGAAATACGGCCCTGCAACAGAGAAACGGGCCCTTCAGATTCACGGTCATAAGCCTGTCCCACTCTTCGGGGGGGATCTCAACGAATGGCTTCCGGGTTATCCCGTAGATCATGGCCGCGTTATTGACAAGGATATCTATCCGACCGAACGCCTTTATCGTCTCTTCAGCCATCCGGAGGGTGTCCTGCTCAGAGGTAACGTCCACTCTAAGGGCCATGCTCGCGCCTCCCTTTGACAGGATCTCCTGGGTTGTCTGCTGGGCTTCATCCTCCAGAATATCGGCCACAACCACCTTTGCCTTCTCTTCTGCCAGGGCCAGACAAAATGTCTTGCCCAGGCCCCTAGCCCCTCCTGTTACAATGGCCACTTTACCCTCTAACCTTCCCAATGTCTCTCCTCTTCTTCTTTTTATTTCTCTTTCAACATCCATACCTTTTTGCCAAGGCTGATGGCCTGGTCCCACCTCTTCTTCGAAATCTCCAGGTGCATTTCTTTCGGCAGGATCGGTCTTTCCAGTTCGGCGGCCGTCTCTTCCGATAGTTTCATATTCTCGGCCACTTCATGGCCTGCCTTTTTCAGCAGATCTTTGTAAGCCTTGATCTTGGGTTCCAACCCTTCATCTTCTGCTTTCAGTAGCCAACCCCAGCTGCGATAGATCTCCCCGACCACCTCCATGTCAAAATTCCGTGAAAACCTTTTAAGCCAGAGACGGATCACCTGAAATTGGCTCTGCTCCGGATAGCCGCAGCTGGAGATCATCATGATTTTGGGTTGCTGGTCGTACCTGTTCAGGTGGCGCGTTTCCCCATCACTGTGCACTTCAAAATAGGGCATACGGGTTGCAATCAGGCGATCGATGAAATTCTTCATGATGCCCGACACATTGTCTATGTGAATAGGTGTGGCAAAAACGGAAATGTCAGAGCCCATGAACTTTTCAATCAGTTCCTCCATATCATCATTTTGCACGCACTTACCCGGCGTCTTTATCCAGCAAGCAACGCAACCCAGGCAGTGTTTGATCTGCTTATCAACGAGAAAGATGTTTTCAACCTGGGCCCCCGCCTCCACGGCCCCTGTGAGAAATGCCTCCACGGCCACATTCGTTGTGCCCTTTTTCCCTCTGGGACTTCCATTAAACACCGTGATCTTCATCCATTTATCCTTTCGCTGTCGGCTATCCGCTGAACGTTTTACAGTCTATGGATAGGTTATTTGTTGAGGCCAAAATCTTTCGATATAACCTGATAGCAGTTGTAAGAGCATCCTCTCCCTGTTCCGACACCATTGTGGTTGGCGGATCCACAGAGGTAAAAGTTCTTGACGGGCGTCCTGTAACCGGACAACTCCGTGGTCGGCCGGAATCGATCCATCTGGGAGATGATCATGTCCCCGCAGGCAATGGAGCCCTGGTGCATATGGGGCCGTCGCAGCTCGATGTCATAGGGGGTGAAGACGCGGGCGCCGATTATGTTGTCTCTGGTCATGTTGGGGGCATATATCTGCCATTGCTCGATAATGGCGTCTTCAAACTCTTTCCTCAGCTCATGCCATTGGCTTGCTGAAAAGAATCTCGTGGGGGCGGCGAATTCCTCGACCCCGATCATGTGCTTGCCTTCAGGCGCCCGGGAGGAGTCCCAGACAGTGTCGGGTCCCAGATACATGAAGAGCTTGCTGCTGATTCCGTTGACCAGGATCTCGGAAAGGTATTGGTTCGCCACATAGTCCGCATTTTTCGGACCCATATAGAGCCTGGGCTGGGGGCCACAGTCCGGGTTGAAGGTGGCCGCTTTATAGTTGGGGAGTTCGTGCATGGCAAAGACCGCCCATATGACGGTGTGCCTGTTATACCGGATGTTCTTGACCCGGTGGACGATTTTGTAATCAAGATTCTCCTCACCGATGAGCCGGATTGACTGAAGGGCGCTCAGGTTGCTGACCACGAGCTTTTTGGCCTCGATCTCGGTCCCGTCCTTCAGGCGGATTCCCGCGGCCTTTCGGTTCTTGATAAGGAGTTTGACCACTTCGCTTCTGACATAAAACTCCCCGCCCATCTCTGTGAAAGCCTGCTGCAGGGCGTCCGTCAGCTTCTGGCTGCCCCCCTTGGTGATGGCCGCGGGCTCCCAGGAGAGGACCAGGCCAATGGCGTGGACAAAGCCATGCAACCCGATCACATCATCAGGTGCGCCGCCGAAAGAGGTCATGCACCCCCGGATGAAGAGAGTCCTCAACTCTTCGCTCTCAAAAAGGTCGTAGCCCAGCTGTTGGCTGGTCATAAACTGGTAGATGGGGTCAAAGCCATCCTTCGGGTCATCACAGAGTTTCTCCAGTTCATTCTTCTTTCCCCAAGGAACAGGGGGACTAAACCGGTACTTCCCCATGGCGGATTTCCATTTTGCCATATACCTCCGGAACAGTTCCTCGGCGGTATCGGCATCCTTCTTTGAAAACCGGGCGATCTCGTTGAGCGTCTTTTGTAAATTTTCTTCAGACAGCTCCGTTCTACCTGTCACAGGGTCAACCACTTTCATGGCGGAGTAACCGACCAGGCAGGTATCATCGTCAAAGATCATGGCCTCACTCTCGTCGGGAAAGATGTATTCCAGCCCCTTCTCCCTCAAGTTGAAATCACTGTAGGCCGGGTGCCCATAGAAGCGGGTCCAGTTGGCTCCGGGGTTCAAACGAAAACCGGGCACTGGCCCTCCTTCACTGGTGACCGCGCCACCTAACTTGGACCGTAATTCAAATATGCCCGTCTTCAATCCCGCCCGCTGCAAATAGCAGGCTGTTATAAGACCATGATGACCCCCACCTACAACGATTGCATCATAACTTGCATCACTCATCTGATTCCTCCTTTCGAAAGCTGTTCACCTTATAGACAAAGACCCAAACGTACCCACATTATCATCCTAGGTATAGGCCCGCCTGTGGAAAAAAGATATTTCCCGTCAAAGCCTTCTTTGAGTAGAACTCTCTGACCAGAGGTCGGAGCATCACCCCCAAGTTCGGTCACCCGAGGGCATGGGGGTCTCTTTTCAAGACCGCAACCCAAAAGACGGCTCTCTTCCTTACCGCCCCCATCTCCAATATTCAGGGCTCCGGGAACAGGCACAGGGGAGATCCATCATTGACGCCACCTTGCGCTGTGGGGCTGCCACAATAATGTTGTTACACTTTGGTGCCGTGCCACAACCACCGGGCAAATGGTTGTCGGCTTGAAAAGAGACCCCCATACCCTCGGTCAAGGATCGCATTCATCCGCGCCTTAAAAGGCGGGGCATTCTGGCATATAGTCGTAAAATTCATTTCAGGAATACGCTCTTTCAGAAGCTATTATGACGTTTCCAAATTGTCAACCAGAAAGGCCAAATATTTCATCTTCAGTTTCTCATAGAATACCGGACCGACATGGCTTAGAAGTTCAGCCCAACATTTTTTGACACCTATATGCATATTAAGCTGTATTTATTTTATATTTCATATGAAAAGGCCCTCCGCTCAGGTCTGTTTTGTTTTCTTGATTTATGGAGCTTCGTGCTCCATAAATGGAGTTTCCTGAATGTCAACCAAGAGAGCGTTCCTGCATCTGAATTCTTTCTCCTTGGCTATAGGTGAAAAGCCTGCTATGGTAGCCTCTTTCGGATGATGATGAAGTGCTCGCCCTGCTGGCTAAAGGACCCATCCTCACCTTTGCCTGAGACGAGCCCCGCCCGCCGAGCAGTTCAGCCTTGAGCGGCTCGACCTGATCACTTCTAATGAACCTCGGCTGAGTCGAAGGGGACCGGTTGATATGGGGAACTCCATGAAAAGGCAGAAGACTATTCTTCTCATTGCCACCCTCGATACAAAAGGCCAAGAGGCCCTATTTGTCAAAAACCTCATTGAGGAAAAAGGCGTCAGAACCCTGTTAATGGATGTGGGCGTTACAGGGAAGTCCCCGCTGCGCCCAGACTTCTCAAGCCTTGAAGTGGCCGGAGCCGCTTCTCGAACCTTGCAGGAGTTACTCTCCTTTGGAGACGAGGCCAGGGCCATGGGCGAGATGGCCAAAGGGGCTGAAAGGATTGTGGCGGAACATTTTGAAAAGGGAGATTTTGATGGCGTCATTGCCCTGGGTGGAACCATGGGGACAGCTCTCGCCCTCAGGGTGTTCCGAAAACTGCCCATAGGCGTTACAAAGGTGCTTGCCTCCACTGTGGCCCTCTCCTATTTTGTCACACCCCAGGCTGTTCACAGCGATATCTTGATGGTCCAAGTTGCGACCGACCTTTGGGGCCTGAATCGAGTGGTAAAAAAAGACCTCATCAAGGCCGCCCTTGCCGCGGCATGTGCCGTTGAAAGTGGGAATGAAGCACAGGAGGAAAGCGCTCCGTTTATCGCAATGACCACCTTGGGAGGATCATATCTTACGTATGCCTCACCCGTGAAAGAGGCCTTGGAAAGGGAGGGGTACGAGGTCGCTATCTTTCATTCTGTGAGTATGCAAGGGGCGATCATGGAACGACTGATTATGGAAGGTAGGGTGGATGGCGTACTGGATCTCTGTCCTCAGGAACTTTTGACTGAACACTGCGGGGGGTATTGCTGCTCACCAGGAAGACTAAAGGCCGCCGCCCAAATGGGAATCCCGCAGCTGGTAGGGCCGGGTGGAATAGGGGCTTTTCCTTGGGGTTCATTGGAAGACCTGCCCGAGAGGTTTGGTGGGAGACTGACAAAGTGGCACAATGAGATTGCGTCGGCCATAAAAGCCACAGAAGGGGAGATGGCGGAGGTGGCTAGGATAATGGCCAAGAGGTTGAATAGATCAAAGGGACCCGTGGTAGTCGTGATCCCTGAAGATGGTTTCTTTGAGTACGACCGCCCCGGTGCGTTCTTTCATGATCCTGAAGGGAGAAGAGTTTTTATAAACACACTGCGGGAGGAACTCAACTCAGATATTGAGTTCGTAAGTATGGATTGCCATATTAATGACCCCCAATATGCTGAACGGGTTGCCGAAATAGCGCTTCGAATTCTTAGATAACCACAGGAGGGAAAAATGGAAAGACTGAAAGAGAAGGTTGCAATCGTCACCGGGGGCGCGAGGGGCCTGGGCAAGGCATTCTCTTTGGCTATGGCGGAAGAGGGGGCTATGGTGGTTCTTGCAGATGTTCTGGATAAGGAGGCTGAACAGACGGCGCAGGAGATCAGGAAAAATGGAGGTTCTGCTCTATCAGTAAAAGTGGATGTGACCTCCGAGGATGAAACCATTCGTATGGCAGAAACGACGATAAAGGCGTTTGGCCGAATAGACATTCTCATTAATAATGCGGCCATGTTTTATGGAATATCACGTAAGCTGTTCATGGAGATCCCGGTTGCGGAGTGGGACACGCTGATGGCCGTTAATTTGAGGGGGCCCTTTTTATGTGCCAGGGCCGTATTCCCCCAGATGAAAAAGCAGAACAAGGGTAAAATCATAAACCTCTCCTCTGAGACCGCCTTTACCGGATCAAAGAATTTCATCCATTATGTAACCTCAAAGGGTGGAATGGTTAGTTTTACTAGAGCTTTGGCCGCAGAACTGGGTGAACATGGCATCTGTGTCAACGCCCTTGCACCGGGTCTCACAGACACTGAAGCGGGTAGGACCATAATTAGTGATATTACAAAGTATGATGTAAGTCGCACACCCCTCGGGCGACTTGAAGAGCCGAAGGATCTGGTAGGAGCAGTCATATTCCTTGCAAGCGATGAAAGCAATTTTATCACAGGACAAGCCCTGGTTATTGATGGAGGCCGATATATGCACTAGGAGGCTGTCGGAAAGCGCCCACCTGCCATTCGACAAGCTCATGGCCCTGAGCCAGGTCGACCCTTCGACAAAGCTCAGGGTCGATGCTCAGCAGAGTCGAAGCTTCGAAGGGCTGTGTTATCCTTATCCCCCGCCCTGTTAAATTCTCGCTACGCGAGACGGCGGAGCCGATTTAACAGGGCAAGTCACTGCGGCGTACTTTTGTGTACGCCTCATTCCTCGGGATTTCCGGAGCTCCCGCCCCGCGAGCGGGATCTGTGACAGAGCGGGATTTCGCAAAGCTCAACTTGCACCTGGGCATTTTCCATCAGCCTCCAAATGAACCGGCCATTCGAGATGTCGCTTCAAGCTGCAACCGGGATGAGGATACCTTGAATAGTCGCATATGGGATGGAAAGATAAGGGTCTAAAGTCATTGGACATATATTTCAGAAACAGGTTCGCTGAAATGGAGGGACAAAACAAGGTAAAGTCAGCCATCTTTTCAGGAGAGGGGACCCATGGGGTCTGAGAAATTCATACACTGGCTTGGGGAGGTTGGCACAAAAGATGGCCTCCTGGTGGGAAATAAATGTGCCAATCTGGGAGAGATGATCCAGCTTGGCATGCGGGTTCCTCCGGGGTTTGCCATAAGCGCAAACGGCTATAATCAATTTTCTGAAAACACAGGAGCAAATCGGGAAATATTAGGCTACATCAAGAGCCAGGGAAAGATAGAAGGGATCGAAAAGCTCGATGAAGCGAGCCGTAAGATAAGGGCCATGATAGAAGATAAGGAGATTCCCGATGACCTGAGGGATGAAATCGTGTTCGCCTATAAGGCCTTGTGTGACAAAATGGGAAGTGAAAACGTTCCTGTAGCAGTCAGATCGAGTGGTCTGGCGGAGGACTCAGCTGGGGCGAGTTTTGCAGGCCAATTTGAAAGCTACCTGAATGTCAAAGGTGAGAAAGAACTGCTCCGGCAAGTCAAAACCGTATGGTCAAGTGCCTTCACCGCCCGGGCCATATCTTACAGGGCACGAAAGGGTTTGGCTATCGAGGGGGATTCCATTGGGGTGGCTGTGCTCGCCATGGTCAATGCCCGTGCCTCAGGTATCAGTTTTACAGTAGACCCAGTGACCGGTGATTCCACAAAGATCATTATCGAAGCCAATTGGGGCCTCGGCGAAGGTGTTGTCAGTGGCGCAGAGAGCGTTGATGGTTTCGTGGTGAATAAAGAGGATTTAGAATTGATCAATACTCATATAGGCAAAAAGACAAGATGCGTGGTCAATATGGAGCAGGGTGCTGAGTGGGCGGATGTTCCTGCCCATATGCAATCTATTGCATGTATAGGTGAAGAGGAAATCAAGGAGATTGCACAAGTGGCCAAGTCCGTGGAGAAGTCTTTGGGTTGCCCGCAGGATATGGAATGGGCCATTGATCAGAATCTTCCTTTTCCCGAAAGCGTCTTTTTCCTTCAGACCCGTCCTGCTACAGCCCAGGTAAAAAAACCCGAATCAACAACGGACAAGATGATTGACCTGATGGCCAAGAGATTCTTCAGGCCTTGATCTCAAATCATTTCTATCCGCAGAGCATCTGGAATAACGGGTTTACGTGTGCAGCTTACCATAGGTTTGATTCAGAGGGGGGTGATAGAATACGAAGTCTTAGCATTAGCGTAGTTGGTCCAGAATTTGGAGATTTAAGAGGCGAAGGCTGGGAGAAATAGTCGTCCATAACCAGAAATAAAAGGAGGATAAAATGGGAGAAGAAAAACAGGAAAAGGTGAGGCTTTGGGACGAAACACCAGGCTATGATCTCATCGAAGAGGTGGATCTTCCGGCGATGCATTCTTGGTTCCTCGATGGTACCCATAGTGTACCTCCTTGGACACCTTTGTATGGATGGTATTGGATCCGATATTGTTGCCACGGGCTGAAAGTCGCTTGTGAAGAGTTGAGCATTCCCACCTGTAAGGGTTGGGAGATGCGATTCAGGGATGGGGGTTCCTATAATGCCTTCCACATTGTGAGGGACGAGAAGGAGATTGCGGCGCGCGAAGTCAAATTCCGAGCTGCCATGCGACCCTGGATTGAAGATTTTGACGGCCTATGGGAAGGCCAAAAACAGGAATTGTTGGGCATCTATAACAAACTCAGGGAACTGGATGTGGACAATGCGTCGAATCTTCAACTCTACCATCATAACTATGATTTGATGTTGGCCTATAGGAGAATGTGGGAGATCCACTTCTTAGGGATGTACGCTTCCTACAATGCGTGGCTATTGCTTGAGGGACTCTGCAAGGAACGCTTTAACCTTAGGGATCAGGACCCCGAGTTTCAGGATATGCTCAGGGGTTTCGATAACAAGATATATGAAATGGACAAAAAGCTCTGGGATTTTGGACAGCTTGCAAAGGAAATGGCCGTTGACGACATTTTCAAGCAAAATAAGCCTAGCGCTATTGTAGGGAAGCTTCAAGAGTCAGCCAAAGGTAAAGAATGGGTTGGTCAATTCATGAGTTATTTAGAGAGTGATGAGGTTGGGGGCTGGAGGATGAGACGTATGAATGAACTCACTGAGCCTTACTGGCTAGAGGACCCCAGCACTCCTATCGCAATCATAAAAGACTCTGTAGTGCGAGGAACAGAGTACAGCCTTGAAGCTAAAAGGAAGGACCTGGAAAAGAAGAGGGAGGAAGCCATTTCATCGTTTCTTCAGAAGGTCCCTCCGGAAGACAAAGACCTTTTTCAAGGGCTTATCAGGCTATCTGGGAAGGCCAGTTCTTATAGTGAGGAGCACAACCTTTACTGTGAGCTCATGGTGCAGGCGATCATGCGGCGTGGCTATCTCGCCATGGGAAAAAGAATGGCCAAGGCCGGGACCATTGATGCGCCTGAAGATGTGTTCATGCTAAATCCGGATGAGATTGACAGGGTCATGATGGTTCCCGATAGACATGACCTGCGCTTCATTACGGGCAGACGGAAGGCCGCATGGCAGGCGTGGCAAACTCAGCAAAATCCCCCACTCATTACCGACCGTGCCGGCCTGGAGGAAGCCGTTGGAATGGATCTGATACCCTCCGGGGATGCCATAGCCATAAAGATCGTTGTGGGCGAAATGCCTGAGCCTAAGCCTGAGTTGAAAGCAGATATGTTTGGCCTATGCGGTAGCGCAGGAGCAGTTGAGGGAACAGCCAAAGTCGTTATTAACTATGAAGATCTTAAGATCGTGGAACCGGGTGACATTCTGGTTTGCCCGGGCACGAATCCGGCCTGGACACCGGTCTTTGGGATAGCTGGTGGCGTTATAACGGATAGGGGGGGAACACTCTCTCATGCAGCTATCGTCGGTCGGGAATATGGGCTGCCCGTCATAGTGAATACCTTTGAAGGCACGGCAAAGATCAAAACTGGGCAGCGGATCAAAATGGATGCAAAAGACGGAGCTATTTACATTATGGATAAATAACCTTCTCTGGAACATGGTTTTATGGAAATTCTTCAGGATACTCCGTTGATTGAATGAACATAAATGAAAGGCGAGTTTGGGGTATGCATAGCCCCGCCTCGCCTTTCATCTTTCTCTGCCTGAATTGCATGGAGCCTCACTATCCTAGGAGGAGAATAATTTTGAAAGGAAAATTTCTGATATGAAACCATCTGCAGAGTGTGCCTTCTGCATAGTACGCTGGCTCTACGAGAGAGCAGCAGAGGATGTGAGTGAGAGAGAACGTTTTGAGTTCATGAAAAGAATTCTGAATGTGCTCTCCTCTGATTTTCATTCTACAGCTAATCTGGGGATAGTCTGTAACAAGACCATCGATGCCGTTTACGATTTCACTTCCGCCTGCCCAAAATACTACGCAGAGCTCAAGTCAAAGAGCAATCAATTTGTCCGCGGTTTATTACCGGCGGCCAAAGACTTTATCTCCAAAGGAAAAACCTCTCGGGAACGTTTTGAAAGGGCGTGCAGCCTTGCATCAGCAGGCAATGTGGCACCTATTGGTGCGCCCTCAGACGGCCTTGCCTTTCACGAGGTGCAGGGGATCATTGAGGGGAACAATCCGCTCCCTCTCCTTATAGGGGAAATCTATGAAGCGGTTCAAGGGGCCTCTCAGATTCTGTATGCGACGGACAACGCGGGCGAGATAGGATTCGACTCCCTTCTCATTGTCCAACTCAAGGAAATGGGCTTAAAGGTGAATCTCGTTGTGAGGGGGCCCCACCTTTTTGAGGACGCCACAATGGAAGATGCCGCCTTCTTTGGCCTGGATAAGCTCGTTGATAACATATTCACAACCAAAGGGCTGTTTGTACCCATCGAGAGCTCCCCACCTTTGGCTGAAGCTTTCACGCAGAGTGACCTTATAATCAGTAAAGGCACGGGTAATTTTGAGGCTTTGAAGGATGAAGTGGAGGAAAGACCGATTATCTATATGTTGAAGATCAAATGCGCGCCAATCGCTGAGAAAGTGAAGGCCGACTTAGGAGGTTTCATTGTGAAACTTGAGAAGTAAATAGATTTCTCTGCCTCCCACAGTCCTTCTTTGAAAAGGAGAATCTTAAAGGCCAATATGGGATTTTATGCAGTTTCGGGCAAAACTGCACGGGTTGAAGTCCCACGTCAATAAACGCTTGAAGCCCTTTTACTAGTTTCCAAAACCCACCAGGTTTGCTGGTGGTACAGTTAAGCTTTTCTCGTGAAATGATGATTAGATGTTCGCGATTGTGAAGGAGGTATGCTTTTTCATTCCGAGGCCACGCCCCATTTCTCAAGGCCGCATCTATTGTGTGAGCGGGCGGTGCCCCCATATTTTACGGTTTAAGAAAGTGAGAGGAGACTCCCAGGGGTACAGGGGCGCAAACCTCAAAATATGGGGTCACTGCGAGGGCCCGGTGGATTTTTTTTTGAGATACGGCCTTGAGAAAAGGGCCGAGGCCTCGTCCTTCTAGCCCCTAGGGGTCTAGAGCAAAGCCACCGGCTTAGCCGGTGGATTCTTTACTCTAGTTCACCTATGGCCATGAGGCCGTATGCCATAAGAAGAGGGTTAAGATTCATGATTAGAGATTACAATCTGCACTTCCCACCGGTTTTAATTACCGAAAAAGAGCGAGAGCTCCACATAGCGGTTCACGAATTTGTTGACAAAGAGATCATGCCTATTCGTGAACAACTTGAAGATGACATAGATCTTCAGAACAAGGTCCGCCAGCTTCTAGTGGACATAGGACTACAGAAGCTATCCATGCCGAAAGAGTACGGCGGAGAAGGCGTTCGAGGAACTCTCCTGAACGCACTTATATGTGAGGAATTGAGCCGCGGCGATGTGGGTATAGCTGTTTCCCATATGTGCACGGGATGGGCTTGGAAACCGGCGATCAACGGAAACATGAAAGCGGTTTTAGACAGATTCATGCCTAATTTTTGTGGGGATAGCGTGCAAATTGGTTGTTTTGCCATGACAGAACCTGGAGGACCGCATGGAGGTGGTGGATGTGACATTGAAAATGTTTCCTATAAAGGAACAAAACTAAGGACAATCGCCAAATTTGAAGGCGACGAGTGCATCATAAATGGCAGCAAGCTTTGGGCAACCAATAGCGGGATTGCTGATCTGTATTGCGTCGTTTGCACGACCGATCCCAAACTTGGCGAGGATGGGATAGTCCTCGCTTACATACCGAAGGGATGGCCAGGTCTCACTATTGGGCCAGATGAAAACAAATGTGGACTTAAAACAGACCACAATTGTCCAAACTATTTTGACGACGTAAGAATTCCTAAGGAATGGACCATAGGTCCGGGAGAAAAGGCGGCCGAGCTTTTCTGGGCACAACTCCCTGGGGTTTCCAGTGGTGCTATGGCCACTGGAATAATGCAGGGAGTGCTTGAGACTGTTCTCGAGTATACAGGACACAGAATTGTTGCTGACAAACCTATAAGGCAGCATGGCGGCCCAGCAGAAATACTTGCAGACATAGCAATGGCTACTGAAATGGCCAGAACCTGGTATTTGACAACTGCCTATATGTGTGACCACCCGGAGATCTATGGACCCAAAACAGGTCTTCTGGCAGCCCGGATGAATATGGCACGAATAACCAGTGAGAGTGCTGTGAGATGTGCTGAAAAAGCGATACAACTGATGGGTAGTTACGGCTACGTCCGAGAGTATCATGTGGAGAAATACTGGCGTGATTCACTGATGGTTACCTTATGGAAGGGTGGTACGCGTCTGAGCAGACATAATGTATGCCGGGGGTACTACGATTTAGAGATCTAGGTTTTGAGTAGCAAATTGAGAAGTGTCTAAGAGGCTTTCGGAAAACGCCCATCTGCTGCGTTACCCTCATCCCTCGTCACTGCGGCGTACGCAAAAGGTCAAAGGTAGAAGGTGGAAGCCCCTCGGCCGGGAGACCTGTCGAGGAGCCTTTCGGCCACGAGCTCAAGGCCGAGGGGCTCAGGTAGAGTCGTTCAGGGCCGAACGGGCTGAAGGGGAAAACTATTTGAAATCACTTGTCTTTGTCTCAACCCTTGAGTCTTGTGCCTTGCGTCTTGTGCCTCATTCCTCGGGATTTCGAAAGCCTTGCATCTGGGCATTTTCTATCAGCCTCCCAGAGGCTGTTTATTCATAAGTCAGGATTGCTTTTAAGGAGAACGGATGGATTCAGACATAAAGGCGATGGCCGTCAACATCGAAGACGAGATGAAGAAGTCCTATCTCGAATATTCGATGAGTGTCATCATCGGAAGGGCCTTGCCGGATATTCGCGATGGCTTGAAGCCGGTACACCGTCGCGTCCTCTATGGGATGCACGATCTCAAGAATTATTTCAACCGGCCCTTCAAGAAGTCCGCGCGGGTGGTCGGGGATGTGATTGGAAAATACCATCCCCACGGTGATGCAGCCGTATACGATACGATTGTTCGCATGGCCCAGGATTTCTCGCTGCGCTATCCCCTGGTGGATGGACAGGGCAATTTCGGGTCGGTTGACGGGGACCCGCCGGCCGCGATGCGATATACGGAAGTTCGGATGACGCAGTTGGCCCAGGATTTCCTGTCCGACATCGACAAGGAAACCGTGGATTTCGTCCCTAACTACGATGACAGTCTCTTGGAGCCGGTGATCCTGCCCACGACGATACCGAATCTGCTCGTCAACGGATCTTCAGGGATCGCCGTCGGCATGGCCACCAATATTCCCCCTCACAATCTCGGCGAAGTCTGTGATGCGATCATCAAGGTGATTGAGGAACCGGACGTCGATCTGAAGGACCTGATCTCGATTCTACCGGGGCCGGACTTTCCAACGGCGGGGTTTATCCACGGCCGAAAGGGGATTCATGAGGCCTACCGGACCGGGCGGGGCATTTGTCGGATTAGGGCACGGGCCTTTGTCGAGAAGGTGGCCAAAAACCGCGAGAGGATCGTGATTGCGGAGATACCTTACCAGGTCAATAAAGCAAGGCTCCTTGAGAAGATTGCTGATTTGGTCAAGGAGAAGAAGGTCGAAGGGATCTCCGACATTCGCGATGAATCCGACCGTGAAGGCATGCGTGTGGCGATCGATGTCAAGCGCGAGGGAAACGCCCTGGTGATCCTCAACCGGTTGTATAAATTTACTCAAATGGAGGTATCCTTCGGCATTATCTTCCTGGCGATCGTCAATGGGCGTCCCGAGGTCCTAACGCTCAAACGAATCCTAGAGCACTTCATTGCTCACCGTCGCGAGATCATTATCAGGCGAACGACCTACGATCTCAGGAAGGCCGAAGAAAGGGCCCATATCCTCGAAGGTCTCAAAAAGGCCCTGGATTCTCTCGATGATGTCATTGAGCTGATCCGTTCCTCCTCCGATGCCAAGGCCGCAAAGAGCCGCCTGATGGCGGAATTCGAGCTCTCTGATGTGCAGTCGCAGGCGATCCTGGAAATGAGACTGCAGCGCTTGACGGGATTGGAGCGCGAGAAGATCAAGGCGGAATACGAGGAAGTCCTCAAGAATATCTCGCGCTTCAAGGCCATCTTGGCAAGCCCCACGATGGTGCTGCAGATGATCAAAGAAGAAATGCAGGCCATCAAGGAGAAACACGGTGATGAACGTCGGACGGAGATCCTGGAGGAATCGGAAGATATTGACGTCGAGGACCTCATTGCTGAAGAAGATATGGTCGTCACCATCAGCCACGCTGGCTACATCAAGCGAAATGCGATCAGTCTCTACCGGGCCCAACGTCGTGGCGGCAAGGGGTTGACCGGAGCAAGGCCCAAAGCGGAGGATTTCGTCGAATTGCTGTTTGTGGCGTCCTCTCATGATTACCTGTTGTTCTTCACCAACAAGGGCCGGGTGTACTGGAAAAAGGTCCACGAGATCCCCGAGGGCGGCCGGATGTCTCGTGGAAAGGCGATCGTGAACCTCCTGGATCTCCAAAGAGGAGAGCGGGTGGCCACCACCCTCTCCGTGAGGGACTTCGAGCAGGGCAAATACCTTGTGATGGCTACCAAGAAAGGCGTGGTAAAAAAGACCGCGCTGCTCTCCTACAGCCGCCCGAGATCAGCGGGAATCGTGGCCGTCAAGATCAGAGAGGAAGATGAACTGATCACGGTGCGGCTCACGAATGGGGAGCAGGATATCTTCTTGACGACCAGGAACGGAAAGTCGATCCGATTTCCCGAATCGGATTTGAGGAGTATGGGACGGGTAAGCACGGGCAATATCGGGATCCGGATGGAGCCGTCCGATGAGGTGGTCGGGATGGAGGTCCTCGACGAGGGAGCGACGATCCTGACCGTAACCCAGAACGGGTACGGAAAGAGAACCAGGACCGAAGCTTACAGGACTCAAGCCAGGGGCGGTCGGGGCATTCTCACCATAAAGACGACGGAAAAGAACGGTCCGGTGGTCTACTCCTACCAGGTCACCGATCAGGACCAGCTCATGATCATGACCGAAAGCGGAAAGATTATCCGCTTGCGGGCCGCCGACATCTCGCTCATCGGGCGCAACACTCAGGGCGTGAAACTCATCGATCTGGCTGAAGGTGAAAAGGTCGTCGGCGTGGCCAGATTGATGGATGAGTAAGGCTTCGGGTTCGAGCGGGTCGCTCTTCGTTTTGGAACGGACCCCTCTGAGCCGGCGATCCGGGTATCAACGACGAAGGGCGCCAAACCAGTTCATCTGAGAGGGGCACCTCCGTGGAGACAGCGGGGCGCCCCTCTTTCTTGCGAGACTCTCGAAAAGCCGGTTTGTGAGAGGGTGGTGGAAGATGCCCAGGTGCAAGGCTTCCGAAATCCTGAGGAATGAGGCGTACATTGAAGTACGCCGCAGTGACGAAGGATGAGGATAACGCAGCAGATGGGTGTTTTCCGACAGCCTCTACTTCAAAGAGGTCGGATCGAAGAGGTGTGATGCAGACTTTAGAGTTCGGGAGCATAGGGGTCATCGGCGCCGGCAGTTGGGGAACAACGCTGGCAAACCTCCTTGCTGAGAAGGGCCATCAGGTCGATTTGTGGGTCCGAGAGGAGGAGGTCTACCTCGAAATCAAGGAAAGGGGCAGCAACAGTGTCTTTCTTCCCGGGATGCCACTGACACCTCGAATAAACCCGGTGCGATCGTTCGAGGAAGCGGTGGCAGGAAAGAATCTGATCCTCCTCGTGATCCCTTCCCACGTCTTTCGGAGCGTCGTCACGGGGATCAAACCTCATCTCTCGTCCGGTACAGCCCTTATCGCCGCGACCAAGGGCATTGAAAATGATACGCTGATGACCATGTCACAGGTTACCGAAGACATTCTGGGAGAGGAGCGCACGCGAGATTTTGCCGCCCTCGCCGGCCCCAGTTTTGCCAAGGAGGTCATTCGGAAGTATCCCACGGCCGTGACGATCGCCTGTCGCAACATCGATCA
>Ga0209536_100006814_pt1 | contig 17397 bp, 13 predicted proteins | sample DeeMarSeWOR28_12_FD_187461 | JGI IMG/M metagenome (GOLD analysis project Ga0209536, IMG submission 187461) | Marine sediment microbial communities from White Oak River estuary, North Carolina - WOR-2-8_12 (SPAdes) (version 2) | ecosystem: Environmental > Aquatic > Marine > Intertidal zone >... | reverse complement strand
AACGCCACCATCAGCGACTACCCACCGCATACCGGTTGTGTGGCAACTTTCGTGTTGGTTGGAGGTTCAGGAAACGCTGATGCTATGGCGAGGGCTGGTTTCGACGTCATGAGTGTGGCGACCAACCACATCAAGAACTGTGGCCCAGGGAACTGCGGCGACCGAGCATTTCTGGATACACTCGACAACCTCAAGCGGGTAGGTATCACACCGGTAGGGGCAGGGCTCAACCACGCTGAGGCTATGCAACCAGTGGTGATCGAGATGAATGGTGCGCGTTTCGGTATTGTCTCGTTGGGGCATATCGAGCCGCTGGCGTTTGCTGGTGAGGAGACTCCCGGGATTGCGGTGCTGGACGAGCAGAACCTTCGCACTGCCATCGCTGAGGCGCGGGAGATTTCAGACGTGGTCATCGTCATGCCGCATTGGGGGCCGGAGGACACGGCTGCGCCGGGATGGTGGCAGATGGCATTGGCAGATGTAGCGGTGGATGCTGGCGCTGATTTGGTGGTGGGCAACCACACCCATGTGATCCAAGCGTATGAAGATATTGATGGGGTGATGGTGTTTTATGGTTTAGGGAATTTTGTCTTTGACCAGGAATGGCCTCCGGATCATACCCAGGGGGCGATCTTGCTGGTCACTTTCGAGGGTCAGCGCCTGGTAGATTACGAGTTCATCCCTACGTATTTCGATCAGGATGGTACTGTGCATCTAGCGGATCCCGAACTGGCTGCTGAAATCCTATCCCGAATCGAGCAGGTCAACCGCAGCCTGCCAAATCGGTGAGTTTTTGTGGGTCAGAATGAAAACGGGTCCAGAGTGGGATTTAACAGCTGCCACTCGCTTGACAGCTCCCAGCGGCGGAAAGTCTGTCCATCGTAATACAGCAGCACCGTAGAGGGGTCATCTAATGGCAGGGCAAACTCGAAACGCACTTCCTGGACATCTTGGCTATCTGGCGTCACGCTCAAAATGGTTGCAGTGAACAAAGGGTTGGTATAGGTGTCGTTTTCTGCAAATAATGGCGTGAGACGCACCGTACGCGCAAACATGTTATTCAACCAACCAAAGTCTTCAGTTTTTAACACCAAGACATGGTTCGATTCTTGTCTAGCCAAGACCCGCCCGTTGAAGCTGGATAGGATCCGCAGATCGAGGTACTCACCGCGGTGGTAGCGGTAGATATCGGGCAGGTAGAAGGTGTTGAAAGACGAGTTTGTGTTCAGGTAGATGACATGCTCGTGGACGTTTTGGTCGATATGCTCCAGGCTGTCGAGCACAGTGTTCTCAGGCAGCTGCAATCCGGGAATCCACATAGAAGGGTAAACGAATAACAAGATCAACGGCAGGATTAACGCCGAGATCAACAGGTACCACCCCCATGCGGGGCCCAGGAACCGCACGCCAGGCGGAGCATCTGGTAGAGTAAGCCGCCGTAAAAACGGTATCTGGATGATCAACCAGGCGATCACATACAGCCCAAACACGGAGGGGAAATACAGCAACCGTTCACCGGGGTCGGTTGCCAAACCGGGGAGCAAGCCCAACACGAAGATGAGTAATGCAAACCAAATCGTACGTTCTCGTCGGTAGGGAAACAGCGCCCAAACCAATAGAGCGATCAAGATCACACCGATAACAATAACGAAAGGACGGCTTGCAGGCAGCATGACCGCCAGCGAAGGGAGGAACTGGGTCAGCAAACCGACGAACATGACCGGCTGGTTGGTGATCGCCGCGCTTAGGTAGTCCAGCGGCTGTGTGATCGGGTCGATGTACATCAGATTGCGCATAGGCGGGATAAGGCTACGGTAATAGATCATGTAGGCAGCCAAAGTGATCAGGGGAATCCCCCAAGCCCACCAGTGTTGGAGAAAGTATCGGAAACGAATAGGCAGCGTGATACCAAGAGGGGCACCCTTGAGGCGATCGGCGTAAAGGAACTCGAAGGCGATAATGATCATTGGATAGACGATGGCGGTCTCCTTGGATGTTAGGGCAGCCAAAAAGAACACCAGACTAAGCAAAAAAGACCAGCGTTTACCATCCTGCCTGCCGACCATGTGACATAGAAAAGCCAGGTTCAAGAAAAGCACGCACAGCAGGTCTGTAAGCGTGGTAATCCATGCCACAGTCATGCCATGATCTTCACAGATGAGAAATAACAAGGCAGCCAGAAATGCTGGAATGCCCTGTCTGGATAAACGCCGCAGCACTAAGAAAGCAGAAAATGCAACCATCCCATGTATGACCACCAGCAAGAGATGGTAGGGCAGATCATTTCGGCCGAAGGTCTGGTAGAGTAGCGTTAACACCCAACTTGGCAGCGGGCGCAGAAATGCACCTTCTACGCCCGGTTCTATCCACCAGAGAGCGTTAAAACCCGGATACGCGTCGATCTCCCCGTACCAAAAACCATATAGAGGATTGTAGGGGATGGCGCCCTCCAGCATGTTGATAAAGATGAAATCGTCAGCAGAGAATCCAATATTCAGATAAGCGTTGTATGCAACCAGACTGGATGACAGGAAAAAGATGGCTATTCCCCATATTGGGATTGTTCTCCCCCGGATTGTCAGATCAGGCGTTTTAGCCATTTAAAACACCTTATTCATGGCTAAGTCTGTGAAATCAAGGTATTTTTATTTTCAAATAATTCCCAACTTGACACAATCCAATAAATGAAGTTGAATTCGATTGAAATCTAAGCTCGCATCTTGCGAAGACTGATAGTAATCCAGGTAAGCCCGAAGATGGCTGTGCAGGTCAGCACGATAGCGGCGCCTGAAGCGATGCTCAGGTAATACGACAGATACAGCCCTGCGATGCCGGATAGTGCCGCGATCGTTGCCCCCAGTGCCATCATCACCGGTAGACGCTGGGTGACCAGGAAGGCAGTGGCAGCTGGAGTGACCAGCATAGCGACCATCAGGGCAACTCCAACCGTTTGGAGCGATACAACAATTGCTACAGCAATCAGGATCAATAACAGGAACTCAAGCAATCGAGCCGGTAATCGCAAAGTAGCTGCCAAGACGGGATCGAATGACAGGACCATAAATTCTTTATAGAACGCCAGCACAGTCAGGATGATGATACCCCCGAAAGCCGCGATCAACCATAAATCACCGGCGCTGACTCCCAGCACATCCCCAAACAAGAAGTGAGCCAGGTCAACGCTGTAGCCGCGCACCGAAGAGATCAAAGCAACCCCCAGTGCAAACATGCCGGCGAAAATCACGCCGATAGCGGTGTCCTCCTTGATTTTTGATCCCCGGCTGATGACACCGATCCCGACGGCAGCGAGCACTGAGGATAGCATTGCCCACCAGAATAGCGGTCCTCGTGCACCGCTGCCCACCAGGTAACCGACCGCTACACCGGGTAAGATCGAGTGGGCCAGCGCGTCACCGAAGAACGCCATACCTCGCAGCACAACGTAGGTTCCCACCACTGCACAAATGGTGCCAACCATCATCGCGGCCATGAACCCTCGTATGATGAAAGCATACTGCAGCGGTTCTAGGATCAAGTCAATCATGGATGTGAGATTCTTCGTCGCCTTCGCAGCAGGTGTCGCTGACGATCAGAACGCCTTCTTCGCTCGGCACCAGGTGTAAATGACCTCCATAGGCGCTGGCTAACTTATCGGTTGAAAATACTTGATCTGGAGCACCCAAACCGAGGATGCGATGATTGAGCAGCATGACACGGTCAAAACGTTCGGCAGCCTGCTTTAGATCATGCATGGCGACCAACATGGTTACAGCTCGTTTCTGTAGTGTGTTCATAATGATGAAGATATCTTCTTGGGAGGCGACATCAAGACCAGCCAAAGGCTCATCCATCAGCATGAGTTCGGCTTCTTGAGCCAGGGCACGGGCGATGAACATGCGCTGCTGCTGTCCACCAGAGAGCTGGCTGATCTGACGTTTTGCCAGGTGAGACAGATTGACCACTTCAAGTGCCTGGTGAACAACCTCCCAATCATGGGCTCGAGGCTGGCGGAATAACCCCATTTTGCCGATACGTCCCATCATGACTGTATCTGCTACATTGACTGGGAAAGTCCAGTCAACCTGGCTGCGCTGGGGGACATACGCAATGCAGATATGACCGTCCGGTTCGGAGCCGAAGACATGGACCTGACCTTTTGAAGGCTTTAGGACACCGGCGATCACTTTGAATAACGTGCTTTTACCAGCGCCATTCGGTCCAACGACCGCCAGGCGTTCGGCTTTCGGAAGTTCGAAGGAAATCCTGTCCAGGGCTAACCTGCCATCGAACCTGACCGTCAAATCGTTTATACGCAGGATGGGAGTGCCAGGATCATGCGGAGGATGGTGGTGACGGATCAGGTAATTGGTACTGCGCAATTCTTTTAGTAAAGTCATAAATTGAGATATGCCGCGAAGAGCATCAAGAATCTAACGATATAGGATTGAAGGTTGACCTGTTGTACAATAATTTGGATCTCTAATTAGTCTACTGCAATGCATTCACAATAGCAGAGACATTATAACGGATGTAATCGAGATATGTATCCGCTTCGCCACCTTTTTCCGTGAGTGAGCCAGTGTACAGGAAAACGATTTGGATGCCAGTATCCGCAGCGATACGATTTGCCAAGCTCGGGTTAACCGTTTTCCCTACAAAGATGGCCTTGACATTGTATTCTTTGATGGCATCCTCCAGCGAGGCAAGCTCCTGCGCTGATGGCTCCGCTAAAGTGCTGTAGCCGGAGATAATTGCTCCTATCTGATTAAATCCATACTCTTCAGCGAAATAAGCGAACTGCACATGGTCAGTAATGATCTCGCGGGATTCGATCGGGATTTGCTCGACCTGTTCCCGAATCCATGCGTCCAACTCTTTTATCTCAGCGGCGTAAATTTCAGCGTTCTGTTTGTAGAGGTCGGAATTGTTCGGGTCCAGTTCGGATATTGCCTGCTCTATATTGTTGACCCAGATGAGAATGTTGTTTGGATCTGTCCAGGTATGAGGGTCCGCATTCTCATTGCCATGTTCAGGGTCATCCTCATCATGCACACTGTCAAATTGCAGTAACGGGATGCCCTCCGAAAGATATATAACTTTGTTCTCGGCGCCAGCACTTTCGAGCAGCGGTTCCAAGAACTCCTCAAGACCAGCCCCATTGGCGAAGACAACCTGAGCATCAGCGACGCTGGCGACATCTTGCGGAGCAGGATCGAACGTATGGGGGTCAGTGCCAGGTGGTAGCAGCACCACTAATTCGATAGCTTCGCCACCGATTTGAGCGACTACATCAGCAACGATGGTTGTTGTCGCTAAAACTTTCAATTTTTGGTTCTCGCTGGTTTGCCTGGAGACCTGTTGATCGGAGGATCGCTCAGAACCCGCGGATCCGCAGGACACCAATCCCGAAAAAATGGCTAATGAAAAACCTAAGACCAGATAAGGAAAAATGCAAAATTTTCTCATTATAAAAACTGGTTGATCATTTATCAAAAAAGGCGGGTTTTTAATCAAAACCCGCCGGATAGTTAGATACTACTCTGCCATGTTCCTCAGGGAGTAGCTGTTGCTTCTGGTGTATTGGTTGCCGGAGTTAGCGTGGCAGCCGGACCAGGTGTACTGGTGGGTAGTGGTGTAGCGATATTGACCGGGATGATCAATACCTGACCGATGAAGATTTCGTTAGCGTTCTCTAAACCCTCATTGGCTTCAATAATGGCTTCTACAGTGCTGTTGAATCGGACAGCGATCCCCTCCAGGGTATCACCAGATTTGACGGTATATTCAATCTCGCCGCGTGTATCATCTGGCAGCGGGGTTTCGGTGGGCAGCTCCAGGTCAGGCGGGGGGATCAACAATTCATCTCCCACCCTGATGACACTCTCATTAGTCAGGTTGTTGAGAGCCATCAGTACGAGCACATCCACTCCAAATTTTTCAGCGATCGAGAACAGGTTGTCATTTTCCTCGACAACATATACGAAAGGCCCTGATGCCGTAGGTGTGGCCGTAACTGTTGGGGTGTCTGTGGGAGTGGGTGTATCTGAAGCAGTCGGAGTGACCGTTCTTGTAGCTGTGGCGGTATTCGTTACAGTGGCCGTGGGAGTCTCCGTGGACATGAAGGAGATTGCCGGCATTTCCCCTCCTCGCAGCCACATGATCACTACCACTACACCGACCGCTAATAGAATGATTGCCAGCCCTCCAATCAAGAACGGACCGGTGTTCTGTCGCCTTTTGCGGTAGGAGTCGATCACGTTTTGGGCTGAGTCTTTATCGCTCATGTTTTAACCTTTCAACTTGCAGGCAAGGATATCCATAGGCATGATTCTACCTGATTTTAGGGGATTTTGGGAATTTGGCGTGTTCTGTTCTCCCACCCGCCTGCAGTGTAAAATTGCGTATTTATGTGGTTCAAAGCGAACGCTGATTGAATATAATTGCTGTTTTTCCATGCAGTTCGCCTGGTAGGATATAATCCCGCTTGGATTTTCTGTCAAGTCCAAATCTATAACACTCATATTTTGCTTAATTGCTAGAAATGTTCTATTAATAATTGGGGTAATACCACTATTGGGTGTTGAATTGTGTTCCCACTATATGCTGTTAGCCAGGTTTATCATCTAGATAGCGGACTTTCGCTCTGAATGTGAAGAGTGTCATCTGATAAATGCTCTGAGATCTTTCGCTCAGCTCAGGATGACATTGTAATCCGAATAACTTATTCCGCAGAATGACGAACCAGTGCACATCCATATGGGGTGGTTTGAGCGATTTCGGGTTTATTACCTACCAGCAGTGCTTCTATTGCAGCTGGTAAGTATTTTACGGTCGCTTCACGCTGACGGAAGGTGATATTGTCGAAAGCGCCCTGGTAGCGGAGAATCCCATCTCTATCCAGAACGAACAAATGAGGGGTGGTTTGGGCATGGTACAAATCAGCCACGGTTTGTTCGGCATCTTGGAGAACGATCGGCAGCTTCCGTTCGGTAGCTGCTTGTTTCAGCATCTCAATTGATTCATCGGCGTTTGAGGCCACTGTGAGTAAGTCAACCTGTTTTCCCCATTCATCCAGAAGAGAACGAAGTTCAGCATCGCAACGTTGAGACCAGGGACACTCCGCTGACCAGAAGTTTATGATCACGATTCGATTGCGGAAGTCCTTCAGCGAACGGTGATGACCCTCTAAGTCAGGCAGCGTGAATTCGGGTGCGAGTCGATCATTGGGAACAGGGTTTAGGGTATCCATTGGGGTGCGTAACCTCCGATCACAAGTTGTAGGGGGATGCTTCCTTCACTGTTGATGAGCCAGATCTCTGGGGGGTCAGTTGGATTATCTTGATTGAAACGTTGGTAAGCAATTTGCCGGCTATCATGACTCCAGGCAAAATTTGAATGGTTAAAGTAGGGTGCTTCGGTGAGCTGGTGTGCTTCCTGCCCATCGGGGCGCATGACCCACAACTGTCGACCGGGCGTCCAAAATATAGGGTCAAGCGATTTGCGGGCGAATACTAAATGCTGACCGTTGGGTGAATATACCGGCGAAGTATCTTCTAAATCCGGGGACACGCTTAGATCCTGGCTGGTCCCAGAAGTCAAGTCATAACGATAGAGATGGCTGGGTGCGACAACGCTGGCAGTGTCTGCTTCTAGTGAGTTCTCAGTCGCTGGGAAAATGATCTCCGGTGCGACGAAGGAGCTGCTATCCGGTGACCAGCTACCCGCCTCGCCAGTGTCATTAGGATGGGAAATGGTTTCTCCAGTCGTTGGATCAAGAAAAACAAATGCACTCTCAGCAATATCATAGAAAGCCAACCAGCCGGCAGGAGACCAATCTGGCAGTCTGGTGGGGTGGTCCGGATCGCCGGCCAGAGCGTCCGCAGAGGAGTTTGAGTTCTGTAGCGATCGCACCCACACTTGAGGGTAAAGGGACTCGCTGCTGCCTGGAAGCGGGTTGCGCTCATAGGCCAACAGTTCACCATTGGGTGAGATCTTTGGCGAGCGGCAGAACGCAGCAGGACAGTCCAACAGGGGGATTGGATCTTCCTGCGGGTTACCAGATAAGCGGTTGAAGGCGAACAAGTCGCTTCCGCCATTTCTATTGCGAGCGCTGTAATATAAGATTGTGCCTTCGTTGTTGATATCGAAATCCAGGACACCAAATGGGTTGTTCGTAAGCTGTGTCACGTTCCCAGATAATGGATCGAGGGTGTAAATGTCAGCTACCCCGCCGGCAGGCCATAGATAAGCGATGAGCGGTCGACCGATCGTGAAAGACCATTCCTGGTTGCCTATCAGCGCTAACGGGATTAAACCATCTGCTTGAGAGCCGGAGGCAAGGTTCACGGTGATGGTTTCTCCGCTCGGCCAAGAATCTCGAGGAGTAAACGTCAATGTGTTCCGCTCCCAGGAGAAGGTTCCCTGGACAGGCGGGTCGATGGTCAAGTTTTCTTCGACGGAATCAGGTTTCATCGGTCTGGAGAAAGTGATCGTCAGTGGCGAACCAGCAGGTACCGATTCGCTCCCTGGTTCAGGTTGGAAACTTAAAAGACGCGGTGTTGAATTAAAGTAGGCAAAACCGACGCCAATGATTATCCCCAAAATGATCAATAGGAAAACCAGGTTGCGGGCTTTCATGCTTGAAATTATAACTGAGTTGTCATAAGGACATATTTGTATCGTTTTCTATTATGGAGTCGATCAGAGATTTTTCGGTTCTGAAGATGCTATGAAGTTAGATAATCGGTTAAACTTAGTCTGTAATCTTCAGCCATCTGGTTTTGGTCATTACCCCAATGTCATTGGTTGATAGTCAGTTAGATGGTAGAATGAGCGCGATGAAAAGCTGGAAATTCTGGATCGGTGTCATTGTCAGTGTTGTATTCCTGTGGGTAGCGTTAAGAGGGCTTTCGATTGCAGAATTGCTCTCTATACTGCCAGGCCTGAATTATTGGTGGTTGTTGCCCGGAGTGGGAGTTTATTTCCTGGGGGTGTGGGCTCGCTCCTGGCGATGGCGCTATCTATTAAATCCAGTTAAATCCATTCCTACACGGTCTCTATTCCCGGTGGTCTGCATAGGATATGCCGGTAACAATATCTTCCCCGCCCGCGCTGGAGAGGTGCTGCGCGCTGCAGTGCTCAAAAGACGGGAAGAAGTGGCAATTTCAGCTTCGCTGGCAACAATCATCGTAGAACGTATCTTTGATGGTGTGGTGATGTTGGGGTTTGTTTTCCTGAACCTATCCGAGCTATCAGGATTGACATCCGGGTCGGGTTTTATTGGCAGCATCCGGACTTTAGCATTAGGAGGTGCAATTCTTTTCCTGGGTGTGCTCGCGGTTGTGATGTTAGCAGCCATGTTCCCGAAACAAGCCAGTACGGTCGTTAAAACGATGATCGAGAAATTGGTCCCAAAACGTTTTCAAGAAAATACAATCGATGTTGCAGAGCGATTCCTGGGTGGATTGGAGGCATTACGTTCTCCCAGGGATGCTGTGATGGTGCTATTGACCTCGGTGGTCATCTGGCTGCTCGAAACGTTGAAATACTGGTTTGTCATGCAGGCCTTTCCATTTGAGGTCAGTTTCTTTGCGTTGATGTTGATGAACGGTATTGTGAACCTGGCGACGACCATCCCATCAGCACCGGGTTATGTGGGTACGTTCGATGCGCCGGGTATTGCGCTTTTGCAGGCCTATGATGTAAAGCAGGTGATCGCAGTGGGCTACACCTTGGTGCTGCATGCTGCGTTGTGGTTCCCCATCACTGCATTGGGCTTATACTACCTGGCGCGTGAGGGTATAAAATGGGGGGAGGCGATGGATACAGTCAGTGTTGAGGGAGGTTGACAGATTGAATGGAGAATCGAGTGTCGCCATTGTCGGCGCGGGGATTGGCGGGATGGCAGCGGCTTACGATCTGGCTCGCTCTGGTCGGCGAGTTGCCATCTTTGAGGCTGCCGATTATATAGGCGGATTGGCGAGTGGATTTAAAGAACCGCACTGGGATTGGTCGGTGGAAAAGTATTACCACCACTGGTTCGCGTCTGACCATCATATTCTTGGACTGATCGATGAATTAGGTTTCAGTGAAGAAGTGCTCTTCCCGCGCCCCTACACAGTGATGTACCATAAGGAGAAATTCTACCCATTTGATTCAATTACCGCCGCGCTGCTTTTCCCCGGTCTGGGATGGGGGATCAACAAGCTGCGCTTCGGATTGGTTGGACTCTACCTGCGCCTGACCAATAATTGGCAGGTGCTCGAAAAAACCACTGTAGATACCTGGATGCGGAAATGGGCTGGCGATAAGGTCTACGAGATGATGTGGGAACCGCTGATGGTCGGTAAGTTTGGATCCCATTACAAAGAAGTGAATATGGCCTGGATGTGGGCGCGTCTAAAAGCCCGCACTACACGCTTAGGTACCTTTAAAGGGGGCTTCCAGGCTTTTGCGGATCAGTTCGCGGAGCGTCTTCGCCAGATGAATGTTGAGATCCATCTCTCTACACCCGTTGGTAAAATCTCTCCAAGACCGGATGGAGGGTTGAATTTGGAGATTAATGGGGTTGTTAAGAATTTCGACCAGGTTTTGGTCACCACTTCCCCTGCTTTACTGGCGCGGATGGCACCCACTTTAGACCCTGACTATGTGGCGGCATTGTTAAAATTGAAAAACACGGGGGCTGTAGTAATGGTGCTATCTCTCAAACAGCAGCTCTCACAGGATGGTTATTACTGGTTCAATATCCCGAAAGAGGCAGGATTTCCCTTCCTGGCGCTCGTTGAACACACAAATTTTCTCTCTCCAGAATATTTTGGAGGTGACCACATCATCTATTGTGGTGATTACGTCGATCCGGATCACGAGTATTTCAGCTTCAGTCAAGCGGACATCTTGGAACGCTTCTTGCCTGTCTTGCCCAGGTTCAACCCAGACTTTAGACCTGATTGGGTGAATAAAAGCTGGCTCTTTCGTACAAAATACGCCCAACCCGTCCCCGAAGTGAACCACTCACGGAACATCCCTGCTATAAAGACGCCTGTCTCTGGCCTATACTACGCCAGCATGAGCCAGGTGTACCCCTGGGATCGGGGCACCAACTTCGCTGTAGAGATTGGCAGGAAAGCAGTCAAGATGATGGTCTCGGCTGGGTAACGCATTCTAACCCATGACAGCTACCGTTTTATCTATTCAAGATCTGTTCCGATTAGCGTTTGATGAGCCAGTTGTGTGGTTATCGGAGCAAGACAGTGCGCAGGGATCCGTAAACTGGATCGTTACGTCCTCGTCCGAAGTACAGCGTGGTGATATTCTGCTGTGTTTGGGACAGCAGTTTACTGACCAGGTGCTGGCTCGAGGACATAAATCTGAGGTTGGTTGTGTGCTGATCGTGGGAGAGTTAGATCGTCCGACCGGAAAGCTACCGGACAATTTGCCAGTGGCGCAGGCACGCAGTCAAAAGGATGTCAGAACGACGCAACGGTTGTTGACCACGGTGTTGGCAAATCAGCGAGCAGCGATAATGGAGCGCGGGGTTAGAGTCCATGCCCAGCTCTCTCAGCTGGCCGCGGAGGCGGAAGGCTTGGAGGCCATCGCACATGCGATCGCAGATATTTCTGGTCATGCTGTCCTGGTACAAGATAAGCGTGGGAATGCGTTAGCTGAACACCCGGGAACAGATCTGGCAGATATCTGGACGGATGTTCTGGTGCAGCTGACCAACTATGAAGAGCTGCCGGAGCCGCTGCGGGATCGTAAACGCGCTGGCAAGCAAGCGATGATGGTCATCCAGGACATGCCGGGAGGACTGGCGCGCTTGATCACACCGATAACAGTGGGGGAGGTGGCGCGCGGCTACCTCTCGTTAGTCGGGTTAACCGGGGAGCTCGATGCTTTAGATCATATGGTGGCTGAACAGGGTGCATTGGTATGTGCGGTTGAGATGGCGCGCAGCAAAGCTATCAGGGAAGCTGAAAAACGGCTCAAGGGAGACCTGCTGACTGCTTTGCTCCAGGAGAACCTTTCGCCTCGGGATGCCCGCCTGTGGGTCCAAGCGATGGGTTTGGACTTAACCCGGGCTCATGTTGCCTTGCGTTTTGCCTGGGATGCGTCTTCACCTCCCTCCCGGCGTCGCCTGGAGACGATTGTGAACGGAGAGACCAGTCGTCAACGGATCAAAGTGATCGTAAATCCTATGGGGGCAGAGGTAGTTTGTTTCATCCAGGTGGAACCGGACGATGCTCGACCAGCATTGGCGCTCGATTTAGGACAGTTGGTCATAGAGCAGGCAAATCGTGAATATCCAGATGTCCATCTACGCTGCGGGATTGGCGCTCCTGCTCAGGTGCTAAGTGATTGGAGAACCTCTTTCAGACAGGCAGGTCAGGCGCTTGACCTGGCGCGTCGTTTAGGAGAAAGAAAGCCGCTCTATTTTCCCGATTTATCCGTTTACAGGCTGCTGTTCCAGATTGAGTATAATCCAGAGCTGATTACCTTCCAGGAAGAAACGATTGGACCTCTGTTGGAATATGAAGGTGGTGAAGAGTTGATTCATACCCTGGAAGTTTATTTTGAACACAATGGTAATCTCACTCAAACCGCTGATGCGTTGTTCATCCATAGGAACACACTAATTTACCGCATGGAGCGGATTGCTGAGATCACTGGTGCGGACCTGAACAGGCCTGAAACGCGCCTGGCTGTTCAATTGGCTCTGCATATCCACCGCATGTTAGGCACTAAGCGTGGGTCTTAAAAAACACTCAACTCTATTTGACAGCTTCAAGTTAATGTGATATAAACTGCGGCTAATAGGCAAACACCTTTGAAAATACCGGTATCGGAATATTGAATTTGATGGCGTTTGCCGATGTGATTGGCTGTAATGGTAGTGATGTTTTTTTGAGTTGTAGCGCCAATTCCACATACGAATAGTTTTAAGTTTTACTCTTATCCAGAGAGGTGGAGGGACCGGCCCGATGAAACCTCGGCAACCTGGTGAAAACCCAAGGTGCCAATTCCGGCAGAAAAAAATTCTGGAAGATAAGAGAGTGTGACAGATCACAACCCTCTTCTTCTAGAAGAGGGTTGCTTGTTTTGAGATGATAGAGTTCAGATCTTGGAGAGATGATAAGCATGAAATCAGGAGATACTCATAAATTTGGTTTCAGTACCCGACAGCTTCACGCTGGACAGCAGCCCGATCCAACTACTGGATCGCGGGCGGTACCAATTTACCAGACTACATCTTATGTTTTCGAAGACACTGCCCATGCCGCCCGATTGTTTGCACTCGAAGAGCCTGGGAATATCTATACTCGCATTACGAATCCGACGAACGATGTATTCGAAAAACGAGTCGCAGACCTCGAAGGTGGCTCAGGGGCATTAGCTGCAAGTTCAGGACATGCTGGTCAAACCATTGCGATTCTGGCAATCTGTGATTCTGGTGATCATATTGTCTCCTCCTGCACTTTGTATGGGGGGACCTATAACCAATTCAACTACACTTTTCCACGCCTGGGTATCGAGGTCACTTTTGTGGATCCCAGTGATCCGGAAAACTTCGCACTCGCAGTACGACCAAATACAAAGTTACTCTATGGAGAAACGCTAGGAAACCCGCGCATCGATGTCTTCCCGATTGAAGAGGTTGCTGAAATCGCTCGCTCTCATGGGATTCCGTTGATGATCGATAACACTTTTGCGACGCCATATCTTTGCCGCCCTTTTGAGTGGGGCGCGAATATTGTCGTGCACTCCACGACAAAGTTTATCGGTGGACACGGCACCTCTCTTGGGGGCATGATCGTAGACGGCGGCAATTTCAATTGGTCTAAGAACGAGCGATTTGAATCTTTCAATATACCCGATGAGAGCTACCACGGTATGGTTTACGCTGATCTGGGTAAGACAGCCTTCATCACCAAAGCACGCGTCCAGGTTTTGCGTGATATTGGGGCCTGCCAATCTCCATTCAACAGCTGGATGTTCCTGCAAGGCTTAGAAACCCTGAGCTTGCGGATGGACCGCCATGTCCAGAATGCGCAGTCAGTGGCTGAATTTTTGGAACAGCATCCAAAGGTCGCTTGGGTCAGCTACCCTGGATTGAAAAGTCACCGGGATTATGAGGTTGCACAGAAGTATCTGCCAAAAGGGCCTGGGGCGATTTTTGGTTTTGGAGTCGCAGGTGGTCTTGAAGCTGGCTGCAGATTCATTGAGCGCTTGCAGCTCTTCAGCCATTTAGCCAATGTTGGCGATGCAAAGAGCCTAGCGATTCACCCCGCCAGCACTACGCATTCACAACTGAAACCAGAAGAACAGATCCAGGCAGGTGTTTCACCTGATTTCGTACGCCTCAGTATCGGCCTTGAGGATATTGAAGATATCCTTTGGGATTTAGACCAAGCGCTTGGGTAAGCATATGCACAGAACTGACCTGCTTGAAATTGACGAACGCCAATATATCACCTTTGCAGAGGACGTACCTATGCCGCTGGACAGTGGTGAAGAGCTCGGTCCTATCCAGCTGGCCTATGAGACTTATGGTCAGCTGAATTCGGAGAAATCTAACGCCATCCTGATCAGCCATGCGCTGTCCGGAGATGCGCATGCTTCCAGCTGCCAATCGCAGACCAATGAAAACCCAGGATGGTGGGATGATTGTATTGGGCCGGGAAGAGCATTCGACACCGATAAATATTTTGTGATCTGCTCGAATGTTTTAGGTGGCTGCAGAGGTTCTACTGGACCGAGTTCTATTAATCTCCGAACAAACAAGCCTTATGGCTTGAGTTTTCCAGTAGTTACGATTTCTGATATGGTGAGGGCTCAAAGACATTTAATCGACTACTTAGGAATAGACACACTGTTAGCGATTGCCGGTGGCAGTATGGGTGGTATGCAAGTTTTACAGTGGACGGTGAGCTATCCGGAGCGCGTTTACTCTGCATTGCCAATTGCCACCACCGCTCGTCATTCACCGATGCTGATTGCTTTCAGTGAAGTTGGTCGCCAGGCAATCTACGCGGATCCAAATTGGAATGGTGGTGATTATTATGATGGACCGAGACCGAATGCCGGGTTGGCTGTAGCCCGCATGGTGGGTCATATCACTTACCTGAGTGAAACATCGATGCACCAGAAGTTTGGGCGGCGTTTGCGTAAGCGCGAGCGTTTTGGCTACGATTTTGATACTGATTTTGAGATTGAGAGCTACCTGCGCTATCGGGGGAACAAGTTCACAGAGCGTTTCGATGCCAACAGCTACCTGTATGTGACCAAGGCGATGGATTACTTTGACATCAGCAACGGGCATGGCGATTTGGTGACAGCTTTTGCTAAAAGCGCCGACATCACCTACCTGGTGGTTTCCTTCACCTCGGATTGGCTCTATCCCACCTATCATTCCAAGGAATTGGTGGGCGTTTTGACCGCTGTTGGTGCGGATGTGAGCTACTGTAATGTTCAATCAAGCTGGGGGCATGATGCTTTTCTGTTGGAGGTTGAGACCATGACCAGTATGATATCAAATTTTTTGGATCGAGTGGTCAAGGAAAAAGGCATCCGGTTATGAACTCCAACAACCTGCGGGCTGATTTAGCGGTCATCGCTGGTCTGATCCATAATGGCGAGCGGGTACTTGACCTGGGGTGTGGTGATGGTGAACTGCTTAGATACCTGTTGGATACTCGCCAGGTGGTGGGGCGTGGTATAGAGCTGTCGGAAGCGGGTGTGTTGGCTTGCATGCGCCGCGGGCTAAGCGTTCGCCAGGGGAATTTACATGAGGGCTTAGGGGATTACCCGCAGGGATCATTTGATACGGTCATACTGAGCCAGACGCTGCCTTTTCTAAATGACCTGACTTTCATCTTTAGAGAAATGCTGCGAGTTGGCAAGCGTGCAATTGTGAGCTTTCCGAATTGGGGGCATTGGCGCTGCCGCTTGGAGCTGTTATGGAGCGGACGTGCCCCATTGGCCCATGACCTGCCCCAGCCCTGGTATACTGCCCCACGGGCACGCCTGCTGACTATCCGTGATTTTGAACGGTTTTGTGTCCAAAACCGCATACAAATTTGTTCACAGGTTTTTCTGAAAGGTGAACAGACGATAAAAACCCACAGAGATCGAAGCTGGCGAGCCACAACAGCAATTTACGAGCTAAAACCTTAGGGGTCGAAAATAGTGTGGTGATGGGTAGATTAACCCAATCTGTAAGTATGTTCTATCAGACTCAAGATTAATCATGTAGAAAAACCTTTGAATTTAACTTTTTATGGGTTAGAAACGACTTTAAAGAGTACTGTTTAGGCAATTTACACAAAAGACACCCCCCTTTTTTCGGGATAAATGACATAGACAAAGTTGTTCAGCTTGTGTAAACTCGTGGACAACGCTGAGGATTTTGTATTTAATCATGACTTATTTCATTTTCGCCTTGTTGTTGGTTGCCATTCTGGTTCTCATTCTTGGAATTGAGAACAAATTCCGCACGCGGGCAGCCAGAGTGGTGATCAGGCGATAGATCAAAAACTCAGGTTACGTAGAAAAGTCCACCGGGCTGCCCGAACGGGCAGCCTTTTTTGTTGGTTTATTTCTTAGTGGAGAGGTGAGTATGAGAAAAACTGGTGCTGAAATTCTGTGGGAATGTCTGGTGCGTGAGGGTGTGGAAGTTGTTTTCGGCCTGCCTGGTGGTGCTATTATGCCGGTTTACGATGCCATGCTTGAGTACCCGATCCATCATGTTCTGGTGAGGCACGAGCAGGGAGCCTCACACATGGCGGATGGCTATGCCCGCGCTTCCGGTAAAGTTGGTGTCGCAATGGCAACATCGGGTCCTGGGGCTACAAACCTGGTGACTGGTATCGCTACGGCGATGATGGATTCTTCCCCCATCGTGTGCATTACCGGTCAAGTGCACGCACATCTGGTGGGAGGGGATGCATTTCAAGAGATCGATGTGACCGGTATCACCCTGCCAATTACCAAACACAACTTCCTGGTAACCAGTGCCGATCAGGTAGCACAAACTGTGCGCGAAGCTTTCTATATCGCTCGCAGCGGTCGTCCAGGCCCAGTATTGATCGATATCTGTAAAAATGCCCAGGTTGAAGAAGTTGAGTTTGAGTTTCCTAGTAAACCTTTACTCCCGGGATACCGTCCACCGAAACATGCACCAGTGGAAGATTTGAATAAAGCAATCGAATTGATCGACGAAGCTGAGAATCCGGTAATCCTGGCAGGACACGGTGCGTTGATGTCTGGAGCGGTTGATGAGCTGCGCGAGTTTGCCGAGAAGACCAAAACCCCGGTCGCGATGACGTTGCTGGGTTTGGGTTCCTTTCCTGCCTCAAACCCGCTCAGCCTGGGCATGATGGGGATGCATGGAGAAGCTTA
>Ga0209536_100006813_pt1 | contig 17397 bp, 15 predicted proteins | sample DeeMarSeWOR28_12_FD_187461 | JGI IMG/M metagenome (GOLD analysis project Ga0209536, IMG submission 187461) | Marine sediment microbial communities from White Oak River estuary, North Carolina - WOR-2-8_12 (SPAdes) (version 2) | ecosystem: Environmental > Aquatic > Marine > Intertidal zone >... | reverse complement strand
GTGATACTCACAGTAGTCGTCACCCTCAAAGTAGCACTTGCGCTCCTCCAAATGTAAAGGTGGCTCGTTCCAAACCACCGGAACTGCAGTGTAAACGCCACGGTTCATCAGGCAAAAGTCTCGAGTCATAGCGATATCTTTAAACCACTCAAGGCGGACCACAGCTCCATCCCGATTGAGCTCCGCCAGTTGGACACGTTTGTTGCGGTTGAATCTATCGTTGAGACTCTGGATACGCTTGAGGGTATTACCATGGTTGCGGATGGCAAAAAAAAGGACACGCTGAATGTAGCCGAGTCGCCTTTTGGCCACAGATTCGAAGCCAATATCAAAGACCACATCCTCATTGCCAAAAAGTTCTTTTACCCTGTCGTAAAGACGGATAAGTAAATCGGTGGGTATCCAGTTGTTGGAGTCAGTGAGAAACTCCTTGACGTCCGGCACTCCTTCCAGTTCCGGACCAAGATCTTTTAGGAGCGGCCCTACCAGGGTAGGGCTGCGCTCTTCTACGTAGTCGATTACAGCCTTGGCATTGATGCAGCTATTGTGTCTTTCCATCGGCTTACTACCCAAAAAAGAAAAAACCACACTGACGAGGAAATCCAGCCTTTTTTGCGCTCGGGCCTGTGGGGCCTAAGGGCGGATTTCCTTAAACGTGTGGTTGATTGGTGTGGTGTGAGTGGTTGGCCAGTTATGGGAAATACGCAGGGTTAGTGCATACTGACCTTCCTCTACACTTATACCTATGTACATATACATGTTGTTGCGTCGGAGTGTCAAGGAGAAAAATGTGTTGCTCGTGATCACCCCCGGCGAAAAATGTGGGTCCGATTTCAAACGAATCACAATGATTAAGGTTTCAGGTTTCAGCCTCTATTTTTCATTTTCCTGACACCTGACACCCGACACCTGAAACGCTGAGATTTCTCCTTCGGAGTCCCCACCCTCTGGGCGGGGCCCCGGTTTGGTGATTGGAATTTTATATTTTGCAATGCTCCACCACTCCATTACTCTAGCTGCTCCAGTTGCTGGTCAAAGCGAGACGTGACCAGGTCCTCAAACTCTTTACCCAGGTGGCTCTGATTGTTCATGAGTTCAAGGCGAATCTTTTGCCAAAGCTCAAATAATTCAGCTGTGGTGGAGCAGCCATGAATTTCCCGGTATATGACCTCCAGCCTCCGGCTGCGCAGACGATCTCTGTTGAATTCGTACATGTCCGTTACTAGTTGTATTTGCTCTTCTGAGAAGGCGTTTTCTTCCGCTAGCGCCATGAGTTCGGCAAACACACGTTCAATCCCTGAGAAGCTCCTTTGTTGTCGCATCTTTTTTTGCAGATTCTTAAGGGCCTGCTCGATGAGTTTCTGCAATCGTTCATGGAAGGAATCGCTCAGAATCCTTTGGTAGTCCTCCGTAAGGTAGGTGTAGTTTTTGAGCTTTTTTAGCTCTCGGTGATAGAAATTCTTGAGTCGCAAAATCTCTTGCTGGTTTTGCATTTTTTCTAAAACCAGTTGTATCTGAAGACGATCCTGGTAAAACGGTTTTGCCACTCCTTCTTCGGGATTGTAGAGCAAGATGATTCCCGCCGAGACTTTGGTAAGACGGGAAAGCAACCTTGAGTCCTTGAAAAGACGATCTGCAGGAAGGGTGGCCAACTCCTCGGCAATGGCCTGATAACGCCGGTCAATAATGACGCTAAGATCGTGAAAATCGATCACCCCGGGTTTACCATCGCCAGGGCAGAATCGATCCAAAGCGCGAAAGCCCAGAACAAGCAATTTTAGCCAATTCTCCGGTGTCAGGTGTTGAGCCACGTATTTCAAGCCGTAGATACGGATAGAATCACGGCTAGGGTTGAGCTGGTCGAGCATGTACCGTCGGATTGTATCGGCCAAACCCATGACAGCCTTGTGGACCACCATGGCTTTGTGCAGATCTTCCTCAAACTTCTGCAACCCAGTGCTCTTCAAGCCTTTCTTATGGTAGATGAAACTAACTGGCAAATCCAAAATTTTCATCTGAGTATCCACAAAATCAACATCAGGAATTCCAACGAGTCGGAAGAGCCGTTCAATCGCTGCTGTATCCTTCCCCTTGATGAGGTGGTGACTGTGCCTATCTGCTAAACTATCCCATGCGGAGAACAGGGCCAGCTGACTTTGCACGCTGTCAGTGGTATCCATGTCCGTCAATAGGGACCGCCCCTTTTCCTCGAACTCCTGATCCACGTAGGATTGCCAGGAAGTCTCGCCACGAATGACATCCAAGGCCACCTGGCGCAAGTCCAAGAAACGGTCGAGCAGATCCTCCACCATGATACCTTCGCGATAGGCCGCCGCAGCAAGCACTGAGTGGAGGAAAAAGGCTTCAAAGAGCTGTCTATCACCGGATGAAGTCACCAGATCCAGGGCTGGCAAAGCCACTTCCCCCAGAAGCACATGACCCATCAGCCCGTGGACTTCCACCAGGAAATTGGTCAGCCTGCTTGTTTCTTCATCCATGCCGAGGCGCTGGGGCAGAGCTTGTCGTCGCAGGATTTCAGCTCCTGCCACTCCGTGGGTAGTGCTTTGGGAAAGAGATCTGTATTCTTCAAGATACAGGGGGAGTTTGCCGATTTCCTGAAAAATCAGGGCAGCGCTCAAAGCTTCCATTAGTTCCGGTCGGGTGCTGATTCGGGCAACGATCTCTTCAAGAATGTCAATCTGCACATTACTAATGCCAATGGTCTCGCCAGTCATGGCACCAAATTGCTGCTGGGCCAACTGGAGAAAGATTTCTTTATTTTGTAATGCCTCGCGATTCTTGGTTACCAGGGCCTGGAACTTCTTGAGGCAGCGAAGAACATAGGCAGGAATTGTCTCCCCGGCGTGAGTTTTTTTCGTCGGTTTGATCCTATCAAGCTCCCAAAACTCAGTAAGAATACGACGGCCAATACTTGGACAGTGTTCGTGGATGATCTCCAAGGTGTCAAAAACTTGTTCAGGCAGAAAGAGCTTCTGGGCAAAAAGTTCTTCGAGGCGAGAACAACAAAATTCGATTTCGGCTTTCTGCTGAGCCAACGATTCAGTGTCCATCCCTGTTTCTGATGTGAGCCGTTGCAGGTGTTGGTCGTAGCTGTGTAGTTCCCGGAAGAGTCGATCAGTCTCTCCTAGCTTGGAGGTGGGAATGTCAGGAATCAGGCGGTCGCGAATGGACTGGAGCATCGGTTCCATTTTTCTGAGGTTATCCATTACATCGATGAAGATGACCTCTGTGGTCTGATTTCGTGGGTTGTAGCGCAGTTGAAGGCCGCTGTTAAAGATAAAGGCTGGCAGCCCTTGGGAGAGTGTCTTCCTGATACTCGTCAGGTAGTTAAAATGGAGTTGCTCGGGTATCAAGGCCTCCAGTCCCTGCCTTACCTTCGCCAGTCTCTCTTCACTGTCATAACCTTCATAGCTGAGAAGTGGGTTGAAGTTGATGACATTTCCCGGTGAGGCGCTGATGGTAATCCAGAGAAGGATAAATCCCGCTCGAGTACCAAGCATTGGAAATGTGTGACCGGTGCCGTGGAACTGGCAGTTGAGCAGTTTGCGGAAAAAATATGGCCGACTGAAGGGTTCGCGCTCATAGTATCGCTCCTTGAATTCGTTGGTAATACTGATGAGCTCTAGTACTTGATCAATCTGTTCCAGCTTATGCGAACTGTAGTGGGCGAGGGCTTCCTTCTGAAAAGGGCCCTTGTCTGCAATATCAGTCCAAGAATCTAAATATTCAAAAAGATTAAAGAGTTTGAGCATCTGGCGTACGGCCAAGTTTTGCGCCCCGCCCAAGTCTGCGATCTTCTGGTCATGCAGGATTTCCCAATCCAGCAGCGGATCAGCGGCTATCCAGATGGCCTGATCATACAAACTGAAAAGCTCTTTTCCCTGTTCTTTGGTGAGGTTGTCGCGTAGTGAGGCGGCAATTTCTGACATGCTCAACAAACGAATTATTCTGAGCAAATCAGCCACCTCCTCCAAACTCTTGTGTTTGGCCTGGTCAGTGATTGACTTCAGGGTCTTTTCGGGGAGCTTACCAAAGGTTATTCGCCCCATAGTGGTGTGACCCACCACAATCAAGTAAATTTCCCTAAGGAGGGCCGGCGGTAAACCCAGAAGCGACAACTTCTCGATGTTTTCCAAGACCTTTGTACGAGGTCCTTCGATGGCGTCGGGGTTAAGGAATTTTTCCAACCTGCCCAAGCGGCTGGTCTGCTTCATTAACTTTTTCAAGTGGTTGAAGGCACGATATCTGTTTTTCGGGGCCTCGAAGGGATTATGCAGCCGGTTTAGCTCCAGTTCGGACAATCGGTCGAATCGCTTCTCGCGGATTTCCGCCAGCATCTGCAGCACTGCAAAGACATAGTCGAAAGTGTTCTTGAAGTCCGCCACAAGGGCGAGAGAACATCCTGCCATGCCGCTAAGCCGCTCTTCCTGCTCTAGTCGCTCTAACCGTAACGAGGGTTCACGCTTGCGACCAACATAGATCTGCAGGTTGTCTGGAAGCTCTCCTTCGACGATGTAATTTCTCTTCCATTTTTTCTTCAGTGACGGGGACAGCTTGGAATGGCAGGTACTTTTTGCAAAGAATGGTTTTAATACCCTGTCCCATCTGGCCTCCAAATCAAGGGGCTTGGCGCTGGAGATTTTCAAATCTAACCGAGGTAAACGGTCAATTTCCTCTACAGTAAGCTGCATCAGATCCCGTTCGCCAACGATTTTTTTCAAGTCCTCACGGTAGACGAAAATTCCGCTTAGGTAATTGTAAAAATCTGAAAGATGGACCCGAAGGAGACTGCCGTTCTTGCCGCGGTATCTCTTTTTGGAACGAAACACATGGGTAAAAAGTAGGAAATTTCGCAAATCAGCCGGGTTCAGAAATTCCACCCAGACCTCTGCATTTGTGAGGGGAAACTGCCTGCTGGCAATAATGCAGAGTTCGCAATCGGCTTCTAGGAGATCATAGATTTTGCCAGCCACATAAGTACCGTACGTGGTGAAGGTCTCTTGAGTCAGCCGCGCGCCAGTCAATCCCTGAATGGACAAGGACAAGAGCAGATCATCCATGTCTTGCGGGATAACAATGAGGTCGAAAGGTCCGCTAGCTTGACGCAGCTTTTCTACGGAGTCAATAATCGCAAATTTCTGCGCCGCCATCCTACCGGTGATCTCGTGGACGATTAGATCGTTGGGAGCAGTGAGGAGGACAACATTCAGCTTTTCTTTCTTGCGACGATGAGCTTGCTCGAGTAAAACTCGCTCGATCTCATCCACTTTATCTTTTATGTCTTCCAAGGAGTGAGACACCCAATTTATTGGAATGAGAAAGTAACGCTTTCCGTGCCTACTGAAACGCATCAATAAGCCCAGTTTTCGGTATATACTGTTGATACGGTGGTAGTTCTTTTTGAGGATCTCAGGGTTGCTAAGATCCAAGCCCTCCAGAAAGTCAAGCTCACCGACTCCCAATTTATCCCGCTGCTCCACAATGCCAAGGCCGTATGCGTTGCCACCAAAGCGACTGGCGAGAAAAGGGGGATGGTCTTCAGCCACGAACGTGCCCACTGGAATATCTTCAGGGTCGATCCCCAAGGAGCCGAAATCCTCGGGCCGGACGATGCGGTAGGAGATATCGAAGGTATGAATACGATCGGGTAGCGGTGGGCCGGCTGGTAAGCTAGAAGTAGGAATTTTGCTCTTCGGGCTCATTCTTTAACCGGTTAAAAAAGCTCAATGTTATCAAACTATAGTTGGGCGTGGGATGTGAGATCTGAGATGTGGGATAGCAAATCTCAGGAAAAGATCAAAGATGCCAGATCTCACATCTCACATCCAGGTCTGAATTCGCTTCGTATTTCGGTGACGAAGGCCTCGTGAGAAATACTTCACTTTACTTGAGCACTTTCGCATTGCCCAGACCATGTCGAGCCTTGAGACGTAGCAAGCCCGGGCTACGATGAAGGTACATCAGTGGGCTGTCGAAACCAGCTCCAATGAAATAGTCCTCCAACTCATCAAAAAGTACCGGTCGAGTTGGCCAGGTATATCGACCTTCTCGTTGACGGAATGTTTCCCACTGGGATTTCAAAGCCTTGTTGTTGCCCAGCACAAGGTTCTTGGCGTGCTCGCAGAGAAACATCTCACAGACAATGGGTTTGGCCCGCCAGAGACAACCCGTCTTGTTCAAATAGACACAATTCAATCCACCCGTGTCTGTGTCAAGGATATCCAGCAAAACATCGATCTCTTGCTGGGTGGAAAGAAGCACATTGACCACAACATCGGCAAAAAAAGTGATAATTCCTTCCCGACCACAACAAGCACTCGTAGAGCTCGTGAAGCATTTTTCCGAGCAAAGATCAGCAAAGTGCGTCTTTTGAAAAGATGCTACAGCTTTTCGAAATCCCACGTACGATCTGATTCGTTGTTCGAGCCTGTGCAACTGAGAAAGGGGAAGCCCTGACAGGTGCTGGCGCACCATGAGAAGGGCCTCCTTCTGCTGGTGGTTGTAGGGGCTCAATAGTGCCATTTCATTTTTTCGCAAAAACCAGGATCAGTGCTTAACGTCCACCTCGAGTTCGAATCTGGCATAAGGCAAGAGGCACAAGGCAGGTAAAGGTTTGCTTTCTTCACCGTGAGCCTCACGCCCTATGCCCCACGCCTCGTTACAGCTCATATAACTTATCATCCTTCCGGGGTGGAGGCTTTCGGCGACCAGTCTTCTTTTTTCCTTGCAAAACGAGGGGATCTTCTTCTTCCAGTAAATCACCCATTTCTGCTTCAATCTGCTCAGGGTCTTCGCCTGCCTCCATTCTTCGTAAGGCCTCTTCCATGCCCGAACCCAACTCAAGACCGGTCATCTGAGTAAGTTTGCGCATCAATTGGGCCGCCTGCTTTGGGTCATCTTCATTGATCTGCTCTGCCTCACCGGCTAACGCAGTCATAGCCTTTTCCAACTTGGATTCATCGATGTCAGGAAGGCCATTTTCTTGATCCTCCTTGAGGCCACGAAGTACAGCGAAGGAGGACATCTGCCGCTCCAGCTGAGGCCGGTCGCATGTGGGACAAGATGGTATTTTTTCCGTATTGATTGTCCGAGAGAAGAAGTTGAAAATCATGTGGCACTGCGGGCAGTAGAATTCATAGATCGGCATAACAATGTACCTCCAGTCCTCTCTCCTCTATCACAAAATGGATAATCCTCTGTAGTCCTCTGCACTTGGTAAAGAATTTCAGCACAAAAGTCAATGATAAGGGTGGAAACAAAGGAACAATGGAGTGATGGAGCAATTCGATTGCGGATTTGGGAATGCGGAATGCGGATTGTGGAATTGAGGCTTCCTGCAGCAATACTTGTCAACAAGCTCAAATCGAGTCGCTACGGGGGATGCGCTCGCTGGAGAATTTCTAATTGGAATTCTTGATTTGCGGTTTATTATTTTCAATCCGAAATCCGAAATCCTAAATCCGAAATAACCGTTACTCCAATACTCTGATGATGTTACATTGACTCGATTAACAATGTGGCTTAGGATAGCTACCTCCTGCGAACATCAACTTGCGCGAGGTTCATATGAATCGAATACCACTGGTTATTGCCACGAGGAATAAGGGCAAAACTGAGGAGATCAGGGCGCTGCTGGCCGACTTTCCAGTGGACATCAAAAATCTGGCTGATTTTGGGCCAACGCCGACAATCGATGAGGATGGCGAAACATTTGAGGACAATGCAGTGAAAAAGGCGCGCTTCACCGCCAAGATCCTGGGATTACCCGCTCTGGCCGATGATTCCGGTCTGATGGTGGAGGCTCTGGGCGGCGCTCCAGGAGTTCGGTCTGCCCGCTACTCAGGAGAAGACGCCAGCGATGAGGCAAATAACGCCAAACTAGTTCAAGAACTTGAGAGTGAGGAAAACCGCAATGCTGCCTTTGCTTGTGTTATCGCTATAGCAGTTCCTTGGGGTCCTGCTCTCGTATACGAAGGGCGCTGCGAAGGGATTATTATGAAAGAAGGGGTTGGCAGCCAGGGGTTCGGTTACGACCCGGTCTTTTATTACCCACCACTGGAAAAGACCTTCGCGCAACTCAACACCGAGGAGAAGAATCGGGTGAGTCATAGGGGACAGGCTTTGGGGCACCTACAGGATGAGTTTGATAAGGTACTAATCTGGCTGCGGCAAAGGCTGCTGGAATCCGGCTGGCAGTGGTTGGAAGATCCCGGGCGAAAGAACGAACTCTAGTTTGAGGCTGAACTTCGTTTCGAAAGGGGATGGCTTTATGGAGTCACGGAGTAGTGCAAAAACAAAAAAGCAAGAATTCTAAACTATTCCCTAGCAATGCTCCAATACTCCAGTACTCAGAGGAAAAAAATACCGACCCTTTTTCAGGAGAGTCGGTATTTTCTTGGCAAGAACAAACTAGCAACTACAGGAGCCACAACCGTCTGGTTGGGAAAGCTTTGAGGTGATGGAAAAACCAGAACAGTGAGCATCTTCCACATAATCCACCCTGATGGGGCGGGCCTGACTCATTAAAGAGGTATCGACAAGGTAGGTAAGACCGTCAAGTTCGACAACCTGATCTTTCTCGTTTGGCTCATCCAGAGCCATCCCCAAGGAGGGGCCACCTCAACCAATTTGGGAGACAAAGATACGTATTGCGGAGTCGAGCTCGCGTTCTGCAAGATAATCTTTCAATTTCTCGGTCGCCTTCTCAGTAATTTCAAGCATGCTTACTCCCTCTCTCGCGCGAATAACTTTTTGACGGATTTTAAACTCTGTATAAACTATTAAAGACCTATGATAAGGATTGTCTCGTCAGGTGTCAAGAGCGTAGGATTTTCCTCCTTTTTCACTCTTTTTCGGATGATAGATTTTCCAAGTGGAAACAGAAGGGAAACCATGTTAAGAAAAGGACCATGGTCCGTTTTCTCATAACCTTCCTTTCCGTCTATGGCGCCGTCCACCTCTACTTGTTCCTTAAAGCGAGGGCCGCATTATCGCCTGGGGTTGGACTCAGTTTCGTGATGGCGCTGTTCTTGGTGGCCATGGTGGTTGCGCCGATAGCAGTGCGGTTACTCGATCGGCAAGGACTGTTTCTGGCTAGCCGGTATCTCGCCTATATTTGCTATACCTGGATGGGACTGATCTTTTTTTTCTTCTGGATGAGTATTTGCCTGGATGTGTTCAATGGGAGCATGCGGATTTTGGCTCTCCTCTCGGGGTCTGCCAACAGCCCTTTTGTGTGGACCGGCAAGAACAGCTTCGTGTTTCTAACATTTGGTGTTGTCATTCTAGGAGTGTGGTCCGCATTTAGTGCCTGGCAGATTCGCTTAGATCGGGTTGTGCTGCAAACCACAAAACTGCCTGCCGGCAAGAGCACATTAACCATTGCTCAAATATCTGATGTACACTTGGGACTGATGGTGGGGGAGAGGAGAATGTCCCGCATTATCAGGCTGTTGGAACGAGCTAAACCTGACGTACTGGTCTGCAGTGGTGATCTTGTGGATGCCCAGATGGAACGCTTCGACAACCTGGCAACTATGTTGGCAAAGATAAAGCCCCCATTGGGCAAATTCGCCGTCATGGGTAATCATGAATTCTACGCAGGGATTCCTCAGAGTGAGAGGTTCCTGAAGGCTGCGGGATTTATGCTGTTGCGAAATCAGGAGTATAGCCTGGACGATCTGTTTCGTATTGTGGGAATGGATGACCCTGTGGGAAGAAGGCGCTATGAGGAAGAGGCTGCGGCCAACCGAAGCGAAAGGGATTTACTTGCTCGTTCCAAATCACAAGTATTCACTCTCTTACTGAAACATCGACCAACAGTGGAAAATGAATCCCTGGGACACTTTGATCTGCAATTGAGCGGCCACACTCATGGGGGTCAGATATTTCCTTTCAATCTGGTGGTAAAACACTTCTACCCCAAACAGAACGGACTTTACCGTCTGGACAAGGGCAGTACGCTCTATGTGAGCCGGGGAACCGGCACCTGGGGCCCGCCCATGAGATTTCTCTCGCCTCCAGCGGTGACGCTTTTTGAACTTACTAGCCAGGATATTTCATGAATTGCTGTCGCGAGACCACGAGACTGGGAACCCGCTTGCGGGACTGAGCGGAGCGCAGCGAGCGCGAATAAGATAGGCGAGCCTGCCCGCCACCTGCCCGCTCGTGCCTCGCAGTGGCAGGCGGGTCGCGAGCGCTCAGGCGAGGCGGGCGGGCCACCGGGCAACCGCAGGGTGTTGATTTCCGTACCTGAACGGTACGTCGCAGGGGCCGACACCCCAGGAAGCCAGGAAGGACGGTTACAGATTGTAGGTTACGGATTTGAGATTGCACTGTAACGAGTAGGACAAAGTAGACGGTGGAAGTTGAAGCTGGATTCTTGTCTCACTGAAATAACGTGCTTTCATCAGACATCCTTCAATCTGAAACCGGGAACCCGCCCGAAGGGTGGGAGTCCGAAGGACAAATCTAGAATCTTAAATGTGAGATCCTTAAGTGGTCGCGGCAAATGATTCATACAATATCCTGGCTATAGTAGGTCGTCGATCATTCAGTGTAAGTGGGGGGTGGGAACGGTAAATGACCGTCTAACGAATTATCTCTACGATATCTTTTTTCTTGACCGTAAAGCTATACCTGCCGCCGAAACGGAAGCTCTCTAGGGTAAGAGAAGTGTCATTTTCGGCAACCACGACACCCTTATGTCTGGCGCCATTCTTCATCTTGATCCAAACTGTACTGCCGACCAGATACTCTTTCTCGTCTTCAATACCTCTCTCGAGATCTTGTTCCAATTCCTCAATGGATAGAGCTGAAGTGGATAAAACACCTGCGTCGCCATAACTGTCCACAATTGCGCCGTAATATGGATGAAGTTTTGCAAACTCTTGTTTTGAAGCTATCAGCCTAACGATAAAATACCTGTCGGGTTGGTGCTCAAAAATGCTGATAGCCATACGTTTATCAGCCAGAGTTCCACTTATTTGCGCAACATCGCGCTGGTCGATTTTTTTGCTCTCTTCTTTGATCGTGGTATAGCCTCCCCTTTTCATCGTATCTTTCAAAGACTGGGCGTAATTGTCCCCTACTCTCCTACTTCGAGTGTAACATTTGAAGCTTGCTTTACCATCAGGCGTTTGCAGCCGAATCCCGTGGAGAATGTTTTTTTCTGAATTTACTTTACTCTGGCTCCAATCAGTGGGAAAGGAAATATGGGAGCCATCCGGAAATCTAAGACTCTTCCAGGTGCTAACGTCAAGCTTGTTATCAGGAGCAGGCTTGGTCTTTTCCGCCACCTTTTTCGTTAGGGCCACCTGTTTTGGTGCCACCTGCTCTGGAGTTTCCTGCTTTGGGGCTTCCTGCTTCGGAGCTGGAACAGTTGCTTTCTTTTTGGCAGGAGGTCTTTTCCTGGGTGATTGAGACTTTTTTATCTGTTCCACTGTGGGCTTGACGGCAGACCGTTTCTGGGGACCACTGGTAATATCCTTATACATTACAACCAGGAAGTAGATACCGTATCCCAGAACCATCACCCCGATTACCAGATAAAGACCGAGAATCCGATTTTTCCGGACATCATCGGTGATAAATTTCTTCAGTCTCTGGGTGATCTCATTGAGCTTGCCTGTCCCAGCTCCCATGGTCTCAGCCTTCCTATTGGCCCCTTAGCAACATACTCTTGAAAAATGGTGGTCAGGACAAATTACTAGCTGGCTTAATTTGACTCACTTCGTGTCGAGCCAATCGATGATGCAAACAAGCAAAGAGCATGCCAGCCATAAGGCAAAATCTCATAGTTCGGAAAGCTTCGATCTAGAGCATGGTGGCATCCCCCTGCCGGTACTTGAAATCCAATGTCGGAATACTCTTACGCATTTTTCCACCTCTGGATCTTGCCACAGTTCTTCCAGTGTATAGTACATCTTTGTGGACCAATTGGAATGCTCTGAGACTGTTCCGGGCACATTCTGTTGCCTGGTATCCTTGAACAAGTCCTCTTGGCTTATGACCACCAACTTCGCCGGGGTTGACAACAGAAAACCGATGATCCCGCTGTGAAGTTCATCGCTTATTTCAGCATGGAGTGTCGGCTCGTAAACCGCTTCCTTCGCCAGGAAACCCGAGGCGACAAGTCGTTGGACGATCTCCTCTTTTTCGGTCCCCCGTTTTTGCAAGGCAGCATGAAACTGCTCTTCGCTGGGGAACATGCCCAAACTGTTACGCAAGGAAAGATCCTCTCCTGTCCAAAATCCCGCCAGGGTAGGAAGATCGTGGGTGCTCACCGCGGCCAGAGCATAGGGCGGATATGATCCCGGTTCCCTCAAAACACCCTGATCGTCTCTTTCAAAGTAGAAAAGCCGGTAGGAAAAGATACGGAGATACGCCAGGGCTTCCCTTATCTGAGGAGGAACCGTGCCCAAATCCTCGCCAATGATCAGGGTCTTGGCTCGGTCACTTTCAAGCGCCAAGATCTTCAGGAGGTCCTGGTAGTAGTTTTCCACATAGGTTCCATTTTTCGCTCGCTGTCCTTGCATGATCCAGAAGAGACGAAAAAACCTCATTATGTGATCAATTCTTAATGCCCCACCCGCCTGACAGTTCTTTCTGATCTCTTGGACGAATAGGGAGTAGCCTGAGCTGCGGTACTTTTCTCTGTGAGGCGGATGAAAGCCCCAGTCCTGACCATCAGGGGCAAAATCGTCGGGTGGTGCCCCCACCGTGACTCCCTGAACAAAGAAACCCGGGTAGGCCCAGTTGTCGGCCCCGCCAGGGTCACTGCCCAAAGCAAGGTCGTGGTACAGACCAACGCTGGCGCCCATTGATCTAGCCAAATCCTGCGCTTCCTGCAGCTGCTCCTCTACCTGCCATTGCAGGTACTTATAGAAAAGTATACTTTGCCAGTGGTCTTGTTGAAACTCTTTCACCTCCTGGGAATGTGGGTTCTGAAAAGGCTCCGGCCATTGCCTCCAGGCCCATGCATCGGGATCCTTCTGGTGAAAAGAATCCTCCAGGGCGCAGAAGGTGGCGAAATTGTCCAGCCAAATGGTTTCCCTCTCGAGGTATGCTTTAAACTCCGTGGAGCGTTCCGTCATGCCTGCCTTGTCGAGCCAATGGTCTTGGAGAAATGTTTGGAATACCCTTTCGAGCACCTGGAGTTTCAAGGTGGCCACTCGTTCGTACTGCACCAACTCAGAGGCGCGAAGCTCGGCCAGCAGATTCTGGGTTGCTTCCGCCTGCACAAACTCCTTTGCTGCTGCAGAAGAGCGAAAATCTTCCATCGCCGCAATATCGAGATAGATGAAGTTTTGATAAAATCGGCTGGAGGGAAAATAGGGGCTGATGTTGTAAGGCTGCCGATTGGAAATGGCATGCAGGGGATTCAGGCCGATTACATCCGCCTGGAGAGAGCCGATTGCCCAGCGAATGAATTCCTTAAGGTCACCAAAGTCTCCCACCCCCCAATTGCGTTGGGAGCGAAGGCCATACAGAGAAATGGCTATTCCCGCTCTTTTGCCATCTCCTTGGAGAGCCGGCGGCAGATAGGCCTGCTCGGGACAAATAATAACCAGAGTTGTCTGTTGATGCTTGTGGTTTTCATACTCAACAGTAAGTATGAAATGGTAATAGCCAGTGGCAAGTGCAGTGGGGAAAGGAAAGGACCAGCACTCATAGGTAATGCCATCAAGCTGGTGATCCTTTTTGAAGTTCAGCTGTTCAAAATGATAGGAGTGGTTGATTGGGGAGGTGTTTTCGCCGGTAATCTCCAACCGAACCTGGAGTTCTTTTTCCGATATTGCGCCGGGAGAACTGGTGGATGGCACCTGAAAAACGAATTCGGTGGGCAGTTGATCGATTGATGCCACCAGTACGGGTGGGGCGAGTTGATTCCAGAACCGATGTTCCAGATGCTGTAAAGCCTCTTGAGGATTGCTGACATCCACTCCCATGGCCCCCAGCACCTGTTCCAGTGTCTCCGGTGGAATGGTATGGGTATTACCCCAGATGTCCCAGTAAGACGGCTGGATTCCATACGCTGCTGCTAAGAGCTCAAGTTTTTCTTTTTCTGCCATTTTCATTTACTGCTATGCGGTGCAAATTAGTTCTCAAATGTTGCGGCGATTGGCATTCTTCTGCCTATCCCAAAGGCCTTGGAGGTAACCTTTAGTCCCGGAACTGCCTGCCTGCGTTTGTATTCGTTTCGGTCCACGGTTCGAATTACCCACTTGACTGTTTCTGGGTCGAAATTGTGTTGGAGAATGTCAGCCATGGAGTAATGCTCGTCCACGTAGTAGTGCAGAATTTGATCCAGCACCTCATAGGGGGGGAGGGTGTCCTGATCGGTTTGATTTTCTCTCAATTCCGCTGAGGGCGATTTGCTGATAATCTCCTGTGGAATTCTGATGGAATCTCGATTCATATACTGCGCCAGTTCGTACACCATTGTTTTAGGTACATCGGCAATAACACTCAGTCCGCCGCTCATATCACCGTACAAGGTGCAATAGCCAACTGCCAGTTCGCTCTTGTTGCCAGTGGAAAGCACCAGATGGCCAAACTTGTTTGAGAGTGCCATGAGAATATTGCCTCGAATCCTGGCCTGAATGTTCTCTTCAGTGATATCGACCTCTCTCCCTTTGAAATGATGGCGGAGGGATTTAAGGTAGGCCTCATAAACGGGGGAGATTGGTATGGTCTCGCATCTTATTCCGAGGTTCTTTGCGAGTTTCTGGGAATCTTGCACACTGCCCGGTGAGGAGTAAGGTCCTGGCATGGTGACTGCCACCACGTTTTTGGCACCCACGGCAGCCACGGCAAGACAGCAGGTCACCGCAGAGTCAATGCCGCCGGAGAGGCCAACAAGAGCCGTGGTGAAACCACATTTGCGCATGTAATCGCGAACGCCCAGAACCAGCGCCTGGTAGACACTTGCAATCTCTTCGTGGGGGACATACGAGTTCGGGACACCATCACGGTCCACAGAAATTGTTTGCACGTGCTCGTCGAAGGGAGGAAAAATCACAAGAGGATCACCCGCCCCATCCACACCAACACTCCTGCCATCAAAGATAAGCTCGTCGTTAGCGCCTACTTGGTTGATGAAAAGAAATGGAATGCGGTGCTTGGTTGCATGGCTCCGGACAATGTTGTATCTCAGTGTCTCTTTGCCTCGATGGAAGGGGGAAGCAGCAATATTAATAATCAGGCTCGCACCCTTTTCGGCCAGAACCTCGATAGGATCATAGGAATACGTGGGCCGCTGCCAGAGGGCCGGGTCATTCCAGGCATCTTCACAGATGGATATTCCCAGGATCTTGTCCTTGAAACTCACTACCGGATCCTCCGAAGCTGGGTCGAAGTACCTGGGTTCGTCAAAAACATCATAGGTTGGCAGCAGAGATTTGTGCTGAGTAAAGAGGAGTCGGCCTTGATAGAGCAGCAGCGCTGAATTGTGCAGACCTTTGCCTGCGGATTTCTGCCCAGGTTGAGGAGCGCCCACAATAATGCCTGTTTGTGGGTAGTTCTGGGAAACGTGTAAGAGCTCTTGGATGGCCTCCTCAGTCCTGGCGATAAAAGAGGGTCTCTCCAGGAGGTCCCTGGGTGGATAGCCGACGAGAAACAGTTCCGGGAAAACAACGAGATCAGGCGAGTCCTTACTGCACTGTGACAGCGTCTGCGTCACCTTGGCCAAATTGCCGCGAATGTCACCAACAGTTGGATTGAGTTGTGCCAGTGTAATTCTCATTGAGACAATTACCCCGTTAATATGCTGATTCTTTGCTGGTCATACTTTCTATTTCAACCTTTATGATAACGGTGTTTTTCATTCCTGGCTCCGAATATTCGAAAGATCTGCCTGAATAATGCTGCTTAATTGCATCGAGCCCCCTTTTTTTCTCTTCGAGATTTTCAACCAGTGAACCCTTACCAAATCCTATAGCACTGCGGTATTTCATGCCCCACTTGCACGGTTTATCGTCCTGGATGACCTCCTGGTCTATGTCGAATTCGACACAAACGTTGGGATTTTGTTGGAGTATCTCCAATTTCAGACCTTCGCCTGCGGAGTGAAAATAAAGCGTGTTATCGTTGTAAGCAAAACAGAGAGGAACAACATAGGGTGATCATTTCTAGACATACCCAGACGACAAACCAACGAGTTGCGGATAACGTATTCAATCAAGGCAATATCGGTAATTTCTCTGTCTTTCCTACGCATCTGTTCCTACCTCCCTAAATCCACAATCACTCTACCTTTCTGCTTTCCAGCCAGGATGCGATCTATTTCGGAGTCCAGCTCTTCCAGTGAACACACGGAAGTCTGCCTATCCAGATTGTCCAGTTTCCATTCAGCGGCAATCTTTTCCCATGTCTGACGCCGGAAGGTCATTGGAAAGCTCTGGGAATCAATGCCCACAAGAGAGATGCCCCTCAATATGAAGGGATAGACGTTAATCTGCAAATCAGGCGATGCCACATTGCCGCAGCAGGTAACGGCTCCGTGGAGTTTGGTGGATCTGATGGCTGTTGATAGGATCTCACCCCCTACCGCGTCTACCACCCCAGCCCAACGGCCTTTCAACAGGGGCTTTCCCGAGGTGTCAGTGGCCTCATCTCTGGAGATGATCTCTTTGGCGCCAAGATCGACAAGAAACTGTTTCTCATCCATTTTGCCAGTTACTGCAACCACTTGATATCCAATTTTGGCAAGCATTGCCACCGCAAAACTGCCGACTCCACCGGTGGCGCCTGTAACTAATATTTCTCCCAACTCGGGGGTTACGCTATGTTCTTGGAGCTTAAAGATGCAAAATCCGGCAGTAAGACCGGCTGAACCATAAGCCATGCTTTCTTTTGGCGAGAGATTCTCCGGAAGCGGCACCACCCAACCGGCCGGCACTCTAATGTATTGTCCAAAACCACCTGGGGTGTTCATACCAAGATCGTAGCTGGTGACAATTACTTGGTCCCCAGGTTGAAACGCTTCACTAAGGCTCTCCTCTACAACACCGGCGGCGTCAACTCCCGGCGTGTGAGGATAACGCTTGGTGACCCCCCTGTGACCAGTGGCGGAAAGTCCGTCTTTGTAATTTAAAGAAGAATAGTGAACCCGGATCAATACTTCACCTGCTGGCAAATCATCCAATGATTTCTCAGCAATCCGCCTGGTATATGTACCATCCGCTGTTTCTTGTACGACCATAGCTTTGAAAGATTTACTGTCCATAGTGATTTTTCCTTCTGATTACAGATCAACTCGCACGAAACAGAGCCAGTTAGCCCGGATATTTCACGAATTGCCTGCTGCGACCGCGGATATGACCGTCCTTCCGGGCGTCCTCGGGTATCGGACCCTGCGACGTACTGTTCAAGTAC